>Ga0207670_10000930_pt1 | contig 15403 bp, 15 predicted proteins | sample KBSS23HmetaG_FD_184339 | JGI IMG/M metagenome (GOLD analysis project Ga0207670, IMG submission 184339) | Switchgrass rhizosphere microbial communities from Kellogg Biological Station, Michigan, USA - KBS S2-3H metaG (SPAdes) (version 2) | ecosystem: Host-associated > Plants > Roots >... | reverse complement strand
GCCAATCTTCTGCGCTTGATACTGCTGACTGGCCCGTTCTTCGAAGCGCCGGATCAACAGCATTAGCGAGAGCATCTCGACTTCGTCGCGCTGCTCCACCGGCTGCATAATTAATTATCCAGCAGCAACAGGACGAAACTGCGAAGCGCGTTCCCGCGATCTCCCCATGCTCCGGCCGACATTCATGCAAACAACAAACAGACCAGTAAAAATAAGATCGCTGACAAGTGAATTGCGGAAAAACATCCAGGTCGGTGTCGCGCTGTATTGCGGCAAGCCAACGGTCAGCGACTGAATCAGTCCCGCAAAATTTTTTGCGTAACCGGGATCGTAAATCCACGATACGGAATTCGTTACGACGTAGAAGATGAGCGATGCGATAATCGAAGCGGGCAGGAGGGTTTTCCACGACGCGCGGCGTTGCAGAAGCAATCCGAGGCAGCCGATAATCGCAAAACCAACGTAGTGCGAGAGAACGAAGGGACTAAACAGTGAAAACCCGTAGTGGAAGTTCAACACGATGTCAGAGATCAGCAGCGCTGCCATTGGAACACTGAATTTGTACTTCCGCGGGAAGTAAGCAGCCGCGCACAGCGCAATCGCGGCGACGGGCGCGAAGTTCAACCAGCCGATCGACTGAGAATGTTGTCCGAAGAACCCGGTGGCGATGCGAAATACTACCGCCGATATGATGAGTAGAAGCGCGGGAATCATTCCACAGAATCTATCAGGCCAGTAAGATATGCAATGGGAAGATGGCCGTGGAGTGATGGAGTATTGGAGTGTTGTTGCAGATTGACTACTCCATTACTCCATCGCTCCACTACTCCGATTATTTGACCGCGGCGAATGCCTTGTTCAGCCGCGCCTTGCGACGATTGGCGGCGTTGCGATGAATGACCCCGTTCTTCGCCGCTTTGTCGATGGCGGAAATCGCCGTGCGAATTTGATCGGCGGTGCGCTGTGGCGCTAAGCGGATTTGTTTTTGCAGTCTGCGCAGGTGCGTCTTGACGCTTCGATTATGGACCGCTCGTCTAAGGGTCTGTCGGGCACGTTTACCGGCTGATTTCGTATTGGCCATCGGCGATCAAGAATTTTATCGAGCAAACACCCGCTAGCGCGCTTGTTATAAGCGTTTGTTCTGTGCGAGTTTCGCTTTTTGGCGGGCGCCGGCGAGCGCTCCGGCCGTTCGCATTTCTTCTACAGTGAGTGAGCTGGAAGGTGGCATCGCGAGCATGTCGGCAGTTATCTGCGGTGGCGGTTGCGGCGTTACTTTTGCAGTCGTCGTGGCGGTTTTTTGCGATCGCGGCTGCGGCGCTACGTTCGCAGCCATCGTGACAGTTTTCTCGGGTGGCGGCTGCGGCGCTACGTTCGCAACTGCCGTAGCAGTTTTCTGGGGTGGCGGCTGCGGCGTTACGTTTGCAGCGACGGCGACGACACCACCACTCATTTCCTGACGCGGCTTCGCCTTTTCCGTTTTGGGTAGCCGATCAGGAATAATTTGCACCAGTGCACCCACCGGCAACTGGTCATAAAGCTCGGCGACGTCCTTCGATTTCATGCGGATGCAGCCGTAACTTGCGGGGCGCCCGATCTTTTTTTCCTCGGGCGTGCCATGAATATAAATGCAGCGTTGATAAGCGTGCGCATTCTGCGCCTCGAGTCCGCGTAGCCAGATGATGCGCGTGGTGATGGGGTCGCGCCCAGGAGCATTGGGCTCAAGAACTTCACCTGTCAGCCGCCGCTTATGGAAAACAGCGCCGACCGGCACATTGTCGCCGATCTTTTTTTCTACCGCTAAATAACCAAGAGGAGTGGTCATTCGTCCCCGCGCGTCGCCCAATCCGAACATTGACGTCGATACGGGATAGGTCGCCACTTTGGCGCCGTTGCGCAGAAGAACCAACTTCTGATCACGGACGCTGATAATCAGCTCGTTCGAAGTATCCAGCGGCGCAGCCGCAAACGCGGACGTAGCCGAAATTACAGTAAGAATGGCTGCAACGCGCCGAAGCATGGCCAAATCTTTTACTCGACAATTTCGATTTGTCACGCGGGAATTGTGACCCGCGACCGTGAACTGCCAAGATTAAATTTTGACCAACGACTCACGAAGGAACTGAGACAGACGTAGAGAAATCCACCCTGAAACATCAGCAGAAAAGGGACCGAGAAAAACTGCCGGTGCATGATGGCATAAACGACGAAGTAGCTGAAATAGATGGCAAATGCCAGCTCAGCGAGCGGGAGTGCCGACTTGAGCGGCCGGTACTTACAGCTCCGCCATGGCTGCGACTTGCGTTCAATTCCGTACTTTGGCGTCCGTGTGAAATCCGATTTGTGGTTGATCATCGCTTCGAGCACTGCTCGCGCGTTGTTGAGCGAGAGACCAATTCCTAATGCAAGCAAACATGGCAGAAAAAGGATTTCTTTGATCCATGTTCGCGGATGCAATTCGCGTTGGGCACAAATGTAAAAAAGCCCGACCGACGCTGATGCCGCGAGAAAAATCGGAATGTCGACCAGCAATGTGCGAACCCAGCCAACGGGAGGTCCACCGGTGGAAGGATATAAAAGGACGCAAAGAATTGCCAGCAGCAGGTAAGCGAAATTCGACATCAAATGCCCGGTGGCTTCCAGCTTTATCCGAAACGGTAGCCGGGTTCGCCAAACGCTCGGCAACAACTTCTTGCATGTCTGGACTGAACCCTTCGTCCAACGATGCTGCTGAGATTTGAACCCGTTCATATCCACCGGCAGCTCCGCCGGAGTGACAACGTCGGCAAGGTAAATGAACTTCCACCCCGCGAGTTGAGCCCGGTAGCTCAGATCGAGGTCTTCACACAACGTATCATGTTGCCACCCGCCGCTTTGCTCGATGCATGAACGGCGCCACAGCCCAGCCGTCCCGTTAAAATTGAAAAACCGGCCGCTGCGGCTACGCGCGATTTGCTCAAGCAAAAGATGTCCATCCAAAAAAATCGCCTGCGCGCGTGTGAGCAATGAATAGCCGCGGTTCAAATGCCCCCACCGCGTCTGAATCATTCCGACTTTTGGATCGGTAAAGAAATGGACGGTGCGTTTAAGCAGGTCTTTTTCCGGAACAAAATCGGCGTCGAGGATGCAAAGAAATTCGCCTTCGGCAGCGCCAAGTCCGACGGCAAGGGCGCCAGCCTTAAAGCCGGTCCGATCAGTCCGATGGATCCGCTGGACGTTGAACCCGCGCTGCCGCAATTCCTCCGCACACGCCGCGGTAATCTCGCGTGTCTCATCCGTTGAATCGTCCAACACCTGGATTTGCAGAAGCGCTTGGGGATAATCGAGTTCGCTCACGGAACGAAGCAGCCGCTCGGCGACGTACACTTCATTGAAAATCGGCAACTGCACCGTCACTCTCGGCAATTTTTCAAAGTAGCAAGCCGGAACCGGGGGCCGCTTACGGTTTTTCAAATACAAATAAATGATGAAATAGCGATGGATCCCATAGGCGGAAAGCCCGATGAGCACACTCAGGTAACAGGTCGACCAGATAATATGTCCGACGCTTTCTTGCATGGAGATTGCTATGGCTGCGAATGGATGACGCAGTCAGGCCGACATGATGCAATTTCCAACAATTGCGTCAATCCAAAAATCAAACGGCTGCCAGTGAAAGCCCCGGTCACATCGTGTTGATACACAGCACTCTTTTATCGAATTCGCAATTGCGACGCCGACCGGTCTGGCCATCTCACTCTTTAGCGGGCGCGGTGCCTCGAAAATCGGTTAAATCTACCGGAATTCCCTCTTGCCTGAGACGGTCAGCAGGTTAACGGTGATTCAGCCGGTTTTCTGCTAAATACCGGCATTTTATTGGGAAATTTCATGACGAAACGAAGGCGCGAGCGTTTCGAGCGTTCAAAGATCATTATTCCGATTCTGCTGGCAGGATGGATTCCGTCAGTCCTGACGCTGATCGTTTCCTACACGATCCTGCGCGACACGTTAGAATCACGCATTTTGCGAGACCGGCAAACGCTGGTGCAATTGCTTGGCCACGTGGTCGGAACCGATCTCAGCCGTAGCAGCGCCATTATCAATTATTACGAAACCCTTCCTGAGGTTGCCAGGATTCTCGGTTCGCCGAATCCTGCGCAGGCCGCACAACAATGGGTTAACTCCGCCTTCTATTCCCATCCAAACGTTGATGGAATGTTCATGGCTGCACCGGATGGCGCTTTGCTCGGCTCAATCCCGACCACGCCCGAATTGGTAGGCAAAGACTTTGGGGCGAATCAATGGCGTGAAGAGGCTGCGGCATCGGATCAACCGATCGTCTCCTCGGTCCATCCAAGGTTCTCCGATGACCGCCTCATCACCGACATTGTCGCCCCTGTTCGCGCGCCCGATGGGACGGTTCTTGGATTCGTTGGCGACTCGGTCCTTATAGAAAGAATTGGCAAGCGATTGTCCACTATCGAGTTTTCCGATCGCTTCGTTTTCCAAGTCCTCGACCAAAAGGGTGCAGCGCTTTTCGCCAATGATTTTAAACCGAATCCCAGTGCCAATTCACCTGAGAGCAACGAGCTGCTCACCAAGATTCGCCAGAGCAAGAGTGGGCATTTCGATTACCGCGACAACCTTTATTCCTTCAGTCGCATCGAATCGACTGGTTGGGTGGCATTAGTGGAGCAACCGCTCTCGGTTGCTTACAAACCGGTTCATGATCTTCTCGGGCGGATGACGGTCTTAACAGCGTGGCTGGTTGTTCTGACGGCCGTGTTCGCCTGGATGGGCAGCCGATTCTACCAACGGCAACTGGAATCAAAACAGCAACTGGAGCGTGAGGTTATCTTCAACGAGAAAATGCTGGCGAATATGCCTGGCGGGATCGCTCTGGTCGATCCAGTTTCTCGTCGGTTTCTTCATGCGAACGATGCATTTGCCCGGATGGCTGAGCGCTTCGGAGAGATGCCTGCCGATCGCGATATTACCGAAATCACCTGCAATGATATAAAGATTGCGCCTCCGGGGGCAGTTGATCGGGTGCTTAACTTTGGAACGCCATTTCAACTCATCGAGCACCCGTTAAAAGATAAGACAGGCATACCGCATTTCCTGGACATCAATCTGCTCCGACTGCAAGGAGCGAAGGAGACCGTCCAAGGCGTTCTTTACCTGGTAGAAGATAAGACGCGCGACGTTACTCTGCGCCAGGAGTTGATTGCCGCGAACGCAGCGAAGGACCAGTTCCTAGCACAATTATCTCACGAGTTGCGCAGTCCTCTCACGCCCGTGATCGCCATGGTGGGAGAGCTCGAAGCAGAGGTGCCGGATTCCGAGCCCGTCAAGGAAGCGCTTGAAGTGGTCCGACGAAATGTCGAGTTGGAAGCACGCCTGATCGACGATTTGCTCGACATCACCCGCATCTCGAAAGGCAAACTCCAACTAAGCTTCGAAACTATTTCCATTCACCAAATCCTCCACCGCTCTTACGAGATATGCCATGACGAAATCGCGGCAAAGAATCTGGAGGTGAACTTTGAGCTTCGCGCAGCCCGCCCGTACGTGGAAGGCGATCCCGCACGCTTGCAGCAGGTTTTTTGGAACCTGATCAAGAACAGCGTCAAGTTCACTCCGGAAAAGGGCCGCATTAGCATCGAAACTCTGAATCCGGTGCCGGATAAAATCGAGGTACGCGTTGTCGACACCGGCATTGGCATTGAGTCCGAAACAATCGACAAAATCTTTGACGCGTTTGAACAGGGACAGAGTGATATTACCCGCCGGTTTGGAGGACTCGGGCTTGGCCTGACCATTTCAAAGACGTTGATCGACGCGCATGGCGGACATATCCGCGTCCAAAGCTCCGGAAAAAATCAAGGCGCCATTTTTACAGTCGAGCTAAACACCGTTGAAAGCCCGATTGAGCGCGATGGGCACGGTGAGGATCGACCAACTGATCGGAAGCCCGACGCCGCTGTCGCGAGTCACCGGCGCGTCCTGCTGGTTGACGACCATTACGATACTTGTCTCGGCATGAAGAGAATGCTGGAACGTCGCGGCTACCAGATAACTGTCGCCCATTCCGCAGAGCAGGCTGTGGAGAAAGTCCGTACACAGGAATTCGACTTACTAATCAGCGACATCGGATTGCCCGATCGCAGCGGCTACGACTTAATGCGCGAAGTGCGTCTCAACAAACGTTTGCCCGGGATCGCTTTGAGCGGTTTCGGCAGCGAACAAGATGTGAGCCAAGCCAAAGAAGCAGGTTTTGCTGAACATCTGACGAAGCCGATTAATTTTGAGCGCTTGGAGAAAACCATCCAGAGCTTGCTCTCCTGACTCGTGGGGAGAAACAATCAGGTCCTGCAAATCTGGGTCGCAGGCGCAATCGTCCGATCAGATCCAGCTATTCGCCAACCTACACGCTGACTTCGGTTTTGACCTTTCGCTCTTCCGCTTCTTTTAATTGGCGAGAGAGCTTTTCCACGCGTTGCCGCATGATTTTACCCGCCTTGAACTTCACCGTCGCACGCGGCGGAATGACGAAACTGCTACCCGGTTGATTGGGGTTTCGTCCGATCCGCGGCCTGGTCAGGCGCGGCAAAAACACGCCGAAGTTTCTTAGTTCAACGGGAATATTATTGGCCAGACTGTCAGTGATTTTATCGAGGGTCTTTTGCACCACATCGAAGACCTGATGCTGAACCATCCCAGTCTGATTGCTGATCGACACTACAATGTCGCGCTTGGTTAATTTCGCCATATGTACTTTATTAATCGTTCCTTGTGACTCTTCCGGTGGCCCAATTAAGCACAAAAAAGCAATTTTTTGAAGCCGGCATTTCAACGCTTTAGTTGTTAACGTTTGACGAGGTGCGCCGTCGCCAATCTTCGCGAGCCGGCGGTGCGGCGTAATGCTCCGGAGCAATCTCATGCGCGGTGCGGAAATGGACTTTCGCCACTTCGCGCAGTGCCTCTGGCCCGCTCATTTCGACCAGCTTTTTTGCAGTCTCCTTCACGCTGGCTGATACGCCGCGTTCCAATCGCATGGCGAGTTCTTTGCCTTTGCGATCAAGCCAATTGATGAATCCCTCGCGCGCCATGATCGACGCCGCCGCCACCGCGATGTCGGATTCCGCTCGTGGCCTTTGCTCAAGGACAATGTTGCGCCCATGCCTCATCAAGGACTCCTTGATTACGCGCGCGTCGGCGAACTGGTCCGATAAAGACCGCGGGCAGCCCGGCTTTCGCGCCAGCAAATTCTCAATCACCCGTGCGTGCCCCCATCCGAGGAGCCGATTCAAATTCCCAAACTTCTCGTATAACTCGTTGTACTTGGCCGGGCCGATCAGAACCGTTTCCACAAGCCCTTGTGAAGTTTTCCGAATCGTGTCCGCCAGCGCGCGAATCCGCGCATCGGAGCTTATCCGCTTACTGTCTACAACGCCGGCGTCGAGGAGTTTACGCGCGATACCGCGATCAACGTACACCCCGGATATTACCAAAGGCCCGAAGAAATCGCCCTTCCCGCTCTCGTCCACACCCAAATGCGGCCCGAACATCTCGGGCAAGTGGACTTCTTCATAGCCGAGCTTCGCTTCGCCCAGAACTTTAGGCTCCAATTCGAATTGCACGAACTCCTCGGTGCCCCTGCCCTGCACCAGCACCTTTGGCCCCTTCTCATAGACTGCAACACTCAGCTTGTTCTTCTGCGCAAAGAAAATCGTCCACGCCTTCGGCGCAAAGTCGAACCCAGACTCCTGAAGCAAGGCGCGAAGCTTCGCAACCTGTTCCTGCGTGAGCGGGTGGGTATAAGAGTTCAACGCCCAACGCTCAACGCTCAACGCTCAACGCTCAACTACCTTCTGAATTGAAAGTTGGACGTTGAGCGTTGAGCGTTGGGCGTTGGGCGTTTGCTTTCAAAACGTGAAATCCCCACGAACCGTCCGCGCTTTCCAGCGATCGCTTCTCCGCTGGTATCGGCGGCACGGCCGCGATCTTCCCTGGCGCCGGACCAACGATCCGTACGCAATCCTCGTGTCCGAGTTCATGCTCCAGCAAACGCAGGTCGCCACCGTCATACCTTATTATCGCGAGTGGCTCCGCAAGTTTCCCGATTTCGCCTCACTGGCGCGCGCTTCGGAAAACGAGGTGCTTCATGCGTGGCAAGGTCTCGGTTATTACGCGCGCGCACGAAATCTCCACGCCACGGCAAGAACGGTTATGGATCGACATGGCGGAAATTTCCCGCGGGAAATCGAGCAAATGCGACAATTCTCCGGCATCGGGAAATACACGGCTCAGGCGGTGGCCAGCTTTGCCTTTGATCAATCGGTTCCGATCGTTGAAGCGAACACCCGGCGCGTTTTGGCGCGGCTTTTCAATTTGCGCGAATCAATCGATTCGGCGGCGGCCCGGAAAACACTTTGGCAACGTGCAGCAAGTCTTCTCCCAAAATCCGATGCCGCCGTTTTCAACTCCGCGCTTCTCGATCTTGGCGCGCTTATTTGCCTACCCCGGAAGCCGAAGTGTGATTTGTGCCCGGTAAAAGCGTTTTGCCGCGCAAAAGATCCAGCTCTGCTTCCCGTACGGAAATCGAGACCCGAAACAAAGCAACTCATCGAAATGCACGCGCTGATCGTTAGGCGCGGCCGGATTCTGCTCGAGCAATCCCGCCACCGCTGGCGCGGCATGTGGATCTTGCCGCGGCTCGAACCTTCCTCCTTAAAGCAGCGGCGTTTTCAGCGACGGCCAGTTTATGAATCCGTGTTTCCATTCACCCATCATCGAGTCACCCTTTCGGTGTATCGTCGCCTTGGGCAAAAGCGAATCGCTCCCGGGCAGCAGTGGTTTGGATCGATTGAGCAGATCGCAATGCCGTCACCCCACCGCCGCGCAGCGCAGAGCTTGATCCAAACGCTCGTTGAACGTTGAACATTTCTCTGCGATAAGCTTTCGACGTATGCGAAGTATGACTGGATACGGTCGTGGCGAGACCGATCACGCCGGAACAAAATTTAGCGTAGAGCTCAATTCGGTGAACCGAAAACAAAGCGACGTCGTAATCAATGTGCCGCGCGATCTGGTAGAGCTTGAGCCGCGCATTCGTCAGACGATCAACGAAAGCATTTCGCGCGGCCGGACAAACGCGACAGTCACGCTGCACACCGGCGCGAACGGCGCGCGTAACCTGGCGCTTAATACGGAACTCGCCCGCTCGTACCACGAAGCAATGCACGCTTTGCAAAAGGAATTGAACGTGCGCGGCGAGATCACCATCGCCACCATCCTGCAAGCGCCGGGCGTCATGCGGTTTCCGGAAGAAGCGCTGAACGCCGAAGATACGTGGCCGGCAGTCGAACGCGCGCTGCGCGCCGCACTCGCCGATTTAATCAGGATGCGGGAACGCGAGGGCAAACATCTGGCCAAGGATTTGATTCGCCGTCTCAAAGCAATTCGAAAAAAACTCAAGGAAGTCCGGGCACTGCATCCCGAAGTGGTGAAACGGTACCGCACAGCGCTCCTCGATCGGATACAAAAAGCTGGTTTGCCACTGGCTAACGAGGACGAGCGCGTCTTGAAGGAGATCACGTTCTTTGCCGATCGCGCTGATGTATCGGAAGAGCTAACGCGACTTGAGAGTCATCTTGCTCAATTTGCCCATCATTTGCGCAGCAAAGAGCCGGTTGGGCGCACACTGGAATTCATCACGCAGGAGATCTTTCGCGAACTCAACACGCTGGGAGCAAAAGCGAATGACGCTGCAATATCCCAACGCGTTATCGGCTGCAAGGCCGAACTGGAGAAGATCCGCGAGCAAGTTCAAAATCTTGAGTAACCGATTACGACCCAGCTTGTCATTCTGAGCGAAGCGAAGAATCCCAGGTCATACGTTTAAACTCATCAATTCTCTAATCAGAGATGTTTCGCTTCGCTCAACATGACAGCGGCGGTTCCTTCAAGAGTAGTGGCAATCATTCACGAGCCATGAAAGGCGCTCAATATCATTGAAATTCACACGTCACGGAATTCTCTTCGTCATCTCCGCACCATCGGGCGCGGGAAAGACCACTGTCGTTCAAGCCCTAAGGAGAACCGGAAACTTTTTTTATTCCGTCTCCTGCACGACGCGAGCGCCACGGGCCGGTGAAATTAATGGCGAACATTACCGATTTCTTTCCGCGGCAGATTTTCATGCACGAATCGATGCCGGCGATTTTTTGGAGCACGCGAAAGTGCACCAGGATCTTTACGGCACATTGCGCGAACCGGTCCTGACGAATTTGAAAAAAGGTGTGGATGTCCTGATCGACATCGACACGCAAGGAGCCGCCACTATTCGGAAATGTGAGGATCCGATTATTCGGCAGGCGTTGGCGGACATCTTCATCATGCCTCCCGATGTCGAAGAGTTGCGCAGGCGATTAATGAAACGGGGGACCGAAAGCGCGCAGCAGATCGAGTCGCGTCTCGCCACCGCAATGCGAGAAATGGAATTATGGCGCGATTACCGTTACACTATCGTCAGCGGTTCAGTCGAAGAAGATCTCGAAAACGTCCGCAACATCATGTCCGCTGAAACGTTCTCGAGCAGGCGGCTGACGCCAAATTGATTCGATATGGGTGCGACCGAAAAAAGTCCCAGACGCAAGTTGGAAAAAGCGAGCTCGCGAAAAGTGCTGCCCATTCCCGCTGGGAGGAAATCGGTCGTTCTCGGTGTCACTGGATCGATCGCCGCGTACAAATCCGCAGAGCTTGCGAGTCTGCTGGTCAAACAAGGTCACGAAGTTTTCGCAGTGATGACACAAGATGCGACGGAATTCATTTCACCACTCACACTGCAAACGCTTTCGAAAAATCCAGTGATGACGAGCTTCTTTGACGAAAAAGAAAGCTGGCGACCGGGCCACATTGAGCTTGCGGACCGCGCAAACCTGCTACTGATCGCACCCGCAACGGCGCACATAATCGCCGAGCTCGCTCAAGGTCTCGCCGGTCATCCGCTCGCGGCAATCGCGCTCGCTACCCGTGCGCCGATTCTAATCGCGCCGGCGATGAACGGAAAAATGTGGGCACATCCCGCGACCCAGGAGAACGTGGAAAAACTCAAAGCGCGCGGCGTAGAATTCATCGGACCGGAAGAAGGAATGCTGGCGTGCGGATACGAAGGACTCGGCCGGTTGTGGAAAGTGAACGAGATCGCGTTCCGCGCGGAATTCCTTCTTACCCGGCACGACAAACTGATCGCGTGACATTTCTCATCACCGCCGGACCGACGCGCGAAACGGTCGATCCAGTTCGTTACATCTCCAATCGTTCGTCCGGCAAAATGGGCTACGCCATCGCCGACGCAGCATTGGATGCCGGGCACGACGTAATTCTAATTTCCGGTCCGGTGAATCTCGCGCCGCCGCGCAATGCCAAATTCATTTCCGTTTCGACAAGTGACGAAATGTTTGACGCCGTTCATCAACACGCGGACAGCTCGGACGTTTGCGTTCTCTGTGCTGCGGTTGCGGATTACAAGCCGGCTCAGGTCTCGCCCGTAAAAATTAAAAAACGCGCCGCTGGAATTTCGCTTGAATTGATTCCCACACGCGACATTCTCCAGTCGTTAGGCCAGCGACAGAATCGCAAATTTCTTCTTGTTGGGTTCGCCGCGGAAACGGATCACCTCGAAGCAAACGCAAGGGAAAAACTGCGTAAAAAGAATTGTGATATCATCGTCGCGAACGACACGCGCGTCGGAATGGAGAGTGACGAAAATGAGTTGCTGATTCTGTTTCGCGATGGCGAAATGAAGAAAATTTCGCGCGCGCCAAAAAAAATTCTCGCACGCGAGCTGGTGAAAATTTTTTTTGAAATTCGCAACAAAAAAGTTTGACAAAAAAGATGTGACGATTACTGAACGCACTTAAGTGAAGTCATTCCCAACTCTTCACAACACTCCGCGAATTGCGGATTGAAAGGGGGGAATTAGTCGATGGCAAAGAAAAAAGCAGCAAAGAAAAAAACAGCGAAGAAAAAGAGGCACTAAGCCCATCGCTGTGTTAACGCCCCGAATTTCTTCGGGGTCACAACCCTAAATTCAACCCGGGAGGAGAATTTATTTCCCTCCCGGTTTTTTTCTTTTGATTAACACCTGGCTTTAGCCAGGTGCTGTTGTAGCGCTTCCTTGCTTAGCCGTTTTAACGGCTTTTGATATCTCCATTAAGCCGTTGAAACGGCTCGCACTTCCAATCGACAAAAGCACTGGGCTGAAGCCCAGTGTTAATGAAAGAACGCCAGATCACGATGGGCCGGTCGCCAGCGTCACCTGTTTTCCATCGTGCACTTTGTATTCTTTGTGCGACGTAATGGTTCCTGATGAAGCATTACGTCGATGCAGCAGAGAATGCCGCGCGCGCTGCCGCCAAATTGTTGCGCGAAAGTTTTCAGCAGCGGCAGCGAGTCAAGGTTGTCGCCGCGCACGACATCAAATTGGAGATCGATGTTCAGGCGCAGGAGTTAATTAGCAAATTGCTTCTCGGAGAATTTCCGGCGCATGCGCTTTATGGCGAAGAAGGAATCGCGGGAGATCAGTCCAGCGACTATCAATGGATTGTCGATCCGCTGGATGGAACGGTGAATTATTTCTACGGCATTCCTCACTTTTGCATTTCCATTGCGCTACGCCTGCACAACGAAATCATCGTTGGCATAATTCATGATCCAATTCGCAACGAGATGTGGATCGGACAACGAGGTGACGTTTCCAAACTAAATGGAACTCCGATCCATGTAAGCGATCGCGCCGAGCTCGCCGACGCGGTTATCTCGATCGGTCTCGCCAAAACCGGAGAGACGATCAACACCAATTTTCCCCTGATCCAGCAAATGATTCATCGCGTGCGCAAGTGCCGCGTGCTCGGCAGCGCGGCGCTCGACCTGGCATACGTCGCCTGTGGCAGATTCGACGCCTACATTGAAACGGGGATCAGCTTGTGGGACATCGCCGCGGGTTCGCTCCTGGTTGAAAACGCCGGAGGAACTGTCGATCTTCGCCCGCGCGAGAACATGAAAGACAAGTACAGCATCGAGGCGTCAAACGGTCTGATCGATTTGAAACTGTGATGAATGACGAAGCTCGAATGACGAATGACGAACTAATGACGAAGCACGAACCTTTGTCGGCTGTAAGGTCCGCTGTCCTCAGCGGAATTTGTCATTCGGAATTCGGATTTCATTCGTCATTCGTCATTCGTCATTTGTCATTTTCACCATGATCCGTTCCGGCATCGGTTATGACATTCATCGTTTCGCCGAGGGCCTAAAACTCGTTTTGGGCGGCGTCGAGATCGTCCACCCGCGTGGACTGGAGGGACACTCAGACGCCGACGTGCTCTCGCACGCGGTCGCCGACGCGCTGCTCGGCGCAATCGGCGCCGGCGACATTGGCCAGCATTTTCCAAATACCGATGAATCAATTCGCGGCATCAGCAGCATGGAGATTTTGAAGCGCGTCGGCAATTTACTAAACGAACGAAACGCACGGGTGATCAATGTCGACGCAACGGTGATCGCTGAGGCGCCTAGACTCGCACCGCACGGTCCGGCAATGCGACAAAACATTGCGGCTGCAATCGGTGTGAGCGAATACGACGTGAGCGTTAAAGCCACGACAAACGAAAAGCTCGGCCCAATCGGGCAAGGCGAAGGGATCGCTGCAATCGCCATCGCCACGGTCGAAACGGACTAATGGCTCTTCGCTTCTTTAATACCTACTCGCGCGAAATTGAGGAATTTGAGCCACGCGATCCGACAGCGTGTCCAGTGAGAATGTACACGTGCGGGCCGACGGTTTATAGCCGGGCGCACATCGGAAATTTCCGCGCCTACATCTTTGAAGATCTGCTTCAACGGCACTTGGAACTGCGCAGTTACAAGGTGCATCGTGTGATGAATATCACGGATGTGGAAGACAAGACGATTCGCGGCGCGCGCGAGGCGGGCGTTCCGCTGCAAAAGTTCACAGAACAATTCAAAGGGGCTTTCTTCGAAGATGCCCACACGTTACGGATCAAGCGCGCGGACGAATATCCGGCCGCGACCGACCAACGGTACATCGAGAGAATGATTGAGATGATCAGCGGGCTGATTTCAAAAGGGCTTGCCTATCAGGCCGACGACAAATCAGTTTACTTTCGCATCAACGAATTTCCGGATTACGGAAAGCTCGCGCACTTCGATCTGACGCAGTTGCAATCGACGGGCCGCGTGAAGCACGACGAATACGACAAGGAACACATCGGCGATTTCGCATTGTGGAAAGCCTGGGACGAAGCAGACGGAGACGTGAAATGGAACTCGCCATGGGGACCGGGCCGTCCTGGCTGGCACATCGAGTGCAGCGCGATGTCCATGGCGTTGCTGGGCGATCAGCTCGACATCCACTGCGGCGGCGTTGATAACATTTTCCCGCATCACGAAGCGGAGATCGCACAGAGCGAAGGTGTGACGGGAAAGAAGTTCGTGCGCTACTGGCTGCATTGCGCGCATTTGCTGGTAGACGGGCAGAAAATGGCAAAGTCGTTAGGCAATTTTTACACTATCCCGGATGTTGTGGCCAAAGGTTACACTGGACGCGAGCTCCGTTACGCTCTTTTGCGGGTGCACTATCGCGTGCCGTTGAATTTCACCTGGGAAGGAATGAATGAAGCGCGCGAGTCGTTAAGTCGCATCGATGAGTGGCTGGCGCGGTTGCGCGAAGTTGCGGAACAAGCAGACGCCCAACGCCAAACGCGCAATGCCCAAGGCCCAACTACAGCTTTCGAAGATGCGCTGGATGACGATCTCAACATTTCTGCCGCGCTCGGTTTTCTGTTCGAATCCATTCGTGAAACCAATCGTGCGATGGATCAAAACGAAATGGACGCGGCTTCGGCACGCGCATGGCTGGAGTGGTGGAAACGGATCGACACTGTTCTGGATCTTGAAGCTGAGACTGACGTCGCCATTCCACACGAAGTGGCACAGCTGGCAGAACAACGCGAGAACGCCCGGCGCGAAAAGAATTGGAAACGGAGCGACGAACTGCGCGCGCGGATCTCTGCGCTCGGCTGGGAAGTGCGCGACACGAAAGACGGGCCAAAGCTCACGCGCGGCGCTGGAACCGCGTAGCACCGATATCAATCATATCGCGCAACCGCTAATCGACGTAACCAAACCGGTGCAGAGAAGTTGCAGCAGCGCGTTCGAACTGTGCGCGCAACGCTCGCGGGCACGCTCGCCAGCGGCCAATCGAATTCGGAGCGGAAATCTCCTCGCGGGCAGCCTGCTCCGCGTCCGCCTCAGCTCCAAGGAAGCCAAACAAGCGCGCGGTCGTTTCAACCGGCGCACCGCAGATATCTTCAAAGCGCACGAGTTGGTAATTTTTGCC
>Ga0207670_10000929_pt1 | contig 15414 bp, 16 predicted proteins | sample KBSS23HmetaG_FD_184339 | JGI IMG/M metagenome (GOLD analysis project Ga0207670, IMG submission 184339) | Switchgrass rhizosphere microbial communities from Kellogg Biological Station, Michigan, USA - KBS S2-3H metaG (SPAdes) (version 2) | ecosystem: Host-associated > Plants > Roots >... | reverse complement strand
CTACATTCTGGCTCCCGGAAGCCTGGGAAAGAGCGGTTCGCTCCTCTGGTTCATCGATACGGGACTGGCCGGAGCCGCATTCACCGCGCCGCAATCCACGTTGATCGAAGGCGGGATCGCGCTGAAGGACACCGCGTCGTTCTCGGGCGTGGGAGGTGGCGGCGCGATGAAAGTCATCCCCTTCCGGGTCGACGAGCTGCGCCTGGGCTCGATCGAGCAGAGCGGGTTGATGGCGTTCCTCGGCCCATTCCCGGCCTCGCTCGAGCGCGGCTTCGGTCCGCGCATCGCCGGGATCGTCTCGCATGCCTTCCTGCGGTCTTACCGGGTGACCTTCGACTTCGACCGCATGAAGATGACGCTGGCGAAACCTTCCTGAGTCGGCGCAGGCAGAAAAGGCGGACGGCTCACCCATCCTTGAGTGAGCCGCCGCAGACGAACCGGAGGTTATTTGGCCAGCCCTAGCGCAGAACCTCCAGCCCCAGCCCGGCCGCGATCCGGCGCCGATGCTGCTCGACGAGGGCCCTCGAGCCCGCGAGCTCCCTGGGGAATTCCCGACCCCGATCGAGCAGATGCCACTCCACCTTCTTCGGGTGGAACGCTTCGCCGAGCGCACTGAGCGCATCTTCGACGTCGAAGTTCTCGCACGAGAAGATGTCGGCGTTGACGACGTGGCGGCTGGGGAACGTGTGAACGCTGATGTGACTCTGGGCGATGAGCACGAATCCGGAGAATCCGTTCGCGCCCCCGCCAGGTGAGGCGTGACGAAACACGTAGGGCGGCATGATCCGGGTCATGCGAATGCGGTCCGGCATGCCTTCGAGGAGACGATAGAGGCGTCCGAGATCATCGAGGCGGGTGGTTGGGCACCCGTAGGCCTGATAGAGAAGATGTGGCCCGAAACCCACCATGGGGCTGCCGTTCATTCGCTCCCTCGGTTGGGGATTCGCGATGACCTCGCTGCCAGAAGTCGGGGATTGATCGCATGAGCGACCAATCCCCCAGGACGTGCCAGGTCCAGAAAACCTGCTTACTTCTTCTTCTTCGCAGCCTTCTTCTTCGTGCCCTTCTTCTTGGCAGCCTTCTTCTTCATGGCCATTCCCGGATCACCTCCTTGCGATTCTCTCGAAGCTCGGCGTGGTCAGCTCTCGCCGGGACATTCAAAAAGGCGCCGCCTCCTCGCGGCCTTTCGGGAGCCGGAGTTCGGATCCGGCTACGAGAATCTAGAGAGGCAGGTGCCGTGCCAGGATGTTGCAAGGAGGTCGCGCTTCACACGCAAGCCGTTGTCAGAACGAAGCATCGTGATCGAAGGGTCAAGCATCGGGGCGCGCGCGCGGAGGGGAAACGAGTCTCGCGATGCGCTTCTAACTGTCTAAATAATTGGTGGTTACCGAAAAGCTACGCGGCAAGACGTTGTGAGCGCGAAGTTTGGAAGTGACTGTCCACTTCCTTTGGATATCAAGAAACTTGACGACTGACGTCGATGATTCGCAGTCGACGAAGCTTCTCGATCAGACCCTGACGCGAGATGCCGAGGATTCGCGCCGCGCGACTCTTGTTGCCCGCGGTGAGTCGCAGCACCTCCGCGATGTGATCGGCTTCGATCTGCGCGAGCGTGGGAAGCTCGAGCGAATCGCCGGGCGAAGCGATGCTCGTGGTCGCGCGAGCGCCCGAGAACTCGCTCGGCAGATGCTCGGCGATCAACGTCTCACCTTCCTCGAGCAGCACCACCCGCTCGATCAGGTTGCGAAGCTCGCGCACGTTGCCCGGCCACGAGTAGCCGAGCAGGCGCTCGGCGGCCTCGGGCGAGACGTCCTGGAAGCGCTTCTGGAACTTGCGGGCGAACTCGCGGAGGAAGTGGCGGGCCAGCACCAGCACGTCGTCGCCGCGATCCCGCAGCGGCGGCAGCTCGATGCTCACCACCTTGAGCCGGAAGTAGAGATCGCTTCTGAACCTTCCGCCCCGCACCTCGCTCTCGACGTCCTTGTTGGTGGCGGTGACGATCCGGATGTCGACCGCGATGTCCCGCGCCCCACCCACCCGCTTGAAGCTGCGGTTGTCGATGAAGCGCAGAAGCTTCGACTGGGTGGCGAGCGGCATGTCGGCCACCTCGTCGAGGAACAAGGTGCCGCGGTCGCACAGCTCGACCAGGCCCTTCTTGGTATCGGAGGCGTCGGTGAAGGCGCCCTTCTCGTGGCCGAAGAGCTCGTTCTCGAGCAGGCTCTCGTGGAAGGAGGAGCAATTGACCTCCATGAGCGGAGCCGAGGCGCGATCGCTGCGGTAATGGATCGCCCGGGCGACCAACTCCTTGCCGGTGCCGCTCTCGCCGGTGATGAGCACCGAGGTCGCCTGGCTCCTGACCACCTTGTCGATCAGTTCCCGGACCTCGCTGATGGGCCCCGAGCTGCCCACGATCTCGTTGTCCGAGTACTGCCGGAACGCCTGGCGCCGGTAGAGGTCCAGCTCGCTGGCCTGGCGGAAGGTGCGGGCCGCGCCTTCGACCGCGAGCAGGATGTCCTCCATCTCGTAGGGCTTCCGCAGGAAGTCACAGGCACCGAGCTTCATGGCGTCGACCGCCGACTGCACGTCACCGAAGGCGGTGAACACGATGACCTGAACCAGCGGGTCGAGCTGCCTCACGCGCCGCAGCACCGAGAGCCCGTCGGTGTCGGGCAGCCGCATGTCGAGGATCATGACGTGGGGCCTGAGATTGGCGGCGCGCTCGAGTCCTTCCGCTCCGGTGCTCGCCAGCTCCACCGCGTAGCCCTTGGAGCGCAGCACCCGGCTCAGCGACTTGCGGATCAGGAGCTCGTCGTCGACCACCAGCACCGAGATCTTCAAGCGCCGATCTCCTCGGCCTTGCCCGATTCCTCGGGCTTGCCTGGCGGCTCGGCCGGCACCGGGAACGAGACCCGGAACGTGGCGCCGCCCGTCGGGTTGTTCTTGGCGGTGATGACGCCCCCCACCTCGCGCACGATCTGGACCGAGATCGGAAGGCCGAGGCCAGTGCCGGTCGAGCGGGTGGTGAAGAAGGGATCGAAGATCTTGTCCATCGCCTCTTTCCGGATGCCCACGCCGGTGTCGCTGAACGAGACGTCGACCATCGAGCGCCGGGTGCGGTAGCGGCGCACGCCGGTGGCCACGTGCAGCTCGCCTCCCTCGGGCATGGCCTGGGTGGCGTTGAGGCAGAGGTTGAGGAACACCTGCTGGGTCAGATCGGGGTCCGCGTGCACCAGCGGCAGGTCCTCGGTGTAGTCCTTCGCCAGGGTGACCGAGGAGTCGCGAAGCTGGAGCTCGATCATGTCCAGCGTCTTGTCCATGACCTGATGGAGGTCGCAGGGCTGGGGCCGCGCCGCAGGCGGCCGGGCGAACATCAGCAGGCCGGTGATGATCTGCTCGATCCGATCGAGCTCGCTGATGACGTCGTGCAGATCCTCGCGCCGCGGGTCGTTGGGCTTGAACTTGGAGCCGACGAACTGGACCGTGGTGCGGATGCCGGTCAGCGGGTTGCGGATCTCGTGGGCCACGTAGGCCGACAGCTCGCCGAGCGACACCAGCCGGTCGATCTTCTTCTGGAACTCGCCGTCCTCGGTCTCGGACATCGCCTCGGCGACGATCACCGATCCGATCAGCTCGCCGTCCTCGCCCCGCAGCGGCAGCGCCTCGGCCTTGAGCGTCATCTCGCGGCCTTCGGCCTCGAAGCGGAAATCCCGGCGCTCCCGCGCCGCGCCGCGGAGCCAGCGCGCGTCGGCGCCGGTGAAGATGCGCGCCGCCGGCATGCCCACCAGCGCCTCGGGCTTGAATCCGAGCAGGTCCTCGATCCAGCGATTGGCGTAGACCACCTTGCGCTCGCGATCGAGGGCGACCACGCCCTCCTCGAGCGCATCGAGCACGTGCGCGGGAAGGCCGGTGGCGATCTCGAGCTCGGGCGGCGCGACCGGGCTCTCCACGGGCGGGTGGAGCGTCTCGTTGCGGGTGGTCAGTGAGCCTCCTCGAGAGACCTCGAATGTCTCGGGTCCTTGGTAGCACAGGCGCTGCGGCCTCGCAATCATCGCGTGGCCTCCGGGCCATCGTTGTGCGGGTGAGGAGCGGGCTGTTAGACTCCCCGACCTCTTTCCACCGACCCTTCCGCATTCTCGGAGCTTTCTCGAATGCTCAAATACCTCCGCATGGGCAGCAAGCGCACCAAGATGATCTGGTGGATCCTGACGGTCGTGACCGTCTTCACCTTCATCGGCGGCTTCATCTTCCTCTTCGGATCCGGTCTCGACTCCAGCAATCAGGCTCGCCAGCAAGGCGCGCTCGGCACGGTGAACGGCGACCCCATCACCCACGTCGACTACCAGAACGCCCTCGAGGAGCAGCGCCAGGGCTATCGCCAGCGCTTCAACGCGGAGCCCACGGAGCAGGAGATGCCCATGATCGAGGCCAATGCGTGGCGCGGCCTCGTCAATCAGCACTTGCTCACCGAGAAGGCGAAGGGGCTCGGCCTCGGCGCCACCGACAAGGAAGTGGTGCTCACGCTCCAGGCCGCTCCGCCCAACGCGCTGGTCTCGCTGCCCGAGTTCCAGACCGACGGCAAGTTCGATCCCAACAAGTACGGCGCCGCCCTCCGCAACCCAACCCTCAACTGGGCGCCGTTCGAGGAGATGGTGCGGCGCCAGCTTCCGGTGCGGAAGATCCAGGAGCGGATGATCGCCTCCATCAAGCTCTCGCAGCCGGAGCTGCAGCAGGCCTATCACGATCGCTTCGACAAGGCCGCGCTCACCGTGGTGTCGGTGCCGCCGCTCACCGAGGCTCCGGTCAAGCCGCCGACTCAGGCCGAGATGGACCGGATCTATCAGGAGGAGATCGGACTCTTCAACGCGCCCGAGCGCGTGCAGCTCGAGATCCTCGCCATGCCGAAGCGCTACTCCGACGAGGAGGTGCGGGTGGCGCGGGAGCAGGCGCAGAGCCTGACCGACCGCGCGCGCCGCGGCGAAGACTTCGCGCAGCTCGCCAAGGACTATTCCGAGGGTCCGGCCGCCGATCAGGGCGGTGAGATGCAGCGCACCTTCCAGCCCCAGGAGTTCGGTCCCGAGCTCGGGCCCAAGCTGGGGGCGATGGCCAAGGGCGACGTGAGCGATCCCATCTCCGAGCCCGGACGCTTCCTCGTGATCAAGTGCCTCGACCGCGTGCCCGATCCGAACGGCGGCCCCCCGGGGCTCAAGCTGGCGCAGATCATGATCACGGTGCGGGCGAGCGAGCAGTCTATGCGCGACCAGGTCGAGGAGCTGCGCAAGTTGCGCGACCGCGCCGGCAAGCTCGGGCTCGCGAAGGTGGCGACCGAGAAGGGAACCAGCACGACCCGCACGCCGTTCTTCCCGTTCGGCGGCACGCCGCCGCAGCTCTATCAGGCACCGGAGCTGGCCGACTGGGCGTTCACCGCCAAGGTCGGCGACGTCAGCTCGATCGTGGCGACGCCGGACGGCTATCTGATCGCGCAGGTGGCCGAGCATCGCGAGGCCGGTCCGGCGCCGAAGGCGGACGTGGCCGAGCAGCTCCGTCAGCTCGCCGAGGCGAAGGCCCGCACCCAGGCCGCGCGTCCGCGCGCCGATCAGATCGCGAACGCGGTCTCGGGCGGCATGACGCTCGAAGCCGCGGCGCACGCGGCGGGGCTCGCCCCGGCCGTGGTGGCGAGCATGTCGCGGATCCAGCCCGATCCGCGGCTGGCCTCATCGCCGGAGGCGGTGGGCGAAGTATTCGGGGCGCCGCTCGGGAAGGTGGTGGGACCTCTGGAGACGCCGACGGGATGGCTGTTCATGCGCGTGGACTCGCGCGTCGTCGCTGACTCGGTGGCCTTCGAGCAGCTCAAGGGACAGGTCACCACCGAGATCCTTCAACGCAAGCAGAACGACTTCATGCAGGCGTGGATGGCCGAGCTGCGGCGCGGCGCCAAGATCAAGGACCTGCGCACGCCGTAGTCATCGCGCTCGCGCGACCGGGATTTCTCAGCTCGCGGGCTTCTGCCCCTTGTCGGCATCCGCGGGCGGATCGTCGCGCTGGATCTCGTCCGTGATCTCACGCTGCGCCTTGCGGAACTCGCGCATGGCTTGCCCGAGCCCCCGAGCCATCTTGGGAATCTGGCTGGGCCCGAAGATCAGCAGGATGATGAGGAACAGCAACCCGATTTCCTGACCGCCCATTCCAAACACGTCGACGCCTCCTTCGGTTCACTCCACGCGCAGCCGGCTGCGGTCGCTCCCGATCACCACCGTCACTTCCGCGACGTCCGACGTCCAGGTCTGGCGCACGATGGGCGGATTGCCGAGGTACCTCGCCACCGCCCTCGCCGTCGTCAGGTCGTCGCGCCGCGCCACCACCAGGCTCGCCACGTAGTCGGACCGGTCGGCGTTGCCGACTTCGACCACCTGGAAGCCTCCGTCTCTCAGCCGGTGCGCCACTCGCGCGCCGATCCCGCCTTCACGGGTTCCGTTGAGGACCTGGACGCGGATCAGTCTGCCTTCCGCGCCTCGAGCGCGCTCCTCCGCCTTCGGCCGGAAGGCGGCATAGGCCCAGGATAGTACCAGCGCCGCGACGATCGCGCCGAGCGTCCAGATGAGCGCGCGAGCCAGATCAACGCGACGACGGGCGGGCACGCCGGCCTCGACCTCCCGACAGGGCGCGGCGCAGGCGCGTCCACGTCTCCCCCAGCGACTCCGGCAGCACGCGCGTCGCGCCCACCACCGGCATGAAATTGGTGTCCCCGTTCCAGCGCGGCACCAGGTGGAAATGGAGATGGCCGGGGAAGCCCGCCCCCGCCACGCGGCCGAGATTGGCGCCCACGTTGAGTCCGTGCGGCCGGTACTCGGCCCTCAGCGCGCGCTCGGCGATGCCCAGCAGCTCGAAGACGTCGTCACGCTCCGCGGCGCGCAAGGCCGCCATGCGCCCGGCATGGCGCACCACCGCGACCATCAGGTGGCCCGGGTTGTACGGATAACGATTGAGCATCAGCAGCGCGTGCTCCCGCCGCGCCAGAACGAGGTCGCGGCGATCGGCGCGGGATTTCGACACGCGGCAGAACAGGCATCCGGGCACGTTCTTCGCCGAGCGGATGAAGCGCATGCGCCACGGCGCCCACAGATGCTCCATCAGGCTTCCTCGCGGAGCGACGTCGTGCGCTGGATGTCGGCGTGGATCCTCTCGGCCTCCTGCAGCTGAGCCACGGTGTTGATGCCGAGCAGCTCGCGATAGTCCTCGCCCACCACGCCGCGCGCCTTCTGGCCGGCGGCGATCAGCAGCCGCACCGAATCCGTGAGGTAGTACTCGCCCTGGGCGTTGTGCGCGGTGAGGCGGCTCAGCACGCGCTCGAGCGCGGGATAGTCGAAGGCATAGACCGAGGAGTTGATCTCGTCGATGCGCTTCTGCTCCGGCGTGGCGTCGCGCTCCTCGACGATGCCGACGACGCCTCCTTCGGCGTCGCGGATCACGCGACCGTAGCCGGACGGATCGGGCACGTGAGTGGTGAGCACGGTGACCGCGGCCTGCTCCTCGCGATGGCGCCTCAGCAGCGTATCCAGCGTGCGCGCCTGCAGCAGCGGCGTGTCGCCGCACACCACGAGCAGCGTGCCCTGGAAGTCCTCGAGCATGGGTCCCGCCATCAGCACGGCGTGGCCGGTGCCGCGCTGCTCGGCCTGCAGCACCCACTGGACCTCGGCTCCGGGAAAGGTTTTGCGGACGCGTTCGGCCTGGTGCCCGATCACGACCAGCCTGCGGCCGACGCCGAGCTGCTCGAGCGCCGCGAGGACGTGGGCCAGCAGCGGAGCGCCCGACATCTCGTGGAGCACCTTGGGCAGGTCGCTGTTCATGCGCGTGCCCTGTCCGGCCGCGAGGACGAGCGCGGCGCAATCGCCGTGATGGTAGCGAGTCATCGCGTGCTCCATTCGAAGTTGTCGATCAGGCGAGCGCCGCCGACACGCGCCGCCACCGCGACCAGGATCCGTCCCGCCACCGCGCGCACCGGCCGCAGGGTGCGGGCATCGACGACCTCCACGTAGTCTTCGCGCACCGCGGGATAGCGCCGCCACACGCGGCGGATCTCGCCCCGCAGGCGCGCGGCCGAGCGCACGCCCTGACGCAGGAGCTGCCGCGCCGCGCGCAGCCCCCGCACCAGCGCCACCGCCTGACGGCGCTCGTCGGAGGAGAGATACGCGTTGCGCGACGAGAGCGCCAGTCCGTCGGGCTCGCGCACGGTGGGCGCGCGCCGCACCCGGACCGGAACGTCGAGATCGCGCACCATCTGCTCGAGGATGCGCGCCTGCTGTGCGTCCTTCTGTCCCAGCCAGAGATCGTCGGGCTGCACCACGTTGAGCAGCTTGGCGACCACCGTGGTCACCCCCTCGAAGTGGCCCGGACGCGACGCGCCCTCGAGCCCCTCCGAGAGCGCCGTCACCCGCACCCGGGTTCGATGCTCGGGCGGATAGAGCTGCGAAGTCCTCGGACGCCACAGGAAATCCACGCCGGCCTTCTGGAGCAGCTGCCGGTCCGCGCGCGAGGGCCGCGGATAGCGTCGATAGTCTTCCGCCGGACCGAACTGGAGTGGATTGACGAAGATGCTGACCACCACGCGATCGGCGGTGGAGCGCGCGCGACTCACCAGACTCAGGTGCCCGCGATGGATCGCTCCCATGGTCGGCACGAACGCGACGCGCTGGCCCTTGCGCCGCCATCTCGTCACCGCGCGACGCACGGCCAGGATGGCGCCGCTCACGATCACGCCACCCCCCGGTGGTCGCGCTCCATCAATAGGATTCCTCTTCCGAGGGAAAGCGGTGCGCCTTGACGTCGGCGACGTAGCGCTCGAACGCCTCGCGCATCGTACCGGCGAGGTTCGCGTAACGTCGCACGAACTTCGGCTCGTGACCGAGGAAGAGCCCGAGCAGGTCGTGCGTCACCAGCACCTGGCCGTCGCATCCGACGCCGGCGCCGATCCCGATGGTCGGAATGGTGAGCGCGCGCGTGACCTGCGCGCCGAGCCGCGCGGGAATCCCCTCGAGCACGACCGCGAAGCAGCCGGCCTTCTCGAGCAGCTGTGCCTCGCGCACCAGACGCTCCTGGTCGGCCTCGCCGCGCGCCTGCACCTTGTAGCCGCCCATCGCCAGCACCGACTGGGGCGTGAGCCCGAGGTGGCCCATCACCGGAATGCCGATCTCGACCAGTCGCTTCACCGCGTCCACCACCCGCTCGCCGCCTTCGAGCTTCACCGCGTCGGCGCCGCATTCCTGGATGAAGCGACCGCCGTTGGCGACCGCCTGCTCGACGCTCACCTGGTACGACATGAACGGCATGTCGGCCACCACCAGCGCGCGCGGCTTCGCGCGGGTCACCGCCGACACGTGGTGGAGCATGTCCTCCATGGTCACCGGCAGCGTGCTCTCGTAACCGAGCACCACGGTGCCGAGGCTGTCCCCCACCAGCAGCACGTCCACGCCGGCGTCGTCGGCGATCCGCGCGGTCGGAAAATCGTAGGCGGTCAGCACGGTGATCGGGTCGCTGCGCCGCTTCATCTCGGAGAGCTTGGGCGCGGTGACCTTGGCGCGCGAGGCAGGACGCTTGGTCTCGCTCGTCGGACCCTTGGCTTCACTCATGAGATCTCCTCCCGCTCGATCGGGCGATAATAGACGGTGCCGTGGCGGTGCGTGAGGATGCGGCGCTCGAGGTCGTCGAAGTCCTCGCTGTGATTCACGAAGTCGATCGCGTCGGTGTTGACCACCAGCAGCGGCGAATCGTTGTAGTGGAAGAAGAAGTGGTTGTAGGCCTCGTTGAGCCCATGCAGGTAGTCGCGGTCGATCTCGCGCTCATAAGGCCGGCCGCGGCGCGAGATGCGATCCATCAGCGTGTCGGTTCCGGCCTGGAGATACACCGTGACGTCGGGCTTCATCACGTCCATCTCGAGCCACGAGACCATTTTCTCGTAGAGCACGAGCTCACGCTCCGAGAGATTCAGGTTGGCGAAGATGCGGTCCTTCGGGAACACGTAGTCGGTGACCATGCGCTCGCTGAAGAGATCCATCTGCCGCAACGAGCGCTGCTGCTGGTAGCGGCTGAACAGAAAGTGCATCTGGGTCTGGAAGGCGAACTGCTGTCGATCGCGATAGAAGTCCTTGAGAAAGGGATTCTCCTCGACTTCCTCGAGAATCAGCTTCGCTTGCATGCGCTCCGCCAGCAAGCGCGCGAGACTCGTCTTCCCGACCCCGATGACGCCTTCCACCGCCACATAGCGGTTGTCGGTCATCGGCGCAGTCTACGTCCAGAGTCGCGAGTTCTTCTTCACGAGAGGCCGGGCGTCGAGCTGCGAGAGATGGTGGAGCAGCGCCTGGCCGGTGGCCGGATCGATCAGCGAGGGGTCCAGCTCCAGCAAGGGGACCAGGACGAACGCCCGGCGTCCCAGCTCGGGGTGCGGCACGCGCAGATCGGGCTCGTCGACCACCAGATCGCCGTAGAGCAGGAGATCGAGGTCGATGGTGCGCGGCCCCCAGCGCTTGGCGCGCACGCGTCCGAGGCGGCGCTCGATGAGCTGCAGGTTCCACAACAGCTGGCGGGCGGTGAGCTCGGTATCCAGCTGGGCGACGGCGTTGAGGAAGTTGGGCTGCTCGACTTCGCCCACCGGCTCGGTGTCGTACAACGACGACACCCGCACCACCCTCGTCCCCGACAGCCGCGCCAGATCGTCCAGGGCGAGGCGAATCAGCGTTTCGCGCTCTCCCAGATTGGAACCGAGTCCGACGAAGGCCTTCATGGTGTTCGCTCCCGCGTCACTTCGATGATCGCGCGGCCTCCGGTCGTCCATCCCAGGTTCTGCTTGGCGATGCGGACACGCACTCTCCGCACCGCGAACCGATCGAGGATGGTGTCGGCCGTGCGCTTGGCCAGCGCCTCGAGGAGATGGAAGCTCTCGCCTTCGACGACTTCGCGCACCGCGCGATAGAGATCGTCGTAGTCCACCGCGTCGGCGAGCCGGTCGCTGGTCTCTGCGCGTTCATCGGTCGGTTCGAGCTCCAGATCCACTTCAAGACGCTGTCCGGCTTCCTTTTCGTACGGGCGGGCGCCGTGGTGCCCGAAGACCGAGAGACCTTCGAGCCGGATGATCGCCATGTCGCCCCCGAGCCGATATCAAACGGGCGGGCGGCCGCTGGCCGACCGCCTTGCGTCGACACTCGCAACGCGGAGAACGTTCATGACGTCCAAGCGCGGAGGGAGTCTAGGCACCGCCCTCGCGAAGGGTCAAGCCAGCGCGGCCGCGATCGGCGCTGGGCGACTTGACGTGACGCGAAGATTCATGGACGCGGCGCGGCGCTCAGCGCTCCAGGGCCCAGCTCGCGGATCAGCGCCGGCAGACGCGCGCGCGCGAAGCGGTACTCGGTCGAGTCGAGTCCCCCGGCGAGCGTGGCACGATACGCCTCGAGCGCCTCGAGCCGCGCGCCCATCGCATCGTAGGCGCGCGCCAGCCAGAACACGTCCTGGCTCCGCCGCCCGATGCCGCATGCCACCGAAAGCTCCAGCGCGGCCGAGCGCGCGCTCCCCCATTGGAGCAGCGATTTCCCCAGCGTGAGGTGCGCCGCCGCGGACGTGGGATCGCGCACCACGTCCTCGGCGAGCCGCGCGATCTCACGCTGCGCCCCGGCGCGGTCGGTCCCGGAGAAGCCGATCATGAGGCGCTGCGCGAGCGTGTCGGCGGTCGGCGCCAGACCCGCATGGCGCGCCGCCTCCCACCGGCTGCGCGCCTCATCCGTCTTCTGCGCTGCGGCCAGCGCCGCCACCGTGGGGTAGAGGAGCTCGCGGTCGTCGGGACGCTCGGCCAGCGCGGCCTCGAAGCAGGCGGCGGCGGGCGCGTGGCGCGCGAACACCAGCAGACCCTCGCCCACGCGCGCTCGCACCTGCGCGTCGGCGGTCTCGAAGCGCAGGCCCGACCCGGACGCATCGCGGCGCAGCACGCCGAACGGACGCGCCGCGTCGTCGGCGGTCAGCTCGGCCATGAAGCGCACCGCGACGTCGGGATCGTGGCAGACGACGCGCGCGCCGGGATCGAGCGCGAGACGCACCGCGGAATCGGGCGGCACGCCGGCGGCGAACGTGCGCGGCACCGAGCGCAGCTGTGGGCACCACGGACGCAGCGCGTCCAGCACCGGGCTCAGCGAGGCGGCGCGCGCGCGCACGGCGGCAGCGCTGGTGAACTTCGGCGCACCGTGATCCATGACGAGCGCCGCATTGGCGCAGAGGCTCAGCACCGCGGCGAGCGCCGCGACCGCGCGCGCGATCCACGGCGTGTCTCGCACCAGGCCAGCGACCATCAGCGCGATGCCGAGCGCGGGCACGGCGAAGCCTTCGGCGCGCGGCGGCACGGGCGAGAGCGCGAGCGGCGCCAGCGGCGCCAGCGCGGCCGCGAGGCCGATGGTCACCAACGCCGATCGCGGCGGCGTGGTCGCGCGCCGCGCGCGCGCGGCGACCGCGGCGACGACCACGACGGCGAGAATCAGGAAGGGCGCCGCGCGCGTCGCTTCCCCGAAGCCTTCCCCGGTCCCCGCGGGCAACCAGGCGCGCAGCAGCCACGGCAGCACCCGCGCGCCCGCGGGATCGGCCTTGCCGACCGCCGGCCCGATCCGGTTCACGAGCACGACCGCCGCGATGCCGAGCATGAGCGGCGGCGCCAGTGGGCGAAGGCGCGCGGACCAAGGCGCGCTCGGACGCTGCACGCGATCGGCGACCAGCAGCACCAGCGGCAACAACGCGTTCTCGATGCCGGCGAGCGGGGCGAGCGCGCACGCCAGCGCCGCGAGCACGAAGCGGCCACGCGCGAACGCCGCCATCGCGGCGGCCGCGAGCAGCGCCGCGATCAGCTCGCGCGCGCCCGATACGCCGGCAAGCAGCATCCCGAGCGGCGGGAACGCCGCCCACAAGACGCCCGCCACGAGTCCCGCGCCGCGCCCACCCCAGCGCTCGGCGGCGCGGAACAGCAGCCATCCGGTCGCGACCGCGAGGGCGGCGTTCAGCAGATGGAAGGCGAAGGCGTCGAGCGGCACGAGGCGCGACCACGTCCACCACCACAGCTCGCGCGACAGCGGTGCGTAGGTTCCGGGATAGGCGCCGCCGCGCAGCAGCGCGTCCAGGTTCGTACGCAGCGCGGTCGCGATCGCCGCCAGATCGAGATCGGTGAAGCCGGTTCCGATCGAGCGCAGGTGGAGGAGCGCGGCCAGCGCCACCCATGCGCCGAGCGCCAGCTGCTGGGCGGATGCGGTTTCGGGCTTCGCGGCCGCGCGACGGGTGGCCGGCTTGGGCCGCTCGGTCACACCGGGACGCCGAACTCGCGCAGCGCCTGGTTGAGGGAAGTCTTGAGATCGGTCGACGGCTTGCGCTCGCCGATCACCAGCGCGCACGGCGTGCCGTAGGTCCCCGCCGGGAATTGCTTGGGCATGGTTCCGGGAATGACCACGGCGCGCGGCGGCACGCGTCCCTTCGTGATCCTGGGCTCCTTGCCGCGCACGTCGACGATCGGCGTGGACGAAGTCAGCACGACGCCCGCGCCGATCACCGCGCCTTCTTCCACTCGCACGCCTTCGACCAGCACCACGCGCGATCCGATGAAGCAATCGTCTTCCACGATGACCGGCTGGCTCTGCGGAGGCTCGAGCACGCCGCCGACGCCGACGCCACCAGAGAGATGCACGCGGCGTCCGATCTGCGCGCACGAGCCGACGGTGGCCCAGGTGTCGATCATCGTGCCTTCGCCCACGCGCGCGCCGACGTTGACGTAGCCCGGCATCAGGATCACACCGGGCTCGAGGAAGCTGCCGTAGCGCGCCACGCCTGGCGGCACCACGCGCACGCCGGCGCCCGCGAGGTTCTTCTTGAGCGGGATCTTGTCGTGGAACTCGAGCGGCCCGGCTTCGAGCGTCTCGGACGACCGCAGCCGGAAGTAGAGCAGGATCGCCTGCTGGATCCAGCCGTTCGTGACCCACTCGTCGCCGCGCTTCTCGGCCACCCGCAGCCGGCCGCCGTCGAGCTCGGCGAGCGTGCCTTCGACGGCGCCGCGCACCTCGGGCTGATCCAGCGGACGCGCGCCGGCGTAAGCCTCAGCGACGATCGCGGACCAGCGCGCGGCGACGTCGGTCATCGCGCGGCCGCGGCGGCCACCGCGCTCATGCGCTCGACCGCCTCGCGGCATTGCTCGAGCGTGGGCACCAGCGCCCAGCGCACGTAGCCGGCCCCGGCCGGGTCGAGGAAAGATCCTGGGAGCGCGATGACGCCGACCCGCATGAGGCGCTCGACGAAGGCGACGTCGTCACCACCCGGTGCGCGCGCCCAGAGGAAGAACGAGGCCTCGCTCGCCTCGATCGTCCATCCGAAGCGCTCGAACGCCGCGCGCACCACGTCGCGCTTCCGCGCGTAGCGCGCGCGCAGCTGCTCGGCATGCTCGTCGTCGTTCCAGGCCGCGACCGCCGCCTTCTGGATGAACTCGGGCGTCGACGCGCCGAGGTTGGGACGAAAGCGGCGCTGCGCGTCGATCAGCCGCGGATCGCCGGCCATGAACCCCGAGCGGTAACCCGTCATCGCCGAGCGCTTGCTCAGCGTATGGAAGACGATCGCGTTCTCGAGCCCGAACTCGAGCGCCGAGTGCGGCGGCTCGTGGAAATAGACTTCAGCGTACGCCTCGTCGGAAGCGACCCAGAAGCCGAAGCGCCGCGCCTTCTCCAGCACCTTCTGGAATCCCGCCGCGTCGAGCGTGGCCCCGGTGGGATTGTGCGGCAGGTTGAGCCACAGGAGCGCGGTGCGATTCCACACCTCGTCGGGCACCTGGTCGGGATCGAAGCGCCAGCCCTTCGCGCTCTCGAGCGGCGCGCGCACCACCTCGGCGCCCGCGAACACCGCGCCCGCCTCGTACACCGGATAGGCCGGCGTCGGGATCACCACCGCGCGTCGATCGGGCGCCACCACCGTGAAGCCGAGCGAGAACACCGCCTCCTTGCTGCCGTTCACCGGCAGCACGTGGCGCTCGGGATCGAGCGCGACGCCGAAGCGGCGCTGCATCCAGCGCGCGCACGCCGCCCGCAGCTCGGCGGTGCCCGCGACCGGCGGATAGCTCGACATCGCCGGCACCGCGTCGATCATGGCCTGGCGGATGAACGCCGGCGTCTCCTCGCGCGGGTCGCCGATGCCGAAGTGAATCGGCGGCACGCCGGGCGGCGCCAGCTCGCGCGCGCGCTGCTCGAGCGCGACGAAAGCGTAAGGCGTTCCGCGCTCGAGCCAGGGATGGAGTGGCGGCCGGCTCATGCGATCGGTCCCATGAAGGACGCGAGGGTCTGGAACGCCGGCTCGAGGTTGCCGAGCGGGCAGTACTCACCCTGCTGGTGCGCCTGTTCCGGAATGCCCGGCCCGTAATTG
>Ga0207670_10000928_pt1 | contig 15417 bp, 13 predicted proteins | sample KBSS23HmetaG_FD_184339 | JGI IMG/M metagenome (GOLD analysis project Ga0207670, IMG submission 184339) | Switchgrass rhizosphere microbial communities from Kellogg Biological Station, Michigan, USA - KBS S2-3H metaG (SPAdes) (version 2) | ecosystem: Host-associated > Plants > Roots >... | reverse complement strand
ACCGATCGATCGCGAATGCGGGATGTCGCGGATGCCGCCCATCACGATAGAACCGCGTTCGCCTGCGCGCTTGCCGGTGAGCGCCGAGATGCCGCCCATGTTGGACATGCCGGACACACCCTCGATCACCAACACGTCGCCGTCTTCGGCCAGATTGTGGGCCTCGAACTCCGCCATCTTGTTGAGACTCGCCCGCGCACCGGCGAGTGCGTCGACCCGCTGGGCGATATTGCGCACCGTGAGCGCCGGCCCGCAGATGACCTGGCCCGGCATGGTCGGCTTGAGCGTCGAGGCGCCGACGATGCCCGCCGGGATCCCGAGTTCATCCATCACGTCCGAGATGATCCCCGAGCAGTCGCCGAGCGCGAGGAAGCGCTCGACCGCGCCCGACGGCGGCTTGGGCGTGGACTGCATCCGGATGCGGTCGGCGGCGATGCGGCCGGTCAGCTTTTTATCGACCATGACAATATTCCCTCAATCGAGCTGCATCTTCGCATTGCGGTCCACAACCGCGAACCGATCCGCCTCCTCTTTCAGAGCGGAAAATATCAGCTGAGACACGGAACGGATGTCAGCGGCCGAGCGCCTTGGCCATCACCTGCTCGCAGCGCTGGTTCTCTTCCTCATACAATTCGCCCGACATGGCCTTGCGCGCAAACGGGGACGGCACGCCTGCCATGTTCCAGCGGCACGGGAAGACGTTCTGTTCGGTCCACCATTTGGCGTCGTGGCCGACGTAGTTGTCGCCCACCTGCTCGACCTCGGTGGTGTATTCGGTGACGAAGCCGTTCGGCTCGACGAAATAGGAGAACACATTGCTGCCGGGGCCGTGGCGTCCGACGCCCCACATGATCTCATAGCCGCTCTTGCGCACGCGGCCGGCGCCGCTCATCAGGCCGTCGATGTTCGGCATCTCATAGGCCATGTGATTGAGCGTCGGGCCATTGCCGCGCGCGAACGCCACACTGTGATGGTCGGAACAGCATCGCACGAAGTCCATCATGAAGGTCGAATCGCTCCACTTGAAGCCGAGCACATCGAGGAAGAACGCGGTCTGCTTCTCCACCTCGGCGCTGTTGAGCACGACATGGGTGAGCTTGGTCGGCCGCGAGCGATCATCGATGGCTTCGGCGTGAAGCTTGATGTCGGACGAAATCGAGATCGGATGGCCTTCCGGCGTGCTGACCCGGAAGCCGTAACCGCCCCCGGCAACGGCCGGAAGCGCCTCCGGCGCCGGACCGACGTTGGCGCCCATGGCCTTGGCCTGGGCGTACAGCGCATCCACTGTCGCGCTATCGGAGGCCGAAAAGTGCACTCCCATCAGCGACGCCCGCGGCCGCTCATGGAGGGTCACGACATGATGCTCACGGCCGGTGCCGCGCAGGTGGATGGTGTCGCCCTCGGCGGCCACGTCTTCCAGGGCCCACACACGGCGGTAGAATTCCGCGGATTTCTGCAGGTCGTGGACGCCCAGCTCGATGCTGCGCAGGCCATTGATTCTGGCATTGGTCATGGTCTCGGACTCCGAAAGGCAGATGTTGCGACACGGTAGCGGCCAAGGCCGGCGGTTCCACCGGCTGAAGCGGCAATCTATCGCAAAATCCTACAGCAGGTGGAATGGGACGGCGACGGCTTTTGCATCCCTCCCCGGCGCGGTCGCTGGTTGCTTTCGCAACCGGGAGGGAGCAAATTCGCCGGCAAGAACCGGTCGAAATCGGCCTATAATGCTGGGTGAGGAGAAGGCCGCCGGTTAAGCCGGTGTGCCGTAAAGGGGTACAAAATCGCATGGCTGAGAAGTTCGTCGCGAAGGCTTCGGAAATGACCGATGGCGACCGCCGCATCGTGTTTGTCGGCGACCACGAAATCGGGGTGTTCCGTCACAAAGGTCAGTACTACGCCTACAGCAATTTCTGTCTGCACCAGGGCGGCCCGGCCTGCGAAGGCCTGACCATCGCCAAGGTCGAAGAGAAGCTGCGACCGGACAAGACGTCCCTGGGCCTGTCCTTCTCGGACTCCGAGATGCACTTCGTCTGCCCGTGGCACGGCATGGAATACGACATGACGACCGGCGAGTGCGTGTCCGACCGGAAGATGAAGCTGAAGAAATACCAAGTGCTGGAAAAAGGGGACGAGGTCTATGTCGTCGCCTAAGGCCGCCATCAAGTCAGCGCGCCGTTCGGCTACGGCCGCCAAATTGAAGGCTGTCGCCACTCGAACTGTGGCACCGAAGCCCAAGACTCCACAGACAGGGCTTTCGGCGGATGCCATCAAGCTCGCGAGCCAGATCGAACAGGCGTTCAAGAAAAGCGACGACGCGATCTCGGAAGACGCGATGCAGACGCTGATGGGGGCGCTGTGCCGGGTCTACGCGGCGCAGGTCGAGAATGGTGCCAACTACACACCCATCGCTGAAGGACAGATCGTAAGCCCGACCGGCGTCATGGTGACGGCGAGCGGGATGTTGCGCGCCGCAAACCTCGCGGTGTTCGAACTCGGAATGTGGCAGAGCTGGACGGGGCGCTGAGCGCACCGTTTCAAACGAAATAATATCGGACTGCAGGAGAAGACGTCATGGACCTTATTGCAGATCGCGGCCGGCGCGTAACAGTTGAGGAACTCAACACCAGCCGTTTGCTGGCGCACGCCCGCAAGCAGGCGGTGCAACGCAAGCTCGACGACATCATGATCGTCGACGTCGACGCGCACCACTACGAGAACGAGCACTTCGCCGACATCTTGCCGTTCATGGAAAACGAGGTGTTCAAGCAGCTCTCGCAGTCGACCCGCACCAGCACGCGGAGCCGCGGCACCTTCACGCCGCAGACGATCGGCTACCAGGACATGGGCGGCCGCGTGACGCGCTATCCGATGCGCGGCACCGAGCAGACCGGCGACAAAGGTCACATGCGCGACATCGAGCTTGGCCACCGATGGATGGACGCCATGAGCGTCGACTACTCCTGCCTGTTCCCGACCGGCATGCTCTCGATCGGCCTGCATCCGCAGACCGAGATGGAGGTCGAGCTGTGCTGGGCCTACAACCGCTGGCTTACCGAGAAGGTGCTGCCGGAGTCCGGCGGCCGCTTCTTCACGATGCTGACGTTGCCGTTCTCCGACCCCGATGCTTGCTTGCGCCAGGTTGAGGCCTTCGGCGACCGGAAGGGCGTTGGCGGCTTCATGGTGACGACCGTCCGCAACAACCTCGCGGTCAACGACAACCGCTACATGAAGGTCTATCGCGCCATCGAGGAGCGCGGCCTCGTGCTGTCGTTCCACTCCGGTCCGAACTGGGGCGAGCCGATCTTCAAGAGCTGTAACCGCTTCCTCACCGCGCATGCGCTCGGCTTCTCCTGGTACAACATCGTCAACTTGTCGAATTGGGTCATCAACGGCATGGGCGAGCGCTTCCCGAAGCTGCCCGTGGTCTGGATCGAGTCCGGCCTCGCCTGGGTGCCGTTCCTGATGCAGAAGCTCGACCACGAGTACATGCTGCGGCCGTCCGAGGCGCCGCTGCTGAAGAAGAAGCCGTCGGACTACATGCGCGACATGTATTATTCGTCGCAGCCGATGGAAATTCAGGACATGGGCGCGCTGGAGTGCACCTTCCGCATGATCAACGCGGAAACCCAGCTGATGTACTCCTCCGACTATCCGCACTGGGACTTCGACCTGCCGAGCACGATCTCGGACCTGCCGTTCCTCACGGAAAAGGCCAAGCACAACATTCTCGGCGGCACCGCGGCGCGCCTGTTCAAGCTGCCGCCGCGCAACGACAAGCAGAAAGAGAACCTGAAGAAGTTCGGCAATCTCACCGCCGCGGCCTGATCACCGCAAGCGTTCAGCGAATTTCGTCGGGGCGACCTCGTGTCGCCCCGATTTCTTTTGCGCTAGGCTTCCCTGCCCCGGCCACAGCAACGATGACGGGGCTCCGGGGAGAAACGTCATGACGCATCCGTCGGCCATCGCATCGACACTCGCGAGCGCACTGGGCCTTGCCATGATCAGCACCGCCATCGGCGCCGCCGAAATCAATTTTGTTTCTTCAACCGCGATGCGGGAGCCGCTCGAGGAGTTGGTCCCGGCGTTCGAGAAGGCGAGCGGCCACAAGGTCGTCGTCGCCTTCTATCCGGTGGCCACGCTGGTGATCAAAGTCAGGGAAGGCGTGCCGGCAGATCTGGTCATGACCACGCCCGACAACATCGAGACGTTGACCAAGGACGGCAAGCTCGTCGCCGGCAGCCGTGTCGACTTCGCGCACTCGAGCGTCGGCGTCGCGGTGCGCGCTGGTGCGCCGAAACCTGACATCAGCACGGCGGAAGGTTTCAAGAATGCGTTGCTCGCGGCTAAATCGGTCGGTGTCAGCAAAGGACCGAGCGGCGTTTACCTGATGAAATTGATGGACAAGCTCGGCATCGCCGATCAGGTCAAGGCCAAGGTCGTTTCCCCGGACCTCGGAGTCCGTGTCGGCACGCTGGTGGCCAAGGGTGAGGCCGAAATCGGCGTGCAGCAGGTCAATGAGCTTCTGCCGATCGCGGGCATCGACTTCGTCGGAAAGCTGCCGAAGGAGTTGCAAACCGTGATCGTATACGGCGCCGCACGAGGCACCGACGCCAAAGAATGGCAGGCCGCGGAAGCGCTGGTGAAGTACATCACCTCACCGACGGCTGCGGCGATTCTGAAAAAGCTCGGCCTCGATCCGGCGTAAAGAACGGCACGGCATGACGCCGAGTATGCCCGACTCCGCGCGTCGTTGCCGGGCGTAGCCGGACGAAGAACGGCTAAGCCCGTGCATGACATGGAGAGAACGGTGGAAATTATCAGCGAATGAATTCGTCGCTGTACAACCCATCAAAGCTCTTCAGCGTATCCTTCGGATCGAGCAGCTTCGCCTCGATACTGACCTGCTGCGAATGTTCGAGGCCAGGCACCGTGACCCGGAGATTCTTGGCATGCGCCTGCGACACTGTCTTCCAGGCTGCGGCCAACACCTCCTGATCCATCTTGTCGAAACGTTTCTTGAGAAGCTCCAGCGCCTCATCCGGCTTTTCAAGGATGAATTTGTTGGCGGCGGCCAATGCATTGGTGATGCGCACGCACTTGTCGCGCTGCTTGGTACACATGTCGGGGCGTGTATAGAGCAAACCGTAGGCGAACGGCAGCAGATCGGGGACGTCGCGCGCGCCGCTCGCCAGCATGATGGCCTTGCCCTTGACCACCGACTCCGTGGTGAAGGGCAGCGAGGTGGCGAAGCCGTCGACCGCCTTGGTTTCCATCGCCGCCAACATGCCGGGCGGATCCATCGGTGCGATGCGAACGTCCTTCTCGATGTCGAGCCCGCCGCGGTGAACGACCAGCCGCTCCCAGGCATGCACAATGCTGCCGACACCCTGGATGGCGATGGTCCTGCCTTTGAGCACCTTGGCGCGGTCGGCGAGCGGTGTTTTCTCGGTGATGCCGGCAGCGTCAGCCACGTCCTTGCGCAGCACCAGCTCGACCAGCGGACGGTCGATCAGGTTGGCAATGGCGAAAAGCCGCTGGCCGGCCGCGGCGGCCCGCAGGAACACCGGCCCGGTACCGATGGTGAAGTCCGCGCTGCCGGCGATCACCGCGTTGGGCGAGCCCACGCCGACCAGCGTCCGGGTCGAGACCTTGAGGCCTTCCTTCTTATAGAATCCGGCGTCCTCGGCGATGAAAGACGAGCTGAAGGTGAGCGTCGAGGCAGGCAGTGCCAGGAGAATGTCGATATCCTGCGCGTACCCGCCGGTGGGAACGAGCCCAACAACCATCGCGAAGGCCGCTACCCGATGTCCGTGTTTGAACATCCGATCCTCCCGTATAATCGTTGCCGCTACAGTTCCGTAATCGGCCGCAAACCGCAAGAGACACTCCAAGGGACGCTCAATGCGTGACCGCCGATGAAGGTGCCGATCAAAGGCGCGATTGACTGCGATCTTCATCCGGCGCCGCCGAGCGCGGAAGCGCTGCTGCCCTATCTCGACGAATACTGGCGCGACCAGCTGATCGATCGCCACATCGCCAGGTACTCGTTCACCCTAACGAGCTATCCGCCGAATTCGCCGCTCAGTGCGCGGCCGGACTGGCGGCAGAAATCCGGACTGCCCGGCGGCGATGTCGACATGATCCGCAGTCAGGCGCTCGATCCGTTCGGCTCGCGTTTCGCCATCTGCAACGTGCTGCACGGCGCCGTCGCGCTGTTCAACGAAGACATGGCGATGGCGCTCAGCTCCGCCATCAACGACTGGGTCGCGAAGGAACTGCTCGACCGCGAGCCGCGGCTCCGCGCCTCCATCCTGGTTCCGGTGCACAATCCCGAGCGCGCGGTTGCCGAGATCGAGCGCGTGGCGGCGGATCGGCGCTTCGTCCAGGTGCTGCTGTTCGCCATGGGCGACATGCTGCTTGGACGCCGGCCCTATTGGCCGATCTACGAGGCGGCACAAAAGCGCGGGCTCGTCATCGGCATTCACGCCGGCAGCACCTACCGGCACGCGCCGATGGCGTCGGGCTGGTCGGCCCACCGGGTGGAGGACTACGTCGCGCAATCGGCGGCGTTCGAATCGCAGCTCTTGAGCTTCCTCGCCGAGGGCGTGTTCCAGCAGTTTCCCTCGCTGCGGCTGGTGCTGAGCGAATCGGGCTTCACCTGGCTGCCGAGCCTGCTGTGGCGGACCAGCAAATCCTGGCGCGGCATGCGCGCCGAGGTGCCATGGATCGACCGTTCGCCAGCCGAGATCATCCGTGAGCACGTTCGTGTGACCTTGCAGCCGGTGGATTCGCCGCCCGGCGACACCACGACCCTCCTGCGCACCCTGGAACATATCGGTTCCGACCGCATGCTGCTGTTTTCGACGGACTATCCGCACTGGCAATTCGACGGCGACGCCGTATTGCCGGACGGATTGTCTAGCGAAACGGTGCAACGGATCCTGATCGACAATCCGCTCGAGACCTATCCGCGTTTGCGGGATGGGGGCCAAATCGGCGATAATGCTGCGAGCAACAAGGAGGCCGTGCGATGAACATTCCGGTTCGGCACGCCACCGCGGCAACGAAACTCGCCATCGTCGATTGCGACATCCATCCGGCGTTCCGCAAGCCGTCGGATCTTTACCCGTTCCTGCCGGCGCAATGGCGCGAGCACATGATCACGTTCGGCGAGCACCTGCGGCAGGGCCTGTCCGGCCAGCTTGCTTGGCCGCGCATGTCGGCCTCGGGCCTTCGCGTCGATGCATTTCCGGAGGACGGCCCGCCAGGCTCCGATCTCGAGTTGATGCGGCGCCAGCATCTCGACGCCAACGGCGTCGAGTACGGCATGCTGATGCAGCTCTCCAAGGGCGGCATGGAGGAGCGCAATCTGGAGTTCGCAGCCGCGCTGTCGCACGCCATCAACGAGTGGCAGTTGGAGACCTTCGTCAAACCGGAGCCGCGGCTCCGCGCCGGCATCGTGGTGCCCCAGGAGGACGCGGCATTCGCGGTCAAGGAGATCGAGCACCGTGCGACTGATCCGTCGTTTTCGCAGATCATCATCTCGCCGCGTTCGAGCGATCCGCTCGGCCACCGGCGCTACTGGCCGATCTTCGAGGCGGCGCAACGTTGCAACCGTCCGATCGCGCTACACGTCCAGGGCTTCAGCGGCGGCCACGCCTCGACCGCGTCGGGCTGGCCGACCTACTACATGGAGGAGCACTACGCCGCCACCACCGGCATGCAGAACACCCTGACCAGCCTGGTGTTCGAGGGTGTATTCGAGCGCTTCCCGAAGCTGAAGATCGTGCTGGTCGAGGGCGGCTTCGCCTGGGCGCCGGCGTTGTGCTGGCGGATGGACAAGCACTGGGAGCGCTTGCGGATCGAAACGCCGCACGTAAAGCGCCCGCCGTCGGAATACGTCCGCGAGCATGTCTGGTTCACCACCCAGCCGATCGAGGAGCCGGACCATCCGCAGCATCTCGCCGAGGTCATCGAATGGCTCGGCTGGGACCGGCTGATGTTCTCGACCGACTACCCGCACTGGGATTTCGACGATCCGCAGCACACCTTCAAGTTCGCGATGACTGAGGGTCAGAAGGCCAAGGTGTTCCGGGACAACGCCAAGGCGTTGTACGGCCTGCCGTGAAGCGTCAGGTCGTTGCCCGCGCCGTCGAAGTCGCCCCAGGCCATTGCAAGATCGTCAATGTGAATGGCCGCGAGATCGGCGTGTTCAATCTGAACGGCGAATATTTCGCCCTGGCCAACCGCTGCCCGCACGAGGGCGGACCGCTGTGTCAGGGCAACATCATCCCCCTGGTGCAATCCGACGGACCCGGCCATTACCGCCTGGCGCGACACCAGGAATTTCTGCGCTGCCCCTGGCATGGCTGGGAGTTCGAGATTCGCACCGGCCAGTCCTGGTGCGATCCGAAGTCGACCCGCGCCCGGCAGTTCCAGGTCAAAGTGGAATCCGGCGAGACCTTGGTGAAGGGCCCCTACGTCGCCGAGACCTTTCCGGTGTCGGTCGAAGAGGACTATCTGGTCGTCGAGACCTGAACGCGCTTACTCCGCAGCGATGTCGCTCGCCACGAAGCGGTTTTTCGGCCGCGGCAAGCCGACGTTCTCGCGCAAGGTGCGGCCTTCGTACTTGGTGCGGAACAGGCCGCGGCGCTGCAGCTCCGGGATCACCAGGTCGCAGAATTCATTGACGCCCGCCGGGAACACCTGCGGCATGATATTGAACCCATCAGCCGCGCCGCCTCGATACCACTCCTCCAGCGCATCGGCGATGTCAGCGGCGGTGCCGAGCGCAACGCGATGGCCGCGCGCGGTCGCCACCCGCTTGTAGAGCTGGCGAATGGTGAGGTTCTCGCTTCGCGCCATCTCGACCACCATCTTCTGGCGGCCCTGCTGTGTGTTGGAGAGCGGCACATCCGGAAGCGGCCCGTCGAGCGGGAACGGCGTGAGATCGAGGCCGACGATATCCGACAGCGCGGCGACGCCAAGCTCGGGGTGGATCAGCGCTTGCAGCCTATCGAATTTTTCCTGCGCTTCATCTCGGGTCAGTCCCACCACCGTCACCACGCCGGGCATGATCTTCAGCGAATCCGGCGAGCGCCCGCACCGGGCGACGCGGGCCTTCAGGTCGCCATAGAACGCCTTCGCCGGCGCGAGCTGCTGCTGCACCGTGAACAGGACCTCGGCGGTCCGTGCCGCCAGCTCGCGGCCGGCGTCCGACTGCCCGGCCTGCACAATCACCGGCTGGCCCTGCGGCGAGCGGGGAACCATCAGCGGTCCGCGCACCGAAAAGTGCTCGCCCTTGTGATGCAGCATGTGCAGCTTGGCCGGATGGAAAAACAGGCCCTGCGCCTTGTCCATGACGAAGGCGTCGTCTTCCCAGGTGTCCCAGAGGCCCTGCGCCACCTCGATGAACTCGGCGGCGCGGCGATAGCGGTCATCGTGCGCCGCATGCTTGTCGCGGCTGAAGTTGAACGCCTCCGAGGCCGCCGACGAGGTCACCACGTTCCAGCCGACGCGGCCTTGGCTCATCTGGTCGAGCGTCGCGAACATCCGCGCCACGTGGAATGGATCGAGGTAGGTGGTCGTCGCTGTCGAGATCAAGCCGATGTGGCTTGTCATCGCCGAAAGCGCCCCGAGCAGCGTCAGCGGCTCGATCCGCATCGCCACCGCGGTGCGCTTCCACATCTCAGGGTCGTCGGGGCCGAACGTCGAGTTGCTGTCGGCGTTAAAGACAAAGTCGAACAGCGCACGCTCGGCGGTCTGGGTGACCTCGATGTACTGGCCCAGGTTCGCATTGGCGTCCGACGCCACGCCCGGATCGCGCCAGGACGCAATGTGATGCCCGGTTCCGGCAAGGAAAAGGCCAAGCTTCATCATCGCCGACTGTCCTGCGCCATTAGTAGCCAGACGTCAGTCTACGCCTAAACCAGGTGCTTTTTGAAGAAGTCCACGGTGAGCGCCAACGCCCTGTCGGCCTCAGGCTTGGAGTAGGTTTTGCCGCCGTGACGGGCAAAGGCGTGATCGGCGCCGGGGTATTTGTGGATGGTCACCAGCGGATTGGGCGACAAACGCCGCTCCAGCATGTCGTTGACCTCGGCCTGCACCCACCGATCCTTCATCGCCATATGCAGAACGAACGGACGGTGGAGGTTCTTCGCCTCGACGATGCGGTGCTCGATGTAGGTGCCGTAGTAGGCCACCGCGCAGTCGATGTCGGTGCGGCAGCACATCAGATAGCAGAGCTTGCCGCCCAGGCAGTAGCCGACCGCGCCGACCTTGCCGTTGCACTCCGGGATTTTCTCCAGGTAATGCCAGGTGTCCTCCATGTCGCGGACGCCGAGGTCGTAGTCGAACTCGTAATAGAGATCGAACGCTTTCTGCACGTGATCGGGATTCTTGTCGGACAGTTCGACGCCCGGCTCCTGCCGCCAGAACAGGTCGGGCACGAGACACACGAAGCCCGCTTCGGCGAACTCGTGGGCGTGCTGGCGCATGGTGTCGTTGACGCCCCAGATTTCCATGATGGCGATGATTGCGCCCACGGGCGTCTTGTCGGGATAGGCGACATAGGCGCCCATCGTGCCATCACGGAGTTTGACCTGGATGTTTTCAGTTCGCATTGTCATATCCATAATCTCTGGCTTGTACTCGGACAGTCATGCCCGCGAAGGCGGGCAATGACGGCAGAGAGTGCGGCGGCGACCGAAACATGTCACAACTGCAGAAGCTTCTTTGCATTCCCCGAAAAAATCGCATCCTTTTCCACCTGCGATATTTCCAGCGCGTTCACGGCGGCGATGGTGTTGCGCATCAGCCCCCGCCCCTGCTCGGAATCGAACGGTGCGTCGGTCGCGAACAGGCATTTGTCGGTGCCGAAGAAGGCATGACCGCAGCGCGTCGGCGCGACTTCGCCGAGCGCGGTGTCGGCATAGAGCATCTTGTAATAATCGACCGGCGGCTTCTTCAGCTTGGCGTCCTCGGCGGACGGATTGCGCTCCGGCCCGCCGAAAAAAATCTGCCGGAAGCCGAGCTTAATCTTGCCGGAGAAGTACGGGATCATGCCACCCATGTGATGGCTGACGATTTTGAGGGTCGGCAGCTCGTCCAACAGCCCCGAATAGATTAGCCGCGTCATACAGGCCGTCGTCTCGTAGGGCCAACCGAAGCTGAACCAGATTTCGTTCTGCGATTCCTTCTCGCTGGCGTAGTCGGAAAACTGCGCGGTGCGCATCGGATGCACCCAGACGGCGAGATCGTGCGCAGCCATGCGTTGAAACACCGGCCGGAATCTCATCGCCGACAATGGCTCACCGGCAACGTTGGTAAAGACCTGCACCCCGCGGGCACCGAGATGCTTTACCGCGCGGTCGGCCTCCTGCACCGACGCCTCGACATTGTTCATCGGAAGCGAGGCGATGAACGCCGGGAAATGGTCGGGATGCTTGCGGCAGATCTCGGCCAACGCGTCGTTCGCCATCCGAACGAGCTCCGGCGTCTTATCCGGCGGACCGATCAGCTCGGGCGGCGGATTGGCCAGCGATAACACGTGCTGCGTCTGTCCGAACTCGTCCAGCAGCGCGCGCCGTGCATCGACGTCCCACAGCGTCTTAAGCCGCGGGAATGCGGTGAGCACCGGGTGGCCGGGGATGAGATCGCCCAGCCGGTCAAGATAGGCCTTGGGCATGAAGTGGTTGAAGATGTCGATCATCATGCCGGGACTGCCCGATTCGAGCGGAATGGGTGGCCCCGGTGAGCGGCCGAGGACGGTGGGAAGCGCGCCAAATGGCGATTAAGGCACTTTAGCCCGGAATTCCACCCGGCAAATAGAGCGCCAAATAACGTGCAAAGCCTTCTAACCCTTCCGCCCACACCGCTTGGTCGTGTAATTTGCCCTGCAATGCGGCGAACCAAGCCCAAACAGGCGATCGAATGACGACCACTGAGGTCGCCAGCACAGTGGAACGGCCCCCGGACGGCCTGATGCGCCGGCTATCGGGCGCCGCTGGCACCCACTTCGGCAGCCGGCTGTTCCGGAAATATGTCGCGCTGTTCGTCGCCGTCGTCTGCGTCGCGCTCCTGACCAACGGCCTGTTCGAGATCTGGTTCTCGTATCAGGAGAACAAGCAAGCGCTGACCCGCATCCAGCGCGAGCAGGCGGAGGCCGCCGCTGCCAAGATCGGACAGTTCATCAAGGACATCGAAGGTCAGATCGGCTGGACCACGCAGTTGCCGTGGACGGCCAGCGCATTGGAGCAGCGCCGCTTCGACGCCTTGCGCCTGCTCCGTCAGGTTCCGGCGATCACCGAGCTCGCCCAGCTCGACGCCAGCGGCAAGGAGCAGTTGCGGGTGTCACGGTTGGCGATGGATGCGGTCGGCGTTGGTACCGATTTCTCCAAGGACCCCAAGTTCACCGAAGCGGTGGCAAAGAAAATCTACTACGGCCCGGTATATTTCCGCCGCGAATCCGAGCCCTACATGACGCTTGCCATGGCCGGCGCGCGGCGTGACGCCGGCGTCAGCGTCGCCGAGGTGAACCTGAAGTTCATCTGGGACGTGGTCTCGCAGATCAAGGTCGGCAAGAAGGGCCAGGCCTTCGTGATCGACGCCCGCGGCCGGCTGATCGCGCATCCTGACATCAGTCTCGTGTTGCGCAACACCGATCTGTCTCGGCTCGACTACGTCAGTGCGGCGCGGACCGCCGACGGCGCGCCGCAGCAGCAGGGCGTGGAGATCGTCAAGGACGTGCAGGGCCGCGAGGTGCTGACCGCCCACGCGCCGATCCTGCCATTGCGTTGGCTGATGTTCGTCGAACTGCCGATCGAGGAAGCCTATGCGCCGCTCTACGAATCGATCAAGCGATCGAGCTATCTGCTGGCTGGTGGCCTGCTCCTCGCATTCTTGGCGGGCTTGTTCCTAGCGCGCAAGATGATCATTCCGATCCAGCAATTGCGCCTCGGCGCCGCCCAGCTCGGCGCCGGCAATCTCGAACAGCGCATCTCGATCAAGACCGGCGACGAACTTGAGTTGCTGGCCGACCAGTTCAACGACATGGCGGGACGGCTGGAAGAATCCTATGCCGGCCTGGAGCAGAAGGTCGAGCAGCGAACCCACGAATTGAGCGAATCGCTGGAGCAGCAGACCGCCACCTCGCAGGTGCTCCAGGTGATCAGCAGTTCGCCTGGCGATCTCAAGCCGGTTTTTGACACCATGCTGGACAATGCCACGCGAATTTGTGAAGCGGCGTTTGCCTCGATGCTGCTTCGCGAAGGCGACGCGTTCCGGCGTGTGGCGATCCACAACGCGCCACAGGCGTATCTCGAGTTCAATGAACGGTCCCCTATCCTTACTCCACAAGCCGCCTCAAGCCTGAAGCGGTTTGTCGAAACGAAAAAGGTTCTGCATATCCCGGACATGGCCGCAGAGGCTCCGGAGGACCCGATCACCAAATTTGCGGGAGCTCGCACTCTTCTCGTGGTCCCGATGCTCAAGGAAGACGAGCTGCTCGGCGCCATGGGCATCTACCGACAGGAGGTGCGCCCCTTCACCGACAAGCAGATCGAGCTGGTCCAGAACTTCGCCGCCCAAGCCGTGATCGCCATCGAGAACGTTCGCCTGCTTAACGAATTGCGCGCGCGCACCGACGACCTGGCGCGCTCGGTCGGCGAGCTGCAGGCGCTGGGTGACGTGTCCCAGGCAGTCAACTCGACCCTCGATCTCGAAACCGTGCTGACCACCATCGTCGGCCGCGCGGTGCAGCTCTCGCGCACCGATGCCGGCGCGATCTACGTGTTCGACGAGACGCGGCAGGAGTTCAAGCTCCGCGCCACCTACGGCATGAGCGAGGACATGATCGTCGCGATCACCGACCGGCGCATCGGCACCGGCGACGCGCACATCGGGCCGGCCGCAGTCGAGCGCAGGCCCATCCAGGTCCCCGACATCCAGAACGAGCCGTCTTCGCCGGTCAACGACATCAACCTGCGCGAAGGCTATCGCGCGGTGCTGATCATCCCGCTGCTTCGTCCCGACCACATCGTCGGTGCCCTGGTGGTGCGGCGCAAATCGCCCGGTGAATTCCCGCAATCCACCATCGATCTGCTCGAAACTTTCGCCGACCAGTCGGTGGTGGCGATCCAGAATGCACGGCTGTTCAGCGAAATCGAGGAGAAGGGCAAGCAACTCGCCGTCGCGAGCCAGCACAAGTCGCAGTTCCTCGCCAACATGAGCCACGAGTTGCGCACGCCGCTCAACGCCATCCTCGGCTACACCGAGCTTATTCTCGACGGCATCTACGGCGAAGCGCCGGAGAAGGCGCAGGCCGTCCTCAAGCGCGTCGAGAGCAACGGCCGCCACCTGCTCGGCCTCATCAACGACGTGCTCGACCTGTCCAAGATCGAGGCCGGCCAGCTTACGCTCACGCTCACCGACTATTCGATGAAGGACGTGCTCTACAACGTGTTCAGCGCGGTCGAGCCCTTGGCCAACGACAAGAAGCTTGGCTTCAAAGTCGAAGCGCAGCCCGACATGCCGAAAGGCCACGGCGACGAGCGGCGGCTCACGCAAGTGGTGCTCAACCTCGTCGGCAACGCCATCAAGTTCAGCGACGCCGGCGCGGTGATCATCAAGGCGAGCTCCACCAACGGCTCGTTCACGGTCGCCGTGCAGGATAACGGCCCCGGCATCTCCACGGCGGATCAGGGCAAGATTTTCGAAGAATTCCAGCAAGCCGACAATTCCGCCACCAAAAAGAAGGGCGGCACCGGCTTGGGCCTTTCGATCTCGCGGCGCATCGTCGAGTTACACGGTGGCAAGCTTTGGGTCGAATCGGAGCTCGGCAAGGGCTCGGTGTTCTCCTTCACCCTGCCGGTCCAGGTGGAACAACAGGCCAAGCAATGAAGGCGCCGGGGCGCAAAGCACCTGGAAAGGCGACCAAGGCGCCACGCCGCCGGACAAGGGCAGCCTTGCGCCACCGCAGCGTCGCGACCCCCGGCTCGGAGATTGTAGCGCTCAGGCGCGAACTTGCCGAGGCTAAGGAGCAGCAGGCCGCAACAGCGGACGTGCTGCGCATCATTGCCAGCTCTCCCGGTGACCTGGAGCCGGTATTCAAGGCCATGCTGGCGAACGCGGTGCGCATCTGCGGGGCGAAGTTCGGCACGCTTTATCGTTACGACGGCAAGACTCTCCACGTCGCGGCGCTGCACAACGCACCGCGCGAATTTGCCAAAGCCAGGCGGCAAGCGCCGCTGCAACTCAGCAGCAAAACCGCAGGTACCGCACTCGATCGCACAATCAAGACGAAGAAGGCGGTGCGAATCGCCGATGTTCGCGAGGAGCCGGCCTACCGCGCCGATCCGCTGCGGATGAAATTCCTCACGATGGCCGGGGCCCGCAGTCTGCTTTGCGTTCCCATACTCA
>Ga0207670_10000926_pt1 | contig 15437 bp, 2 predicted proteins | sample KBSS23HmetaG_FD_184339 | JGI IMG/M metagenome (GOLD analysis project Ga0207670, IMG submission 184339) | Switchgrass rhizosphere microbial communities from Kellogg Biological Station, Michigan, USA - KBS S2-3H metaG (SPAdes) (version 2) | ecosystem: Host-associated > Plants > Roots > Rhizosphere... | reverse complement strand
TTGACTCTTAATCAATTGGTCCCAGGTTCGAATCCTGGCCGGGGCACCATTCCAAGTTCAAATTTCGAATTTCGAAGTCTGAAGTCCGAAGTCCGAAGTCCCCAAAGACACTCGCCAGCCGCCACTCGAAAGTTTCCCCAATCGCAAATCACCAATCAAAACTCAAAAATCCGAAGATCCGGGTGGCGGGGTTAGGGAGAGGGTGAGACTTGGGGCAGTCCCACTGGAGGACCCACCATCCCGAATCAATCCACAGTAATCCTATTTGTAAGGCAATTGTCACGGCGCGAAACTACGTAGGTAATGCACGCAGCTCCTCTCAGCCATGGCCTGACATGCGCCATCCACTCGCCAGTCTCCATTAATTGGATTGGATTTTTTTGCGTCTCTTGCGCTTTTTCGCGGCCAACCCGCAGTTACAGTCCGCAAAGAACGGTCGGTCGGTGTTGTGGATAGCTGGAGCAGCGGCCTTGTTTGGGGACCAGCTCGGCTTTTTTAGCCGCGAAAAACCGCAGAAGACGCAAAAGAACGTGGAAGGGAACGTTGGTTGGAGGAAAATTATTCGTTCCGCGGTTTCAATCTCCTGCCACGCCCTTCGCGCGAATTCTTGTTGATTCGTCAATTCAGTTTCAATGTATCGATTATGACCATTTCGATAAGCCCATCGACCGCGTTGCCGGCCCGCTTCCACACCTGGCTCGGACTCGCGGCTTTCGTCGCCTGGTTGCTGCCGCCCGCCTCTCCGGGTCAGAATCCAATCCACAGCGCTGCCCAGTCCGGGATCACCACTTTGACCAACGGTCCCTTCGCCGACTCCAATTTCTTTCCCATCGCGGTCTGGGTGCAGAACCCGCGCAATGCCCCCAAATTTAAGGCCGCCGGAATCAATTTGTTTGTCGGGCTTTGGCGCGGGCCGACCGTTGAACAATTGGCGGAGTTGCAGAAGTCCGGCATGCACGTCATTTGCAGCCAAAACCGGGCCGGCTTGGAAAACATTACCAACTCCACCATTGCCGGCTGGATGCACGGGGACGAACCCGATAACGCCCAATCGCTCGGCTCCGGCAAAGGCTACGGACCTCCCATCTCGACGGAAAAAATTCAACGCGATTACGAACGCATCCGGACCGCGGATCCGTCCCGCCCCGTTTTATTGAACCTGGGCCAGGGCGTGGCTTGGGACCAATACATTGGCCGTGGCGTACGTCGCAACCATCCGGAGGATTACCCGGAATACGCCAAAGGCGCCGACATCGTGTCTTTCGACATCTACCCGGTCGTTCACGACAAACCCGAGGTCGCCGGCAAACTGGAATTTGTCGCGCGCGGTGTGGAGCGTCTGGTCCAGTGGACGGGCGGTCGCAAGCCCGTCTGGAATTGTATTGAGTGCACCCACATTTCAAATCCTCCGGCCAAGGCCAGCTCGCATCAGATGCGGGCGGAGGTGTGGATGTCCCTCGTGCATGGATCGCGAGGGCTGATTTATTTCGTCCACCAGTTCAAACCGGTGTTTAAAGAGGCGGCCTTGCTCGAGGATCCCGAGATGCTGTCGGCCGTGACGGGAATCAATAAACAGATTCGGGAGCTGGCTCCCGTGCTCAACAGTCCCAGCATCACCGGGCTCACGGGCGCGATCGTGAAGTCGTCGGTGCCCGAAGTGCCCATCGCCATCATGCTCAAACGCCAGAGCGGAACCAACTGGCTGTTCACCGTGAATATGCGCAATCAGCCGACAAGCGGCACCTTCACGATTTCCGGCCTCCCGGATAACGCTTCCGTGGAGGTGCTGGGGGAATCGCGCCGGATTGCTTCGAGCGGAGGAGGGTTTGCGGACGACTTCAAGCCGTACGACGTGCATTTGTACCGGGTGGGTGGACGGTAGAGCCTAACCTGAAAACCTTTCCCGAGGTTTGGAGCACGAAAAGACTCCGCCGCTGGAACGCGGCGGGGCCGGCGCAGCGCGCCCAGCCCTACCCAGAGCTCAGAGCCCTGCTCAGCATTTGTAAAATATTGGTATTTCGGCCTCTGTTGCCCTTGCAGGACCAAACTTTTCGGCACTCCAGACTACCCAAAGTTACGATTTGGTGTATAACAAGTTACTAATTTACCCGTGAAATTGCTGTGCCGCGTCCACGTTGTCACTGCCGCCGTCCTGGCGGCGGTTTTTTGCCACTCTTTTTCCCACGCCGCCGCCCCGGTGATTCAGAGCATTTCCCCGGCTCCCGGCTCGACGGTAAGTAGCCTGTCGGAAGTCACGGTCACGTTTAGCGCTCCAGTGGTGGGAGTCCAACCCGGCGACTTGGAAATCAATGATGCGCCTGCGGTCTCGCGTGGCGGCGCCGGTGCCGTCGCGACCTTTCAATTCTCCCAGCCCGCCCCCGGAATCATCTCAGTTAATCTTGATCCGGATGCGGTGATAACCGACCAGGCGGGGAATCCGTTCGATCCTCTGGCGCCGGGAACCGCCTGGACCTATACCTTGGCGGATACGATTCCTCCGAGCGTCGCCCAGGCCGAGCCCGCGTTCGGCTCCGTCGTGACGAACCTGACCCAGATCGAAATCCTTTTCAGGGAACCGGTGTCGGGTGTCGACGTTTCCGATCTTCGGATTAATGGGGCGGTGCCTTCGGGTTTCACGGTGGTGGCGGCCGACCGATATCGGTTTGGATTTGCTCAGCCGGCGTCCGGGACCGTGACCATTACTTTTGTCGCCGGGCATGGCATCAAAGATCTCTCGCCGGCCCAGAACTCTTTCGCCGGCGGCTCCTGGACCTACACGTTGAATCCGTCAGCGGGCGGAGATGTCGTCATCAACGAATTCCTGGCGGAGAATCGCAATAGCCTCGAGGATGAAAACGGGCAGAAACAGGATTGGATCGAACTGCGAAACCGGGGGGCTAGCGCGGTCAATTTGACAGGCTGGTCGTTGACGGATGATCCGGCCGAACCGGGCAAGTGGACGTTCCCCAACCTGACGTTGAACTCCGGCCAGCTGCTTTTGGTGTTTGCCTCCGGCAAAGATCGAAAGACCACGGCGGCGAATACGACCAATCATACGAATTTTCGGCTGAATCCGACCGGCTCGTATCTGGGTCTCTACAACGCCAGCTTTCCCCGGGTTGCGGTCAGCGAATTCGGAAGTGGGTATCCGGAACAAAGGGCGGACATCTCTTATGGCTTCACCACGGCCGGGGCCGCGCGTTACTTCACCGCGCTGACGCCTCGCGCGGCTAACAACGAGGCCAGCGCGGTGACGGGTTTTGTCGAGCCGCCACATCTGTCGGTTGCCAGTGGCTTCTTTGATCAACCGTTTAATCTGGTGCTGGCCACCAGCACGTCCGGGGCGGAAGTCCGTTATACCTTGGATGGGAGTTTCCCGACGGCCACCAGCACGCCCTACGTGGGGCCGTTGGCGGTGGCGGGTACGGCTACGAAGGCCGTCGTGATGGTGCGGGCGGCGGCGTTCAAGCCCGGACTGGCGCCTTCTTCGATCACGACACGCAGCTTCATCTTCCCGGATCACGTCCTCACGCAGCCGGCCAATCCGGAAGGGTTCCCGACGTTATGGGATTCGCCGTGTACGATTGGCTCGAATTGCGCGGATACGCCCGGGGATTACGAAATGGATCCGCAGGTCATTAATAACGCGGCTGACAATTCGCGGGCGATGGCGCGGCAGGGCCTGGTGTCGATTCCCACGCTCTCCATCGTGTCCGACGTCAATCTGCTGTTCGGGCCGGCACAAGGGGCCTACGTCCGGCGTGAACCGGACAATCCGCAGCCGGTGAGCATTGAGTATATCCATCCGGACGGCACGACCGGATTTCAACAGGACTGCGGGTTTGAGATTCAGGGGCAAACGAGCCCCACCGATTCGGGCGGCAACTGGAAATCGAAGAAGCTTTCCATGCGGCTCATCTTCAAGGGCGACTACGGTCCATCCAAGCTGCGCTACCGGTTGTTCGATGATTCGCCGGTGGAAGAGTTCGACACGTTGATCGTGAGTGCGGGACACAACATGTATTGGAACTACATGCCCAATGACGATCAACGCCTGCGGGCGGTCTATGTGCGCGACCAGTATGTGGCGGATTTGCAGAACGCTCTGGGCGGGCTGTCGCATCATGGCCGGTGGGTGAACGTGTATTTAAACGGCCTCTACTGGGGATTGCACCAGCTGCACGAGCGGACGGACGATGCGTTCGTGGCGTCGTATTACGGCGGAAGCAAGACCGACTACGACGTCATCAAACACGATGCGGCCACGGTTTTGCAGGGCAGCAGCGCGACCCTGACCGCGCTGTATTCGGCCGCACGAGCGGGCGTGTCCGGCGGGGTGATGAACAACGCGGTCTACGAGACGATTCAGCAATCGCTCGATGTGCCGGATTTCATCAATTACATGATCATCAATTTTTGGGCGGGGAACGAGGACTGGGCGCACAAGAATTATTATGCATCGCACCCTCGCGCGCCCGGCGGGCGCTGGCGGTATCATGCGTGGGATTCGGAACACGTGTTGAAGGGGGCGACGTATGACAACACGGTCAAAAATGATCCGGGCGGACCGACCGAGCTGTATCAGCTCCTGCGAAACAATGCCGAGTTCCGGCTGCAATTCGCGGATCAAGTGCACAAGCATTTTTTCAATGGCGGGATCTTTTACGTGGATACCAACAACCCGGTTTGGAATGCGGCCTTTCCAGAACGGAATCGGCCCGCATCGATGTTCATGCAGGCGATGCAGGAAATTGACACCGCGATCGTTTGCGAATCGGCTCGGTGGGGCGATGTCGGGATCAGCGGCCTCAACCGGACTTCCAATCCCCTGACGCGGAATCGGGATTGGTTCGACGAACGGGACGCGTTGCTCGGCGTTCGCAACGTGGCGGGGCACACCTGGAACCTGTTTCCGCAACGGACGAGCGTGGTGCTGCAACAGTTCCGCACGGCGCGGGTGTATCCGACGAACATGCCTCCGGCTTTCAGCCAGCAAGGCGGCCGAATCGTTGCGGGCTATTCGCTCTACTTGACCAACCTCTCTCCGGCGGCCGCGGTCTACTACACGACCAACGGCACAGACCCCCGCGTTTATGGATCGGGCGTGGTTTCGCCGAGCGCGATTGCGTATGCCGGCGGCGCCATCGTCTTGCCGCGCACCACGGTGGTGAAGGCGCGTTCGCTGCTGAACGGGAGTTGGAGCGCGCTGAACGAGGCCACGTTTGTCGTCGCTGAACTGGTGTCGCCGTTGCGCATCACCGAGATCATGTACAATCCCGTCGGAGGCGACGCCTACGAGTTCCTGGAGTTGAAGAACACGGGCAGCCTGCCGATCGACCTGGATAACTACTTCTTCGAAGGGATCACTTTCGCTTTCGCGCCGGGCACATCCATTGGCCCCGGAGCGACCATTGTGCTGGCTAACAACGCCAGTCCCGCCGCGTTTGCCGCGCGGTATCCGGGAGTGGTCGTGGCCGGATACTATGCCGGTTCGTTGGCCAACGGAGGCGAGCGGATTGCGGTCAAGAATGCCGCCGGTGCCACGGTTGTTTCGGTATCGTATCGCGACAATGGCGGCTGGCCGACGGCCGCGGACGGCGGGGGCGTGTCGCTGGAACTGATCGATGCGGCGGGAAGCCTTGGCGACCCGGCCAACTGGCAGCCCAGCGCCGCCAATGGTTCGGCTGGTCAATCCAATCCGGTCGGACCAGCGCGTCCGGTTGTCTTGAACGAGGTGGGGGCGGAGAACCTGGCGGCCGTAAGCAACGGCGGAACATTTCCAGATTGGGTCGAGCTCTTCAACACGACGGCGTCACCGGTGAACCTGGCGGGATGGAGCCTAAGCGACGACGGCAACGCTCGAAAATTTGTGTTTCCGGCTGGCACCACTCTTCCCGGCAACGGATATCTGGTCGTTTGGTGCGATGCGGTGACCAACACGACACCCGGCCTCCACACCGGATTCGCCCTCGATCGCGAGGGAGACAGCCTCTTTCTCTACGACGCGCAAACGCAACGGGTCGACGCCGTCAGTTTTGGACTGCAGGTGGCCAATTTGACCATCGGCCGAATTAATGGCTCGTGGACCCTGACCACACCCACGGTGGCGACCGTCAACGCGCCCGCGGGGGTGGCGGCGCAGTCGCAGCTTTCGATCAACGAATGGCTGGCGAATGCGGCCCCGGGTGCGGACGATTGGATCGAACTGTACAACCGTTCCCTCACTCTGCCGGTCAGCCTGCAAGGCGTGCATCTGGGCGTAGCGGGAACCCTCTTCCAGATTCGTTCGCTTTCCTACCTGCCCCCATTGGGTTTCGTTCAATTGTTGGCGGATGAAGGCGGTGGGGCCAATCATCTGGATTTCAAACTGCCGGCCGCCGGCGGAGAGATTTCGCTCTACGATGCCGCGACGGCGCTGGTCGAGAAGGTGACCTACAGCTCGCAGTTGGAGGCCATCTCGCAGGGGCGGCTGCCTAACGGCACCGCGTCGATCGTGGCGTTTCCGGGCAGCGCCAGCCCGGGAGGAAGCAATTATCTGGCGACCTACACCGGCCCGATCTTGAACGAAGTCCTGGCGCGGAACGATACGGTCCTCTCGCCCTGGAACGAATATTCCGACTGGATTGAACTGGCGAACACGACCGCGTCGCCGGTGAGCCTGGGTGGCATGAGTGTCAGCGACCAGCCGGAGGGCGCGGACCGCTGGGTGTTTCCCGCGGGAACGACATTGCCGGCCAATGGTTATTTGCGCCTGTGGTGTGATGGTGGGCAGCCGGCCTCCACGGCAAGCGGCTCCGATTTGAACGCAGGATTCTCGCTCTCCGGAGAGAGTGGCGGCGTTTACCTCTTTAACTCGCTGGGGCAGCTCGTCGATTCGGTCGAGTACGGATTCCAAATCGGCGACTTGAGCATCGGTCGGAACGGTGGCGTGTGGAAGCTTCTCACTGAGCCGACCCCGAACGCGGTCAACGCGGCGCCAGCCGCATTGGGTGCGGTCACCAGTGTAAAACTGAACGAGTGGATGGCGGAATCCTTGTCGGGCGCGGACTGGTTTGAACTCTACAACGCCGCAGCCTTGCCGGTGGATCTCGCAGGATTATTCGTGACGGATGATCCCTCGATCGCCGGGATGACGAAGTATCAGGTTGCCTCGTTGTCATTCATCGGACCTGGGGGCTTCGTGAAATATGAGGCCGATGGAGATGCCAGCCAGGGGCGGCATCATGTGAATTTCAACCTGGACCGCCTGGGAGAAGTGATCCGGCTTTACGCGCCGAACCTGGCGCTGGTGGACAATGCCGACCTGTTGCCGTTCCCGAGCGGAGTGGCGGCCGGACGATTGCCGGACGGAGGATCGACCGTCGCGGTGTTCTATACGTCTCCGACGCCTGGGGAAAGCAACTACCTGCCGCTGCCGGGTGTGGCCATCAACGAGGTCCTCACGCACACCGATCCGCCGCTGGAGGACTCGATTGAGTTGCTGAATTCTTCGACCCAACCAGCGCCCATTGGGGGTTACTATCTCAGTGACAGTCAGCGGAATCTCAAGAAATACCGCATCCCTGACGGCACGACGGTGGCCGCGGGTGCTTATGCGGTGTTTGGCGAAAGCCAATTCAACGCGGGTGGGCCGGGAAGCTTTGCGTTGAGTTCGTCACGCGGCGGAACGGTGTTCCTGTCGGCGGCTGACGGCGGGGGAAACCTGACCGGATATCGGTCCGTCTTCCGGTTTGGTCCTCAATTCAATGGCGTTTCCGTGGGCCGATGGCTGACGAGCGTGGGTGATGATTTCGCGCCGCAGACGAGCCGGACGTTAGGCACGGCCAATGCCGCGCCGCGGATTGGCCCCGTCGTGATCAACGAGGTTCATTACCATCCCGTGACCGGCCTGGAGAACACGGAGGTGCCACAGCAGGAATTCGTCGAGCTGCATAACCTGAGCGCGACGTCCGTTTCATTGTTTGACCCGGCCCATGCGGCCAATACCTGGCGCGTCAGCGGCGGGATTCAATTCGCGTTTCCGACGGGCGTTTCGATACCCGCGCGCGGCTATGTTCTGCTGGTTTCATTTGATCCGGTGGCCGATGCGTCGGCGGCCGCGGCTTTTCGAAGCGCCTTGGGCGTGGCTCCGACGGTTCAACTTCGCGGGCCGTTCAGTGGCCGGCTGGGCAACGAGGGCGATGAGATCGTGTTGGAAATGCCGGATGCTCCACAGGGTCCGGGTCCGGATGCCGGATATGTTCCGTATGTGACCATCGATCGATTGAGCTACGGAAGCGCCAATCCATGGCCGGCGGAAGCGGACGGGACCGGTGTTTCGCTGCAGCGCCGCCGCACCTATGCGTATGGAAATGATCCCTTGAACTGGAAGGGCGGTTCACCCACAGCGGGGCGTGCCAATGTGAGCGGCAGCACGTTCACCGACACGGATCAGGACGGGTTGCCGGATGACTGGGAAACCGCCCATGGGTTGAATCCCAACAGCGCGGCCGACGCGTCCCTCGATTTGGACGGAGACGGGCACAGTAATTATGAGGAGTATCTGGATGGAACCGACTTGGCGTCGGCGTCCAGCGAGCTGGATCCTCCGACCCTTTTGACTCAGCCGACCGATGTCTTTGCGGTTCCCGGGCAGGACGTGACGTTGACGGTGAGCGCGGGCGGGACCGGTCCGATGCAGTATCAGTGGACGAAGAACGGATTTCCGATGGCCGGATTCAACGCCTCCACGCTGCCGTTGGGACCGGTGACGTCGGCGGAGTCGGGAAACTATGCGGTGACGGTTTGGAATGGCGCGGGCTTTGTGGTGAGCCGATCGGCACGAGTGACGGTTAACATTCCGCCGCGCATCACGCTGCAGCCCTTGGGCCTGGTGGTCAGTCCGGGATCGAACGTTACGTTTACCGTGGCGGCGACAGGCACGGGCCTGGTGCGATACCAATGGCAGCTGGACGGCCAGGACATTGCGGGCGCGACGTCACCAACGCTGGCCATTAACAACGCGCAATTGGTGAACGAGGGCGAATACGTTGCGGAGATCACCGACGATTTGGCGACGATTCGCAGTGAGGGTGCGCGGTTGATTGTGAGAGTGGCGCCCACGTTGGTGACCCAGCCGGTGGGTTCGACCAATTTGGTTGGCTCGTCGGTGACATTCACCGTCGTGGCCAACGGGTCGGTCCCGATGGGTTTTCAATGGCGCAAAGGCACGTTTCCAATGACGAATATTATCTCATTGAGCCGGACGAGTTCCTTCACCATTAACAACCTGACCCTGGCTGATTCGGCCAACTATCGGGTAGTCATTACCAATTCCGGGAACACGGCACCGGGGGTGCCTTCGGCCCTCGCGACTCTTTTGGTGGTGGAGCCACCGGTGATTACCGGCCAGCCCCAGAGCCTGACAGTCGATGCGGGTGCGCCGGCTGCGTTCGCCGTGACAGCGACGGGGACCACGCTGCGTTACCAGTGGTTTTTTAATGGCAGCCCGGTCAGTGGGGCGACGAACTCCGGCTATTCCATTGTCAGCGCTCAAGCCAGCCATCAGGGCAGCTATCGAGTGGAGGTTTCAAATCCCGGGGCGTCGACCTCAAGCGCGACTGTGACTTTAACTGTAAACTCAGGGGCTCCGCCGTCCTTGAGTGACCTGGAGGTCCTGGGAAACAAGCAGGTGCGGTTTAACCTCTCGGGCCGGCCCAACCGGAGTTATTTCATCGAAGCTTCGTCCAATCTAACGAATTGGACCACGCTCGACTCGTTTTTCTATACGAACGGCCTGATGCCATTCCTGGACACGACAGCCCCGGGAGTGGCGACGCGTTTTTACCGCGCTCGCGAAGGGCAATAAGGGGCGCAGGTGATTCGGCCCCACCGAAAACGCAGGAAGAGTTTGAATCCACCTCGGATTCTGTCAGTCTGGCCTCTTGTATCCACATTGATTTGTCGTATGAAGTGTTGGCTCAGCGAACGGGGTGGCATTTGTCCGGGTTTGGTCGGTCGATTGCCATTGAAGGCGGAAACAAGGAAAGCAGGGATGCGGCTGAGCTTCGGACGGAAAGCGTCCCAATCCATTTCCGGCATTTGACGAGGGTGTTGTCCTGCGACGCCTGCCCCTTTTGTTCACGGGGCATTCATCGCAAACGCAGTTTTTTATCGAGCATATGAGCAAGTTGGCAGCAGCGATCGGGCTGGCGTTGTTGTGGTGGACGTCCACCGCGACAGCGGCGCAAACGTTGATTTCCCGCGGCGCGGTTTGGAAATACCTGGATAACGGCTCGGACCAGGGCACGGCCTGGCGCAGCCCGGCTTTTGACGATTCGAGCTGGGCTTCCGGCCCGGCGGAACTGGGCTACGGCGATGGCGATGAGGCGACGACGGTCAATCAAGGACCCGCCGCCAACAATAAATTTATCACGACTTATTTTCGCCGCGCATTCACGGCGACCAATCCATCGACATTCACCTTTGTCCGCCTGCAAGTGAAGCGGGACGACGGCGTGGTCGTTTATCTCAACGGCGCGGAGATCTATCGCAATAACATCCAGGCCAACCCGGTGTTGTTTGATTCGTTTGCCCAAAATGCTAACGACGATGGACAGAACTTTCTTCCCTCCGTCACCATCGATCCAGCCCTGTTCCTCAATGGACAGAACCTGCTGGCGGTGGAGATCCATCAAGACAGCCGGAACAGTTCGGACATCAGCTTCGACCTCGAACTGACCGCCAGCACGGACAACTTCGCGCCCTCGGTGGTCCTGGACAATCCGCCTGATGGTCGGGTCTTTGTCGTGCCGGCCGACATTCAACTCAGGGCGACGGCGACCGACCCGGACGGAAATCTGGCCGGGGTGGAGTTTTTCGAGGGAACGACACTTATCGGGTCGGACAACACCAGTCCTTACACGGCCTTTTGGGGTGGGGTTCAGCTCGGGACCTATTCGGTTTATGCCGTAGCATTCGATTCCGTTGGGCTTCGCGCCACCTCGAGCGTGGCGGTGGTGAGGGTGGAGCTTTCAGCCCCGCCCACGGTGACGGGCAAGAGTCCGGCGCCGGGGACCGTGAACAGCTTGAGTCAAATCGCAGTGACGTTCAGCGAACCCGTCTCCGGCGTGAAGGCGGCGGATTTGTTGATCAATGGCCTGCCGGCGACGAGTGTCTCCTCCACGGGTGCTGTCTACACGTTCCTTGTGTCACCGCCGTTGGAAGGGCCGGTTTTTGTGTCCTGGGCCGGCACGGCGAACATCGCGGATTTCGAGCCCGTGCCGCAGGTGTTTGACCCCTATGGCCCGGGTGCCACATGGCAGTACAATTTGACCGACACGGTGGCACCTTCGATCGGCAGTGTGACCCCTCCGGCAGGTTCCACTGTGCGTTCCTTGACGCAGATTGAAGTCGTCTTCAGCGAACCGGTCAGCGGGGTTGATTCGGCCGACCTGCGCATCAACAACGTGCCGGCGGTTGCGGTTACCGGATCGGGAGCCGGTCCCTATCTCTTTGAACTGGCCAAGCCGGCGAACGGAACCGTTGCGGTGGCGTGGGCAGCCGGTCACGGGATCCGGGATTTGTCATTGGCGCGGAACGCGTTTGCCGGCGGCTCATGGACCTACACGCTGAACACGAACGCTGTCTTCGAGGGCGCGATTGTCATCAACGAAGTCATGTACCATCCCAGTTCCGAACGGACGAGTGACGAATGGATCGAGCTCTTCAATCGAGGCGGGAGTCCAATCAACCTGACGGGCTGGTCATTCAGCCGGGGCGTGAATTTTGTCTTTCCGAATGTGACAATTCCGGCGGGGGGCTACCTGGCGGTGGCGGCGAATGTTGCTGCCTTCCAGGCGCGTTATCCCGGAGTGGCCAACGTGGTGGGCGGCTGGACCGGCCAATTAAACAACACCGGCGAAGAGATCGAACTGGAAGATGCCAGCGGCGACCGCGTGGACCTCGTTCATTACTTTGACGAGGGGGATTTTGGTTTTCGCCGCCGTTCCACCATTCTGGCCAACGGCTGGGACTGGATTGCGGAGCACGACGGATTGGGCAAGAGCGCCGAGCGACGCAATGCGGCTCTGCTGAATTCCGGACAGAATTGGGACTCGAGTGTGACGCTGGATGGAACGCCCGGCCGCGTCAATTCAGTGGCCACGAACAATATTGCGCCCATGGTCCTCGATGTGTCGCACTCGCCCGCGGTGCCCACTTCTGCGACTCCCATCGCAATTCGAGCCCGGGTGGTCGACGAAAGCGCCTCCGGCTTGACCGTCCAGTTCTGGTGGCGAAATGCAGGGGTTGCCAATGCGGGCGCATTTGTCCCCGTGCCGATGTTTGACGATGGCGTGCATGGTGACGGGGCGGCTGGGGATGGCGTCTTTGCCGGCTCGATCACAGAGCGGCCTGACAAATCGATCGTGGAATTCTATGTCGAGGCAACGGACTCGACCGGACGCAGCCGGACCTGGCCGGCGCCGACTCAGGAAGCGGGCGGTTCATTTTCCCAGTCGGCCAACGCGCTGATTCAGGTCGATGACACCTCCTACCAGGGCAAACAGGCTCTGCTCCGAATTGTCATGACCGAAGCCGATCGCGCGGCATTCGCGGCGCAGAACCGGAATCTTGAAGTTCTCGTCAATGCGACGCTGGTGGCAATCGAGGCGGGGACGACGGAGATACGTTACAGCGTGGGCATGCGTTACCGTGGGGCCGGGAGTCGGGGGCGCAATCCACCCACCATGCGGCTGAATATCCCGTCGGATCGAGAGTGGGATGGCCGAACCGCGCTCAATCTTAACTCGCAGTACGTCCACGCCCAAGTCTTGGGGTCGCAAGTGGCGATTCAATCCGGCCTGGTGACCGAATATGCCAGAGCTGTTCAACTGCGATTGAATTCGACCAACTTGGCCAACGCGGGCTCACCGCAGTTTGGGTCATACGCCGCCGTCGAACCGACGAACGACGAATTGGTCGAAAATCATCTGCCGGAAGACAGTGGAGGCAATGTTTACCGCGCTTCGACGGGGAACCATACGGCGACGTTGAATTACCTCGGCACCAGCCCTTCCGCCTACCTGAGCGCGGGCTATCTCAAGAACTCCAATGGCTCGGAGAACGACTGGACTGATCTGATGGCTCTGACCTTCGCCTTGGATCCCACCACCACTCCCGATAACGAGTACGTCGCCGCCGTTCGGCGAAATCTGAATGTCGATCAGTGGCTGCGTTACTTCGCCGTGCTCTCTTTGATGGCCTACACTGAGACATCGCTGGCGTCGGGGAGCGGCGACGATTACGGCCTTTACCGGGGAATTGTCGACCCGCGTTTTATCGTTCTAGCCCACGATTTCGACACCATCTTTGGACAAGGAGACACGTCCGGTAGTGTCAATCAGAGCATTTATGTGGCGACCGCGATCCAGACCATGAACCGTTTCCTTCGGCATCCGGAGTTCGAACCGCTCTTTCACGGCGAGTTCCACCGGCAACTGGCGACGACGTTCAGCACAAACAGTCTTTTCCCGTTGATCGATCAATTTCTGGGCGACTGGGTCCCCGTGCAGACGCTCCAGTCGATGCGGAATTTTATCGTGGCGCGCAACGCTGCTGTTGTCGGAATGCTCCCTCCGGAACCCGTGAAGGTCACTGCCACGCTCAGCGGAGCACCCCCAACACAAACCTATCTTAACAGCGCAACGCTGACGGTGGGCGGAGCCGGCGTCACCCACTATCGATACCGAATCAACGGCGGAGCCTATGGCGCGGAGACGCCGGTCGGCACACCCATTTCGCTGACGGGCCTCGCGGATGGAACCTACATCGTTTACGTGATCGGTCGGGACGCCGCCATGAACTGGCAGGCGGAAGCGGCGGCGACGCAGTCGCCGGCGTGGACAGTGCTTTCCGGATTGCGCCGGGTGCTGATCAATGAAGTGCTGGCCCGAAATGTCAGCGTTAATCAAGGCGGGGTATTTCCCGATCTGGTGGAGTTGCACAACCCGCGCGGCGCGGCGGTGGACCTTTCCGGCTTGCGCATGACGGACGATCTGGGCAACCCCAATCGATTCATCTTTCCCGCCGGGACTTCGCTGGCGGCGGGCGGTTATCTTATTTTGCTTGGTAATAACCCGGATGGACGTCCGGGGTTACATCTTGGATTCGGGCTGAACCAGGACGGTGACGTTCTGTATCTTTTGACTCCGGCGGCGGATGGGGATCGGATCATTGATTCTGTGGAGTTCGGCCTGCAACTGGCGGATCTTTCCGTTGGCCGTGTGAATGGCGAAAATTGGACGCTCTGCCGACCGACGTTCGGTTCGGCCAACGTGGCGGAACCGCTTGGGGAACCCGGGGTGCTGCGGATTAACGAATGGCTGGCCAACGGAGCCTCGCCATTCTTCGATGATTTCATCGAACTGTATAACCCGGGCAGTTTGCCAGTGGAGCTCGGGGGATTGCATCTGACCGATCGAATCATCGGCTCGCCATTTCAGCACCAAATCACGCCACTGAGTTTCCTTGCTCCGTTTGCCTACCGGGCCTTCATCGCGGATGGCAACCCCGAAGCCGGGGCCGATCACTTGAACTTCCAGCTTTCGGCTGAGCAAGGAGAGATTGGCCTGCTGGGCCCGGGAGCCAACGTGATTGATTCCATTGTTTATGGTCCGCAGTTGCCGGGGATTTCCCAGGGTCGCGTTCCCAATGGCGGGATTCGAATCAGCTCGTTTCAGTCCCCAACTCCGGGTGCGCCTAATCCGGTGCCACCGGCGCCGGTCGAGCCGCAAATCATCCCGCTGCTGCCGCTGAGCAGCAACGTCGTTTGGAAATACAATGACAGCGGCGCCAATCTCGGCACGGCCTGGCGGGCGTCAGGCTATGATGATTCCACCTGGCCGTCGGGCCCGCCAGTGTTCGGATTTGATCCGGGATTACAACTTCCGGAACCGATCCGGACGGATTTAACCGTGGTCAATAACAAGTTCACGTTCTACTTCCGCATCCGGTTTAACGTCCCGCCGGGGCTCAATCCATCCGCGTTGCAAGCCGGCCACCTCACGGATGACGGCGCAGTCTTTTATCTGAATGGGACGGAGGCGGGGCGGTTCAACATGCCCGATGCACCGGCGCCCATTAACAACGGCACGGCCGCTTCCACCAGTCATGAAGGCAACAACTTCGAGACAACTAGCCTGGCCGTGAACACTCTCATCTCCGGGGAGAACGTCCTGGCGGTGGAAGTCCACCAAAACACCGCCAACAGCAGCGACGTAATTTTTGGGATGCGACTCGACGCAATCATCGTCACCAACCCGCCCTCCAGTGCAGGCATTCTCATCAGCGAGGTTCTGGCCAACAACCAGACGTTTACCAACGCGGACGGCACCGTGTCCGACTGGGTCGAATTGCGAAATCCCTCCAACGGTCTCGTGGATCTGGCGGGAATGAGC
>Ga0207670_10000925_pt1 | contig 15440 bp, 6 predicted proteins | sample KBSS23HmetaG_FD_184339 | JGI IMG/M metagenome (GOLD analysis project Ga0207670, IMG submission 184339) | Switchgrass rhizosphere microbial communities from Kellogg Biological Station, Michigan, USA - KBS S2-3H metaG (SPAdes) (version 2) | ecosystem: Host-associated > Plants > Roots > Rhizosphere... | reverse complement strand
GTCCCAGGTGACGCCCACGTTGTGGCTGTAGCTAATCCGGTTGGGTTCAATGACCTCAGGCGGGCCGAGCCTAGCCGGGACCGTGCCGGGTTGGAAAGGCGGTGCAGGCACCATGAGCGGGCCGCCTGTGGCGAAGGCCAGCAACACGCCCGGCGCGAACGCGTTTCGGGCCGCGGAGGCCAACTCCCCCAGGGCCGTGTATTTGAGCTGTTGCCGATCATAGGCGGCCTGGTTGATCACCTTGACGTGGAATTCCTCCGCCTTAATCCGGGATTCGCTTGAAGCCGCGTCGGATGACTTGCGCGAAAAAATCAGCTTGTTCCCGGCTACGTACGGCATGTCCGGGTCCTGGCCGTAAACCGTGCCGATTTCCTGCGGCGACAATTGCCCGTCTTCGTTGTAGTCCAACCCGGCGACGATGAAATATTCGACGCCTTGGTAGGTGGGATTAACAATCGAGCCCACCGATTCGTCAGGCGCGACCGCGACCGTGCTGGTGCCCAGGGTCGTGAAAAATGTGCCGTTGGCGTCAGCGGGCAGTGGCACCAGACGCATTTGGACTTGCTCTTTGATCGCCGTGATGTCCGGTTCCACTTCGAAGCCGGCCTTGATATAGGTCTTGCCGTCGGCGCGCGTTGCCATGAGCAAGAACGGATAGTCGTTGTGGCCCTTGAGATCCGGCAGGCGGTTGAAGCGTCGATCGGGAAATTGATCGGACCACACGCTGGTGATCTTCACGCGCGCGGCTGCCAAATGCACATTATCCGTTCCGACCACCTGGCCCTGGGTGTCTTTGTAAGTCAGGGTGACGCGCACGTCCTGGTCCGGGTGCGAACCTTCCACAAGGATGTCCACGTCTTGCGAAGCCATCAAGGCCAGCGGGCCGGTGCCCGCGGTGAGATCGCTGAGGACGCTCAGCGTGCCGCTGCCGCTTGAGAAAAAGGGCAACAATTCACCGCGGGAATCATACAGGGTCACGCTTGGCGTCGGCGTGGTGTAATGAACCGTCAACTCGACGGTGCCCTTCACCGTGCCGTCGGCTCCGGCGGGCAGGCGTTTGAGGGTCAAATCGATCAGGTCATTGTCATTCGCATTGGCTTCGGTGTCGTCGAAGTCCGAATACGACTTGGGCAGGCGGCTCAAAGGATCGTTGTCGCCCTCGGGCAGAATGCCATCGTCGTCATCGTCGTTGACGAGGACGACAAGATTTGACGGGTTGTCTTCGAGCGCTTCAGGCACGGCGCGCCCGGGGGATGAGCGCAAGCCCGGCCTGTGGGCCACGATGTCCACCCGGCCCGGAAGGGTGGCCACACGGTTTCGTCCACCGAAATTGATCGCGAACAATCCATCCGCCGTCCCCGCAAAGCTGCGTGCACCGCCGCCTTGCCCGGGGATCAGGCCGAGCAGCGCCGGGTGAGCCACGCCGCTGCCGGTCACCGGCGGAGCGCCCAGTTGCGTCGGGTCCAGCAGGAGCAGGTCGCTCGTCGTTGCCAGCAACAGCACGCCGTCCTCGCGTTGGCGAACGGATTGCAGCACGCCGTGCTGAGCAGGGATGAGAATCTCCGTGAGCCGCGTTGGCGCCAGCGGGTCAGTGAAGTCGATCACAAAGAGTTTGTTCGCCTGGCCGCCGGCGGCGCTTTCCGGGGAGACCAGCGCGAGGTTGGCGACTTTCGGCTGGCCGTTGACCGTGATGCGGGCGCCGAGCAGCGTCGCGACGCGCTTGGGCGTAGATGGCATCGGCACCGACGCCAGCTCGGGCTGGAGCCGCGCGCCGCCACTGACGAGCGTGATATAGGCCGGATCGACGTTTTGCGACGTGGGATTGCCATTGCTGTCCAACTTCACGCCGCGGGTGGCGACGACGTTGATGAGTTTGCCGCCCAACTCCATGCTGAAGTCGGTGAATCGTTGCGTATTCTTGTCCCGCAGCGAATACACGGCCACCAACCCGCCATTGATCAGGCCGGTGCGTACTTTGCCCCGTTCCACGCGTGGAAGGTCCTCGCCGTTGTCCACGAAATCGCCATCCCCGTTGAGGTCGAGGCCGGCGCTGCCCAGTTCGGGTTCCGCGGCCAGCAGGCCGCTGTTGAGGTTCTGCGCATGGATGAACAATTGCAGGTTGACCACCGAAACCGCCGTGACCTCGGACTCGGCCTCGAGCAGGCCGAGCGCCGGCGGCGACCAGGCCAGCTTCGTGATGGCCGCCGTGCCGCCCGGGGAGGCCAGCGTCCCGGCGATCAGTCGGGGCTGAGCCGGATTGGAAATGTCGAATAGCTTTAGATACTGGCCGCTGCCTTCCGCCGTGCCTTGGGCAGAAATGCCGAGCTTTCCCCCCACGACGGCGAGCAAGTCCTTCGTTTGCACGGGCAGACCCGGATGCACTCGAAACGAATAATTGGTAATGAGCACCAGATCGCGCGGAAAGCCGCCCAAGGGCACGGCCACCAGCCGGGAAATCGCGTCGGGATTCGTCGCATCATAAACCACCAGCGCTCCGTCGAGGTCACCCTGTCGATCCAACGCGTAAAGGTAGCGATTTCGGGCCACGACACCGCCGCCCGAGTCGATCGATGGCAATGGCTTTTCGTCCAGGTCCGCCATGCGGAACCCGAGTTCGAACGCCTCGAGAGTTTGCGTGGTGGGGTTCTGATCGTGGACGTTGCCGGCGACGTCGCGAATCGAAGGATTGAGCGTCACGGCATAATGCTGGCCCGGCTGAAGTTGGTAGTACACGACCGTGAGTGTGCGACCATCGTCGCTCAAGCGGGCGCTGGCGGGTCCAGCAGACGGGATAATTGAAACCAGACCCGCCGGGCTCGCTAAAATCCCGGGATCGAGCGGTTCGTTAAATGTGAAGCGCAACGGCGTGCCAGGCGCCACAGCCTCGGCTCCCTTCGCGGGGGACGAGGAAATAACAAAAGGGCCGTTCGTGTCACCGGTCGTTGGAGGCGGGAGATTCGAGTTTGGCCCGCCGATTTCGATTTCGTGAAGGAGCGGACCTTCATTCAGGTTTCCGTCGATGGCCCTGATTTTCAGCGTCGCCAGGACCGGTTTCGGGCAACTCACTTGAAAGCTTTGGCGGATGGTCTGGTTGGCGTTCACGTCCGGGCTCTGCGGCGTCACGGAAACGTCGGAAGGGTTGGCGGGAATGTTCGGGTCGAGCGGCTGAACGCCTTGGACATCGACCTCGATCCTCGGCCTGGTTTTATTGTCGGTGGCCAGCACCTGCAGGATGCACGCGACGTTGACGGCTGGAAACGCGGGCGTATGGGCGGCCGAAACCACCGGCGACGTCACGTCGGTAAAATTGGTGCCTGTGAAGACGAGCGCACGATCGAAGATCACATCGCCTCGGGCTGTGCCCTGATCCTGTGAGGCAGGACGACTGGCGCTTCCGAGGCCGTATTGCAGCGGAAACAACGGGCTGGCCGCCAGCAACGAAAAGGAATTTCCGCTTCTGGAAAGAATGTTCGCCGGATGGATCATTCGGAAAACGCCATTCGGCGTGGCCTCGGCCACCAGTGCGCCAGGGAACAATTGGCCGGCACTGCTCGTGAGGGCCAGTCCTTCCGGGACCGCAAACACGAGGGCCCCTGGTACCGCCCGCAGAGTGGACTCGATCGGTCCACCATTTTTGTCGAACACGGCCGAGAGCGAGTTCCCTTCAATGACGGCAAGGTTACCGTTGGCCACTTTGATCGGCACGAACATGCCCCCTTCCTCCGTATCTGTCGGCCCGTGGCGTCTGATCCTGCTGCGGGGCAAAAGCGCTGGACTCGACGACGAACTCACTTCGTTGTCCCGCAGCCCGCTCAACGAACCGTCGGTGACCAGAACGCCCTCCTTGTAGATCATGCGGTCCACCATCACATAAACGGTCTGTCCGTCGATCTTGCGTGGGGTGGTGAGCGCAAAACCCGCCTCCTCGGGTGGTGCGTTCGGCGGCAGATTCAAACTTCCCGCGTCCACCGGGAATTTAACCTGGACCGGCACGCGCGGGGCGTCGCCCTCAGTCCGATATCGGAACCCACCCAGAAGCAATCCGCCGCGGGGCTGTGTGTTTTGCACCACGCGAAGCACTTCAGCCAGGCTTACTGGATCAAGCTTAAAGGCCGTCTTGTCCGGAATCGCGCCTGGCTCGACCAGCACTTGCACCGGCCCGCCATCGCTCTGCGCCTCGAGGATTCCGCCGGAGCGAAACAGCCCGACTCGACCGTCAGCGAAGAGTTGGCGGCTCACCGGCAGGATCGTGCGTGTGCCATTCTGGTTGACGAGTACCGCGCGGAGTAAATCGTCCACGTCGGCGTCGATGAAGCCGCTGAAGCTGCCATCGGGCTTGGAGAGGGTCGTGGCGGTCGCGCCGGTGGTCTCGTTAATGAGAATCGCTGGCGACTCCGGATCCGCTGCGCCCGGAGTCCCCTCCATCTTCGCGATCCCGTTCACCGGTTCGTGGCTGACGAGCTGTCCGCCCGTGCCGCGGGCGAGCGCATCGCTGGCCGTCGTAAAGCTGAAAGTGGTTTGCCCTTCGAGTCTGAGGCCGGTGGGGTCGGCGATGTTGGTTGAGAGAACGAGTGAATGCGCGGTGCTGGGCGCGAGTTGTTCAACCGGCAACAACGTGGCCACCGTGTTCCGCAAATTCAACGTCAAGCTCGCCGCCACGAGCTGGCCGTTGGTTCCCAGAATTTGAATCGCGTTGCCGAGCAGCGTTGCCGGATTCACCGATTCACTGAACGCTATCTCGATCGGCGTCACGCGCGACACGTTCACCGCGTTGTTCGTCGGGTTGATCGACTCCACCCTCGGACCCGCTGGGGCTGCTGCCGGGTTCGCGTTCGCTGTTCCCAGCGGATCGGTCATGGTCAAGGTCGTCTGCCCGGTGTCGCCGGTCGCCGGATCCGTCACCGCCACGTGGACGTTTCCCGTCGGAGCGAGCAACTTGAACGATCCGTCCGCTCGGGAAATCGCCAGCCACGGTTGCGCCGTGATACGCACAGGCATCCCGGCCGTTGGCTGCCCCGCCGCGTTGCGCGCAATCCCGGTCAGCAATGCCTGCCGCGCGCCCGACTGCAGAACCACGTACTGTCCGGCGCCGACTACGCCGTCCAACCGGTCTCCCAAGACCGGTTCCACACTGGTGAGTTTGCCGAGGGCATCAGTGGTGAGTCGTTCCAAAGGCTGAACTCCGTACTGCCCCTGGTCGTAGAGCACGCGAGCGAGCACGAACACGCCGTTCGTCGGCAGTGCGTCCAGTTGCGCGATCAAGTGCCGCCCTGGAGCGATTCCCGACACGGTCAATTCAAACGCGGCAACAACACCGGGAATGGCAGAAGGGACACCAGCCCCACTTCCAATAACCAGGTCGGTGAAGTTTGTCGGATTCAACCGGCGCAGTTGTGCCGCTTGTGGTCCGATCACGTCGCCGTTTCCGGCGAGCAGGCGCAGGCCACCGGCGCTGACCTGGCCGCCGCGCGCGTCGAACACACTTCCCGAGAATGGCGTGGGCGTGAGCACGTCCACCTTCACCGTCGCCTCCTCCAGCTCCTCGGAACCAAACAGCAACATCGGCTTGAGCGGGAAGCTCGCGTGCAACGTAGACGCGTTCGTGTCGCCCGGCCGCTGGTAGCCGATGACGAAATTCTCAAACTGCGGCGGGTGCCGACTCGTGCCGTCACGCAATCGGTAGTTCTGAAAAACTTCGCAGCGTAACGCCAGGCCGCTGGGCAACGGGCCCGACGGATTCGTGACGGTCACAGATGCGAATGCCGTCACTAATTCTGGTGTGCGACTGGCCGGGCTCACGGGCGGCTCAATGGTCCCGCCGGCTGCAAGCGAGGCGGGGTCTGGCAACACCGTGTTGGCGGGTTGCAAGGGTTGTCCGACTTGCGCTGGAGGTGGCCCCTGGGGAGTCGTGTCGCCGATCACCAACGCGTACGCGCCGCTGCCGCTCAGCGTCGCGTTCACCCCGTTCGTCCCGTTGCCGGCCAGCAATTGTACCGCCTCCCACTGGGCTGAGTTCTCATTCAGCCGGACCAAGACCGCTGTCTCACCCCCGCCAATTTGGCCTGAGGGTCTGATCGACGCCGTGGCCGGTGCGGAAATCGGTCCCGAAACCTCCATCCAGAAAGCCTGCATCGGGCTCCAACCCAGAGGCAGCAACGCGGGCAGTGTCTGGCCGGTTACCGGAGTCAGCGTCGCTGTCGTGTTCTGCGTCACCGCGCCGGTCGCGAAGTTGATCTGAATGGCGCGACCGGCATCGTGCGTCTGACCGCCGTCTAACAGGGTGATTGTCGCGGTGTTCGTCCCACGCCGCGTCAGTCGAGGCGAGATCACGATCGACACACCATTGGTCGTGAGAATCTGTTGACGCCAGACCGGCAGATAACCCGGTGCGTTGAATTTCCATACGTGGTGTCCGCTTCCCTGGCCAACCGTTGCGACGCCAAAGACGGGATCGGTGACGAGATTGGTTGGTCCAATCGGACCCAGTTCCTCAACCTGCGCGCCGGTCAGGGGCTGGCCGACTTCGTTGAGTGATCGAACCAACCCCAGCGTCACAGCGCCCCGGTTTGGTGCGGCAAAGACTTTCGTCACCAGGTTAGGGGCTCCGCTGCTCACACCCAAGGTCAGCGTTCGTTCCGGTGTAACTTCGCCCGGTGACAGCGCGCCGTCGGCCACACCCGCGGTGAAATCAAAAAACGCCGTGGCCGGTGTGCTGTTGTCCAAGCCGTCGGGTTGGAGCGGACCCGTCGTGCCCGAAAAGCTCTCCACGGACAGGACGAACGGGCCCTGGAGCAAGCGGTTGCTCCTATTGGTGAGCGTCGCCTCGACATTCCAGACGTTCTGCGCGCGGTTCAGGCGCATCGAGCGATAGCGCACCTCAACGTCGTTCGAAACGTCTTCAAGGGTCAGACTCGCGCCGCTGACTGTGAAGGCTTTCTCTGCGGCGGCCAGCCGCGCGTCACCGCAAACCAGGCCGACACTCGCAAGTAAGAGGCCGACGCGAACCGCGAAACGTAGTCGCCGCGGTGACGCGGCGGCTGATTTTCTGACATCGGGAACTGCCGCCGCTTCAAAGCGGCAGCTATGAGGAGCATGCTCCTGATTACGGCAAAACTTCATAGTCCAAAACCACCTCAGCGCCTTGGAGACGCATCCGGGTAATTCGGGTCTTCACGTCCGATCGAATACGGTAGAATCGGTTTCCAGCGGTCGGGCTGAGGCGGAAGGTTCGAGCCACCTGATCCAGGATGGCGCCGTTCTCGTCCGAAAACGAACCGGTCACATTCGCAGCGGATTGCAGCACAAGTTCAAGGAACGCGTATTCGATCAACAACTGCGAGCCGACTGCCCGAACGCTGACTATCCGTGTCAGCCGATCGGCGTGAACCACGTAGAAACGGTTACCCGCCGGCTTCGGGAGCGTGAAGGTGCGATTCACTTCGTTCAGGATCGCGGCTGGTTCCTCGCTGAACTCTCCCCTCAGTGTCGTCGATAGAAGTTTTACCGGAGGCTGAATGGTGGACTCGATGCGGACATCGCGGACGAAGGCCAGCGAAGCCGCCTGATTCAAATTGTCGAACAGGTCCAGGAATAGTTGGACTGGCCCATCGGTCAGGACCGACGGGAGCAGGAAACTGACGCTGAAGGCGAATTTGATCGCCAAGTCCGGAGTCAGGCTGGGGAAGTTTGTTTCGGCGCGTTGAATTTCCGAGGCATTGATCGACAATGCGCCTGATGCAGGCGGCGCCCATTGAATTCCAGTGCGATCCGCCGTGGCGAGCAGTGCTGTGGCGGAGTTGTCGTCCCGCTGAAGCGTGAGCGAGAAGGAGTCGTAGAATGTGCTGGGCGCATCTAGTTCCGACGTGGCGAATCCAAAATCGAGCCGGAGTACGGGGACGGCGTTCGAAAGAGGTGCGCTGAACGGCAGGCTGAGCGTCAAGAACGGATTGTTCCCTCCGGTTCGGAAGATCGTGACCGGCCCCTCGTGGGTGATGCCGCCTTGGGCGTGCCCAACCCCGTTTCCGGCGGAAAAAAGCAAGCCCGTTGCGAAGCCGACGGATACCCAGCTCGAATTCATACCCAAGCGCGTCGCCCTGGCACGACGGGCGAGGCCGCGCTAGGGCGGCTACGACTGTGGCTATCGGGGTACGGGTGATTCATGTACCAGAAGCGACCTGTTTAAACAAAATTTTTTCTCCGGCGACGACATAGGCATTCCCACCAATTCATTCTCACGGATCGTTGGGGAAAACTTTCAGGAAATTCTTCGAGCAGCGCAGCGGCGCAGGTGACGCCGCTGCTGACAGGCACTCAGATCAGCCGCCGCGTCACCGCGGCGGCTACGAAGGAGTTGAACGTCTCACCGTCGCTCCGTGCGCCAATCCAGTCCCCGCAACGCCAGTTCGCGGCGAAGTCCCGCGAGGCTCCATTCCACCACCTGGCCGTCTTTGCACAACACGATCAACCGGTCGCTGTCCGGGGTGAAGATCCATTCCCGCGCGGCAAGCGAACGAGGTGGAATCAACCTTACCAGTTCGGTCCCATGCGGAAGCGCGCGCAGGACAAAGGCTCCGTCGGCGGTATCCGTGGCGAGCAATTGGCTGTCATTCGATGAAATGATCGACCCATTGTCCTGTTCGTCGGGGCGCGCAGACCAGCGGGAGATCGCGCGCCAGGTGCCAGTTTCCCAAACCGCAAATTCCTGTCGCGTGCGCGTCGCCAACCAGCGGCCATTCCGCATCGGCTCGCTGTTCACCTGCGCTGGGATGCCAAGACTCCGGACCCGCTCGCCCATCTCGAAATTCCAGATCCACACGTCCGGCGTCACACGGTCCGTGGTAACCGCCCAGGGGCCACCGGCAACAGGCCGATAACCCACGAGCGGAAAGCCTTCCGCCAACTTGCGAGCCACCGCAGGATTCCCCTCAGACCACAGCCAGACGGTGGGTGGAAAACGCTCGTTCTGGCTATGGCGGCGGTGTTCTGCGACGATCACGGAACGTCCGTCCGCCGCCAGGCCCAGAGCCAACCAATCGTGCGGCACACCCAACGGTTGGTCCGACCCGAATTGCATCCGCGTTCGGCCATCAGGCGCGTTGGTGCGAACCAGTTCGACGCGACGGACGCCGAAATTCGCCGAGCTGTAATAGAGGAATGAATCGCCTGGCCCGAAAAACATGGGCATCCACCAGGGCTTGACCGACACCGGAAAGAACGCGACTTCGACACGGTCTTCAGCGTCCCATAAATGAATTCCATCAAGGGCGCTGGTTGCGACCCATCGACCGTCCCTGCTGATGTCGATTGTGAAACACAGCGGCGCCGGCGAGCTGGTCATCTTCCATTCGTGCCAGACGGCAGGGGTGACAACTTCCAGTAAGCCTAACTCCTCGCTCGATGGCGCGTAACCGAGCTTTCCTCCACCTTCGGAGAGCCGCAAGGCGCGATGCGCGCCCGGCACTGTGAGCCGAAACTCCTTTGGCCGCATTGAAACCCACAGCAATTGATCCGACCAGGTGGCCGCAAAGAGGGATTGGCTGTCGGCGGAGAATTCCAGCCGGGCAGCCGTAGAACCGAATTCGGCCAACACAGATTTCTGCCGTCCCGTGGCGGCGTGGAAAAGCAATACGGGACTGCTTTCCAGGGTTGAAGCCCCTGTCGGCGCTTCCCGCTTGATCGAGACAGCCAGGTACTGTTCGTCCGGGGACCAATCAATCGCCGCGGCGTAGTGCGTCAACGGTGTCGTCCAAAGTCGATTCGTGTCCTTCAAGCGCCAAACCGTCAATTCAGCTCCGGCCATCGCCAGATGCGTCGCGGCACCATTGAGCGCCAGGTGTCCCACCTCGCCTCCAGGCAACTGGCCGAGCGTGGCGCCGGATTCCAGATCGATGATTTCAACCACGCGCGGCCTCCCCGGAGTGTGCCCGACGACCGCGAACCGCGCGCGGGCGAAAGTGAAGACTGCGCCCACTCTACTGTCGCCCGGCCACCGGCGCGATGACCAATGGCCTGCCAGCGAATGAAGTTCGGCATGGCCGTCCTGGAAGCGGACCGCCGTCCAGCTTCCGTCCGGACTCAAACGAAGATGTACCGCCGGGTTGTTTGTCTCGCCCGCGACGTGATGGAGCGGCTTGTGGTCCGCGGTTGAGAATACGCTGAATCCGCCGTCGGGCGCGGCCGTCACGTAGCGCTGGAGGTCGCCGCTGAAGTCGAACGCATTTTCGTAATGCGAGAAGTGGGCCGGCCATCGGGCGAGCGGGCGCACGTCCGGCAGCGCCAGGGCCGCAGCCGCTTCCGTGCGAAGCGCCACGATGTTGGAGTGCGGCATGCCAGTCCACCACGACCGTAGTTGCTCCGCCGCCTGAGAGACCAGTGCGAGCGTCTCAAATCGCTGCCCCGCACCACCGCTGGAGCGCTCCAGTTGCGCCTGTCGCAGCAGCGATTCCGCCAGCGCTTGCTGCAAACGACGATTGGCTTGCGCTTGCAACACCACGGCGATTCCCAGTACCAGCATTAATGCAGCGCTGACCAACGCCAACGCTGGATTCCGTCGTACCCAGGATCGAACGCGCTCGAATCGCGTAGCCGGCCGGGCAAGAATGGTGCGCCCTTCCAGCCAGCGACGAAGGTCCTCGGCCAGCTCTCGAGCCGTGCTGTAGCGTCGTGCAGGCTCCTTCGCCAGACACTTCAGGCAGATGACTTGCAAGTCACGTGGCATTCTCCCGCTCTCCTTAGCCGCAGCCGTGAAGCTGCGGCTGACTTCCTCCGTGGCTGAGGATTCCCCCGCCTCCCGCGTCGCAGATACCAGCCGCCGGCTCACGCCGCGGGCTACGGCGCTCGGCGGATTTGGTTCTTCTTCCGCAATCTTCTTCAGCAACGCCGGCACCCCTTCGGCTTCGAAGGGTGGGCGGCCCGCGAGCAGTTCATAGAGAATCGCCCCGAGGGAATAAACGTCGCTCGCGGTCGTGGCTTCCTTGGCGGAGCGCGCGGCGATCTCCGGCGCGACGTAATGCGGCGTGCCGAGGAGTTCGACCGAGCGTGTCAGATCGCTGTCGGCGCCGACCAGCTTCGCCAACCCAAAGTCGCTGACGTACGCGCGGCCAGCCTCGTCAAAGAGCACATTGCCGGGCTTCAGGTCGCGATGGAGGACACCTCGTTCGTGGGCGAACTGCACGGCATCCGCCAGTGTGGCTAGTAATTCGGCGATGCGCCGCCAGTCCCCGGTGAAGCGTCCTTTGCGCTGCGCGAGTGTGCCGCCCGTGGCGAGTTTCATCGTAAAGTAAGGCAGGCCGTTGTGCTCGCCGACATGATGCACGGGAAGGATGGCCGGATGCTCCAGCGCTGCAATCGCCCGCGTTTCGAGGCGAAACCGCTCCAGCATACCGGGTGACGCCACCTGGTGCGGCAGCAACATCTTGAGCGCTACCGTGCGCTGCGGCTCCGATTGTTGTGCGCGATAGACGATGCCCATGCCGCCCCGCGCGATCTCCTCGTGAACCTCGTAGCCAGGAATCCTCAGCAATGGATGGCGCTCCTCGTGGACTTCTGGAGTGGTGGAGTGTTGGAGTGGTGGAATGACTGGCGGTTGGGGAGAGTCGAAGCCCTCGTCCTGCACGGCCAACTGGATCATGCACGAGGCGCAGAGACCTCCCAGACCGTCGTCGGCGATGGAACGTCCGCACGTGCTGCAAAGCGTTTGGTTCGTCAAGCGGCGTGGCCGCCGCGGTGACGCGGCGGCATTTCTCATTTCTTTATCGCAAAAGTTGCACTGGGACCCGCAGCGGCCTTACGGCCGCCGCTACTCAATTCTCACGCTTTTGTCGCCTTAACTTTCCTGCGCTGACCGGAAATCCGTTCCGCGATCCATCAGGACACGGTACAAATGGGCGATTTCCTCGTCGATCTCGTGCGGGGCGGAAACCGTAGCCGTCACTTCCGCATACACGCACTCGCGGAACTTGCGGCGCAGGCGGTGGACCTCCGAGTTAAGGGCTGCGACGGTTAGGCCCGCCCGTGCCGCGGCCTGTTCGTAAGGCGGCGGAACCTTCCCGCCAGGAAGAAAAGCGCTCAGGACATCAAACAACGCGCTCTTCCCCGTCACGACATAATCCCGCTCGACACTTTCGAGCGCTGCGCGGAGGACCGTCAGGGCCCAATTCCGGTCGAATGCGGCGACCGCGTCGTCGTCTGGCGAGGGACCGCTTAGCGCCTCCTTTTCGGCGAGGGCCTCCATGCTGACATGCGGGTGTGTCCCGCCCCGCTTGAGCGCGAGCCGGCGGTCGCGCTCGTGGGAGAGAAATTTCACGAGCGCACCGAGCAGGAAGGAGCGGAACTTGCCACGGAGCGGGTCGGGCTTGCGCAGGGTCGAGTGCTCGAGGATGTGCAGCAGAAATTCCTGAGTCGAATCGTCCGCCGCCTCCTCCGAGAAACCTTGCGAGCGAATAAATTGGTTCAGCGGACCCCAGTAGCGGCGACACAATTCTTCAAGGGCCTTGCGGCTCTCCGTGTTTCCACCGAGCGACGCTTTGGCCAGCAGGCTCCAGTGAGTAGAGGGGAACATGGCCATTGCCTCGAGTCAAATCCGCTGCGCACCGGGGAACGGGCGTTTCCTGCACCGTGCGGACGACTCTGGCGATCCCGAATTGTCTGGATTCGGGCCCAGCCAACCGCAGGCCAGGGCGCCCGCCCTCCCCAATTCAACTGCGCCCTTGGTGGTCTCTTGCCATCCGGCGGTTGTTCGGTCGTTGCGCGCTTTGCACTTGCGTCCCCAAGCATCGGGAGAATAGCAGGAAGCACCACGCGAGGCAATCCCGACCTGGCAGTCTTTCAGCAGGCAGTGCTTTGCCTGGCTGGGCAAATCCGCTCGCCTACCGGCCCGTTGCCTCAAACTTGATCCGAACGTGAACTACGAAAAACCACAGTACCGGTGAAGAGGCCGCTTGTCCCGGGTCATTTGCGCTGCAGCAGCGCGGCGGCAAAGTCGCGATTCATCCGAGCGATGAAGTTCAGACTGATTTCCTTCGGACAAACAGCTTCGCACGATCCGGTCACCGTGCAGTTGCCAAAACCTTCGGCGTCCATCGCGCTGACCATGTTCCCCACGCGCCGGTCTTTCTCAACTTTGCCTTGAGGCAACAAGCTTAGATGGGAAACCTTCGCGGCAACGAACAGCATCGCGCTGGCGTTCTTGCATGCCGCCACGCACGCGCCGCACCCGATGCACTGCGCCGCGTCCATGGCGCCATCGGCGTCGTGCTTTGGAATGGGAATCGCATTCGCGTCCGGCACGCCGCCCGTTGAGACTGAAACGAACCCACCGGCCTGAATGATGCGGTCGAACGCGCCACGGTCAACGACCAGGTCTTTCACGACCGGAAAGGCCTTTGCGCGCCACGGTTCGATCGTGATCGTGTCACCGTCCTTGAAATGCCGCAGGTGCAGTTGGCAGGCTGTCGTTCCCTTCTGGCCGCCGTGCGGAATGCCGTTGATGACCAGGGAACACGTGCCGCAGATGCCTTCGCGGCAATCCGAGTCGAAGGCAATCGGTTCCTCACCGCGCCCGATGAGTTGCTCATTCACCACGTCGAGCATCTCCAGGAAGGACATGTCCGGAATGAGGTTCGGCGCCGGGTAGGTCACGAAGCGGCCACGGTCGCTCGCGTTGGTTTGCCGCCAAACGTTTAATGTAAGGTTCATCTACGAATCAGGCCTTGTTCGCGATCGCTACAGTCACGCTTAGCGTGTTCGAGCACGCGTTCCCCCTCACCCTGACCCTCTCCCTCCAGGGAGAGGGAACAGCAGAATTCTGATTGGTGTTTAGCTGATGGTCGTTTGGCTAACTCCGGCGCGAGAGTGATCGAGAGTCGGTGGACCATTCTCCCTCTCCCCAAGGGAGAGGGCAGGGGTGAGGGGGAACCGGGTGTAGCCAATCCCACCGTCCAATCAATATTCAGGACCCCTGATCCCCGAAGGCCGCCCCCCAGGCAAGGCGCGTCAATCGTCAATCGTAAATCGTAAATCATTTGTAGCTCCTCTGCGTCATGTGGACTTCGTCATACGCCAGCGGTTCCTTGTGCAACGCGGGTGGTTTGTCCGGTCCCTGATATTCCCAGGCTGCGACGTAGGCGTAATGGTCGTCGTCGCGTCTGGCCTCGCCGTCCGGAGTCTGAAATTCCTCCCGGAAATGGCCGCCGCACGATTCGTTGCGATGCAGGGCATCGAGACAAAGCAGTTCGGCAAATTCCATGAAGTCCGCGACGCGACCGGCATACTCCAGATTCTGGTTCAGTTCGCCGTTTTCACCGGTGACATTGACCTTGTTCCAGAATTCCTCGCGCAGCGCCGGAATCCGATTCAACGCTTCCTTCAAGCCGGCGTCGTTGCGCGCCATGCCACATTTTTCCCAAAGCAGTTTGCCCAGTTCCCGGTGCAGGCTCGTCACCGTGCGCCCGCCCTTGATGGAAAGCAGCTTTTGAGTGCGGGCGCGCACTTCATCCACGACTCTCTTGGCCTCGGCGTGGCTGGCCGGAGGCTTTGACTGCGGCGACGAGGCGAAGTAATGGCCGATGGTGTATGGCAGAATGAAATAGCCGTCCGCCAGCCCCTGCATCAGCGCGCTGGCGCCAAGACGGTTCGCGCCGTGATCGGAGAAGTTCGCCTCGCCGATGACAAACAGGCCCGGGATGTTGCTCATCAGATGATAGTCCACCCACAGGCCGCCCATGGTGTAATGCACGGCCGGATAAATCCGCATCGGTGTCCGATAAGCATTCTCGCCCGTGATCTTTTCATACATGTCGAACAGGTTGCCATAGCGCTCGCGAATCTTGTCTTCGCCAAGCCGTTTGATGGCGTCCGTGAAATCGAGGTAAACGCCCAGACCGCCCGGACCGACGCCGCGTCCCTCGTCGCACACTTCCTTCGCGGCGCGCGAAGCGATGTCCCGCGGGGCGAGGTTGCCGTAACTCGGGTATTTCCGTTCGAGATAATAATCGCGCTCGGACTCGGCGATCCCGCCCGGCGGCTTCGGGCAATCCTCTTTTCGCTTCGGCACCCAAACGCGGCCGTCGTTGCGCAACGACTCGGACATCAACGTGAGTTTCGATTGATGATCGCCGCTGACCGGAATGCAGGTCGGATGAATTTGCGTGTAGCAAGGATTCGCAAACGCGGCGCCCCTCCTGTAGGCGCGCCAGCTCGCCGTGACGTTGCACGCTTTGGCGTTGGTCGAGAGAAAGAAAACATTCCCGTAACCGCCAGTCGCCAGCACCACGGCGTCGCCGGTATGGCAGGAAATCTCGCCGCTCACGAGGTCCCGCACGACGATGCCTTTGGCGTGGCCGCCGATGACCACCAGGTCGAGCATTTCAGTGCGCGGAAACATTTTGACGGCGCCGAGGCCGATCTGCCGGCAGAGCGCCTGATAGGCGCCGAGCAACAGT
>Ga0207670_10000923_pt1 | contig 15458 bp, 12 predicted proteins | sample KBSS23HmetaG_FD_184339 | JGI IMG/M metagenome (GOLD analysis project Ga0207670, IMG submission 184339) | Switchgrass rhizosphere microbial communities from Kellogg Biological Station, Michigan, USA - KBS S2-3H metaG (SPAdes) (version 2) | ecosystem: Host-associated > Plants > Roots >... | reverse complement strand
CCAGGCAAGTCCGAAGGCCGATCAGCACTCAACTGAAGGGTTCAACGCTCTTTCCAATGCCTGGATATCCACCGGCTTCGTCAGGTGCGCGTCGAACCCGGCATCGAGACTTCTCTGGGCGTCGCTCTCCATCCCATAGCCGCTCAGCGCGATGCCGCGGCATCCCGGCCGAATCTGGCGCAGCTCTCCAATCAGATCATGTCCGCTGCCATCGGGCAGACCCAGGTCTGAGAGCACCAAATCAAACGCGAAGGTTTGCGCCCGAATGAGGGCTTCTTCAATGTTCTGCGCCGTGGCGACTTCGTGTCCGCGTTGCGCCAACAGGCGGGCGAGAGTCGCCCGCGTGTGGTTATGATCTTCAACCAGGAGAATGCGGTAGGCGGCGTCCTTTCTCTCGCCCCCGCTTGTTGGTGACGGCCGCTTCGGTCCCTGCGCCTGGGCTGCCGGCAATTCGACGGTGAAGGTCGCTCCTCGTGTGTGGCCCTCGCTTTTCGCGCTGATTCGGCCGCCATGCAGTTCAACCAGGCGGCGGCTGATGGCCAGGCCCAGTCCGAGCCCGCCGGAGCGCAAGCCGTGTTCACCCTGGGCGAACGGCGCGAAAATGCGATCCATTTCATGCGATTCGATGCCCACTCCGCTGTCCGACACTTCAACGCACCAAGCGCTGGCGCTTCCCGCGTAGGACCGAATGACAATCTCACCGTTGGCCGGAGTGAAGCGCACTGCGTTCTTCATCACGTTCCACAGCACTTGCTGGATGCGGATCGGGTCGGCGTCCACCCAAGGTTCCCCTGATGCCAGATCAAAGCTCACACGCAATTGCTTGCCGTTCGCTTCCGATTTCAACCGCTCCCAGCTCGTGCGCACCAGTTCATGCAGGTCGACCGGCTGGGGATCCAGGTGCAGTTTGCCTCTCGAGATGCGGGTCAAATCCAGCAAGTCATCGATTAGCCGCGCCTCCAGCTCGATATCCCGCCGGATGGACGTGAAATCATCCCGGACGTCCTGGGGCAGCGCGACATCCTGCTCACGCTCGCTGGCCACCAGGAGCGCGGGATTGAGCGGGGTTCGGAGTTCGTGGGAAAGCGCCGCCAGGAAATCATCCTTCGCCTTGGAGGCTGCCTCCGCTTCGTCCTTGGCGTCACGCAGGGCCGCTTCCACCCGTTTCGATTCGGTGATGTCGACCATCATCTTGACCCCCCCCATCAGTACACCGCGCGGATCGCGCAGGGGATGCGGATAGACTAGAACGGAGCGCCGCTCCCCGTTGGGACGCTCGATGGTGATTTCTTCGCCGTGATGCGTTTCCCCCCGCTTGATGGTGAGGGCCATGGGGCACTCGTCGATGGGCAGGGGAGTTCCATCCGGGCGATAGATGCGCCACGAACCGCACCAGAGATCGCGCCCGATCTCGGGGGTCCGGCCCCAGAGCTCGACCGCGGCTTGATTGAACAAGGTGATGCGGCCCTGCGCGTCGCAGGTATAGACCGCCGCCGGAAGCGCGTGAATGAGGTGTCGATAGCGCTCCTCGCTTTGACGCAGCAAGCTTTCGCTCTGCTTGCGCTCGGTAATGTCGACCGCTGCGCCCACGACGAAACGCCGTCCATCACGAAGCACGCCGGGCGATGACGCGCTGAAGGCCCATACCCGCTTTGCTCCGCTCCGGGTGGTGATCTCGAATTCAACCTCCACCATGCCCGAATCGCGTTCGAACAGGCTGCGGACAGCGTTGCGGACATCGTTTGCGCCAAAACCGTAAGCCCGGGTGAGCCAGGCGTCGAACGTCGGCACCTCTTCAATCGTATATCCCGTCAGAAACGCCCACGTCTTGCTGATCTGCAGGACCTGTCCATCCTCCGCATGCATGATGACCGGGATGGGTGCTTCCTCGATGGCGCGACGAAACTGCTCCTCGCTTCGGCTCAATTCGGCGGTGCGCTGCTGCACCCGCGCTTCCAGGTCGTCATTGACCCGTCTCAGCGCCTCCTGCGCCTCGCGGCGCTGCGCAATCTCAACCTCAAGCGCGCTATTGGCGCGAGTCAGGGCGCGCGTGGTTCGGAATAGCTCCACGAAGACGCCCACCTTCGAGCGAAGAATCTGCGGATTGATCGGCTTGGTCAGGTAATCGACCGCGCCCACCCCGTAGCCTTCCAGGACGTCCGTGTCCTCGAGATAATGTGCGGTGAGAAAAAGAATAGGGATGTGCTGATTTCGTTTGCGCTGCTTGATCAGCTTCGCCAGCTCAAGACCGCTCATGTTCGGCATCTGGATGTCGAGCACGATGGCGGCGAACTCCTCCTTCATCAGCGCCAGCAGCGCTTCATCGCCGGAAGTGGCGCGAACGAGCCGGTACTCGGGCAAGTCCAGGATGGTCTCCAGCACTTCAAGGTTCCTCGGCTGATCGTCAACGAGCAGCAGATTCACTCGACCTTCGAGCACTGACGTATTGGTTGGCGGCATGGCTCAGTCCTTCGTTTTTCGGAGCGGACCTATCGACGCGCGTGGTGCGCATTCGCGAACTCCGCGGGATCTTTCAAACGTGCGTTCCATGCGGATTGAAAACTTTGGGCTCGGTCACATTGCGGGGCGATCATTTTGACGGGACGGAATACGCCGCCCGAACAAATCCGGAACAAATCCGATTGACGCTGCATTCATTAGCATGCCGACTGGCCCCGTGCAACCTGCAAAGTGATGGCGCCGGACGACTTGCACGATGCACCGCGGATAAATCACTGCCGGCGGCGCCCCCTCGCAAAACTCTGGACCTGAACATTGTCTCAATTCCCGCTCCGCGGCACACCTCACGCTGAAGATGCTGCATGTCCCGCCAGCAGGACGCTGATCGGGCATGATCGATCAACAATTGAAACAGAAGAAAACATAAGGATCCCAATGAAGTCCAAGCTTGGTATTGCGACGAGCGCAGCAATCATCTCTTTTGTGCTCCACAGCCCGGCTGCGGATCAGCCGCTGAACCGCTCGGCGGCTACATCCGAACAGCGGGCCCAAATGAATCGTACGGAACGAATCACCGCTCCGGCCAAAGCCAGCGAAATCATAGGGAAAGAGGTTGTTAATCAGCAGAACGAGAAGCTCGGAAAAGTCAGCGAGATGATCGTGGATGTCGAAGGCAGCCGCGTCGCTCTCGTCATTGTCAGTTCGGGCGGCGTTTTGGGCGTCGGCGCAAAAAGCATCGCTGTCCCACCCGGCGCTTTCACTCTGGATGCGCCGCGCAAGAGTGTGCGCCTGGACGCGGACAAGGATAAATTCAAGGCAGCGCCGGAGTTTGACATGAGCAAATGGGAAACCGGCGTCACCAGCAACCAGCTGGCCGAGACCTATCGCTATTATGGTCACGAGCTTTATGTCAGGACCCCGGGCGGAGAAGTCAACGCCAGGACCGCTCCCGACCGGACGACCGAAAAATCCGTCACGGTTCGAACAACGGATCGCAGCCTGAACCAGCCGGCTCACATGGAGAAAGCCAGCAAGGTCATCGGGATGTCCGTGGTCAACAAGGAAAACAAGAAGGTCGGCGACGTCGATAACCTGATTGTTGACCTGCCAACCGGGCGCATCGTTCATGTCATTGTTTCCTCGGGCGGTTTCCTGGGCGTGGGCGACGCCTTGAACGCAGTTCCTCCCGGCCGCTTCCAATTCTCCGCTACTCGGGATGCGCTGCAGCTCGACACGACGAAGGAAGACCTGGCCCGCGCGCCACATTTCAAGAGCACCGATTGGCCTGACTTCGATGTGGATTACTCGACCAAGGTGTATCGCTCCTACGGCGTGGAACCCTATTTCGATGCCGACAACACGAAGCGCAACGTCCGCGACCGCCAGCCTGACAGCGTAACCCCGATTGATCAGGGTTCGAGTGAGGCGGATACGCAGACCACCCGGCGAATCCGCCAGGAAATCATGGCTCGCGACGGCCTTTCCCTCAACGCTCGCAATGTAAAAGTCATCACCCTAAACGGGCGCGTCACGCTGCGCGGGCCGGTCAACAGCGAAGCGGAGAAGAGCGCCATCGCCGAGATTGCCAACCGTGTCGCCCAACCCGACAAGGTTGACAACCAACTCGAGATCACCGCGGCACCCAATCGTCAGCCCTGACGCATCCATCACCAGTCGAAACTTCATAACCTCGAAAAAAGAAAGTAATTTATGTCAAAGAAATCGGTCATCTGTATCGCCACATCCGAGGCCCAAGCGGCTCGCATTGTGGACTCACTGAAGCAAGAAGGCTTCTCCAACAATGATATTTCCGCGCTGTTCCCTGACCGCACGGGAACCCGGGACTTCGCCCACGAGAAGGGGACGAAAGCTCCGGAAGGGGCCGCGACGGGCGCGGGTGGTGGAGCCGTTCTCGGTGGCGCGCTCGGCTGGCTCGCGGGCATTGGCGCGCTGGCGATACCGGGTCTGGGGCCGTTCGTGGCCGCAGGTCCCATCGCCGCAGCGTTAAGCGGCGCGGCCGTTGGCGGCGCCGTGGGAGGTATCACGGGAGCGCTCATTGGGTTGGGCATTCCCGAATACGAAGCCAAACGGTATGAAGGCAAGGTGAAGGAAGGCGGAATCCTTATCTCTGTTCATACCGAGGATTCGCAGGAAGCCAAGGTCGCCAAGGAAATATTTGAACGGGTCGGCGCCGAAGATATTGCCACCACCGGTGAATCATCCGTCGGCTCGAAGGATAAGGACAAGGGCCGCGACCGCGATCGCTACGCAGAACGCTAAGGGTGATGTTCGCCCCGTCCAGGTCCGATCGACCTGGACGGGCGCGCGACGGCCCCCAGCCGAGGAGTTAGCTTTCGCTTCAATTGAATTGTTCAATTGTTCAATTGTTGAAAACGGACCCTCGATCCGTCTCTGGCCAGGCGTCAGTTGCCAACGGCCAATCCGCGGGTCGAGGTTTGTTTTTTCCGACTTAGTTTTTTAACCGACCTAGTCGAGCCTCACGTGTCCGTGCTGCCGGCCTTCGTCGATTTCAGGTTTTGTGTGGGTGAGAACCGCCTTAACCGCGCGATAGAGATAGGTAAATCGCTTGATCCCGGTATTGTCCCAATATTCCGCCTCTTCCCCGGCGACACGGATTAACACGATCGAAGGATCGTCCACTCCCTGGGGGAACCAGACCTGGTAGGCTGTCTTCCACAACTCACGCACTCGTGCGCGATCCTGCACCAGAGAAGCGCGACCCGAGATGGAGGCGCAGCTGTCCCGCCCTTTCTGCCCTATGACATGGACGCGGGTGTCCTCGGCGATCTCGTGAACTTTGGCTGAGTGTTCGTCAGTGATGAACCACAGGTCACAATTGTCGTCAACCTGGGCGACCACCATCGGACGAGCGCGCAGCCGGCCCTCGCCCGTGTGGGTGACCAGGACGGCCGTGTCGAAACCTTCGAGCAGCTCGTGAAATTTTTCGGACTCAGTTTGTTTCATGATGGAAATTCGTTTCCCTTTCCCGTCCGGTTGCAGATCTCCAGACGATTGCCTGACGGATCTTCGAAGAAGACCGCATAATAATTCGGCTCCTCATAGGCAGGGCCTTCAATGTTTTGACCGCCCGCCTCCGCGACCAGGGTGGCCAGGCGATCCACATCTCCGGGCTCATCCACCCAAAAGGCGAAACGGCATTCGTTCGCCACGTGGTTGGCGGACTCCTTTATGCCGAAGAACTCGGCGACCCCGTCTGGACTCCTCGCTTCGTACTGCAGCCACCCTTCGATCTCCGTTTCGTGATCGAAGCCGAGCGCGGGCAACAGGCTCTCATAGAACCGACGAACTTCCGGAAGGCTCCGCACGCGCAGATCAATATGGTCGTAACGCCGCATGCTGGAAGGGGGTTGGCGTTACTGGACGGCCGGCAGCGGCTGGGCGGAGACCCGGTTCAAAACCTCTCCCGCCAGGCGTTCGTTCCGGCTGCGAATGGCCAGATCGCCCAGCGAGACAATGCCGACAAGGCGCTGCGCGTTATCCACGACCGGCAAACGTCGAATCTGTTTTTGCTCCATCAGTTCCACGCATTCGGCGACATCCTGGTCTTCGTGGCAACAAATGGGATTGGTCGACATGACGTCGCGCACAGGGGTCTCCTTCGGATCACGGCCTTCCGCCGTCGACCGCAAAGTGATATCCCGATCGGTCACCACCCCAACCAGCCGTTCGCCGTCGCAGACGGGCAGTACTCCGACATCGAGACGCTGCATAATCTGGGCGGCCTGCATGACTTGCGCGTCCGGCCCGACTGTCTCGGGATGTTGCGTTTCGATGTCTCGAACTTTCATGTTCTTCTTAAGCTTCAGTTTCATGGTCCGGTTGATTTTGCGGTTCTTGTCGAACTGTCGAAATAGTTTTCGGCGCCCGCTCCATTACTCTGGCGAATTCGGCCAGGGGATTCCGAAACGTTCCTGAAAGACAATTCGGGAAAGGGGAAAGCGGCCGGGATACGGTTTGTCCGGCTCCTGCATTCGGCCGATGGCGAGCAATGCCACGACCTCGGCTTCGTTTGGGATCTCAAACTCCCGCTTCACGCTCTCGGGATCGAACCCCTCCATGGGGGCGGTGTCGAACCCGTAGGACTCCGCGATCAACATCATCGTGGTGAGCGCGATCATAGTGTGTCGGTTCACCCATACGTTCATCGGAAACGAGTCGAGGAACTCCCGCGCTTGCGTGGCGATCGCGGGCACGTTTTCAGGCTTGCCGATCCCTCGCCGGGCGCCTTCCTGCAAGACCTCCTCAATCACCTTTTTGCTCTCTTCCTTCATTCCGATCGCGATGACCACCACCGGTGCTTCACCCACTTTCGTTTGGTTCATCGCAGCTTTTTGCAGACGCTGCCGGTTTTGGGGATCGCGCACGATGATAAACCGCCAGGGTTGAATGTTGTATCCGGAAGGTGCTTGGGCCGCGAGTTCCAGGATCGTCTGCAAGACAGCGTCCGGTACCGGATCGGGCTTAAAATTACTGGTGGCGCGCCGGTCCAGGAGCACGCGAACGAGCGATTTTTGGGGTTCCGGCACTCGTGAAATGTTGTTGGGTTTTGAGATCATAGAGCGCGGGCAATTTCTGCGTTCCAAAGTGGATCCGGTGGTACGATGCCAATCCTCCTGTATTCCAGCCATCGCTGTGCCACAGCTCCTCCACCCCCATCCACCGAACGCCTTTCGACGATTGCCCGACAACTGGCGCCGGATGACGACTCAACTGGGACCCGCCTTAGTTGCAAAACGCCGAATGAAATTCCTGCAGCGTGCATTCTGCATTCGGCGCAGCCTGCTGATCTCTCGCAAACCGTGGGATGGCATGTCATTCGCTAAAGAGCGATTGATCGGTCCGAATATCCGGGCCGTATCGCTTTTACTATGAGTGCTACATCCACCAACAGAACCGCCACGCCCTTGTCCCGAACCACCCAGGAGCAGGGAACCTACCCTTCGGAAATGACCTGCGAAGTGTGTGGCAACGCATACGACAAGGCATTCCAAGTTGTGATCCATGGTCGTACTCACACGTTTGATTGCTTCGAATGCGCCATTCAGATGTTGGCTCCGCTTTGCAAGCACTGCGGCTGTCGCATCATCGGCCACGGGGTGGAAGAAAGCGGACATTTCTATTGTTGCGCCCATTGCGCCCATCACGACGGCGCAGAACAGATCATTGACCGCGCGTAGGCGACCCATGTTGATCCCATGGTCGAACTGCAGAAACAGGCGGCGCTCTACGCTCCAAAAGTCGGAGCCAGCATTTTCATCCTGGCCGGATTCTGGATCGTTAGCTCAATCATCAACCGCATCATTCTGCAGATCTCCAAACGGAGCGACCCGTCCAAGCAAGACGTCATCGAACTGCTGGCTCAGATCACCCGGGTCAGTGTGCTGGTTTTCGGGACGGTAACAGCCCTTGGCACAATTGGCGTGAATGTTTCGGCGCTCGTCGCTGGATTGGGCCTCACCGGTTTCGCCCTGGGTTTTGCCTTCCGGGACGCCCTTTCCAACGTCCTCGCCGGCGTATTGATCGTGATGTATCGGCCGTTCCTGCGCGGAGATCATATTCTCGTGGTGGGATTGGAGGGCGACGTTGTCGGCATCGATCTTCGCTACACGACCCTACGCCACGATGAAAAAATATTTCTGATTCCCAACTCCACGTTGTTCACGAACCCAATCATTCTAACCCGCCCCAAGATCGCGGTCGATCGGCCTCCCGAGATTCAGGAAGTTGCCGACGCCCGCCGGCACATTGGACTCGAATCGGAGCGTCCGGAACCGGCTCCCGCCCGGCCGCCCGGGTAAATGCTTTCGACCTATGAGCGCCGGCCGCAACATCGGTCTCCAAAACCTTGGCTACGTCGAGCAGCTCTACCTTCGATACCGGCAAGACGCTGGCTCGGTGCCCTCCAGCTGGCGCGAGGAATTTGAACGCAACGGCCACGGCACAGTCTCCGCAAGTCAGGGACTGGATCCTTCGTTTCGGCCGTGGAGCATTTTCAATCCTCCGGCTTCGAGTCGCGACAAGCGCGGCCTTCCCACTGATCTGCGGTCCGCGAGTTTGCAGGACAGGCTGAACCAGCTGATCCGGAATCATCGGGTCCGCGGGCACCGAATGGCGGCCGTGAATCCGCTGGGGCCGCCTCCCGCCCCTCCTCCCGAATTGGAACTGAGCTACTACGGTTTTAGCGAAAAGGAGCTGGATTCACTGACCGGATGCGCATCGCTGCCCTATGATCAGCCGCTGACGGTCCGGGAGATCTTCCAACGCCTCCGCAACACCTATTGCCGCTCGATCGGCGTGCAGTTCATGCACATCGATGATGTGACCGTGCGACGATGGCTCCAGTTGCGAATGGAGGGCACGCAGAATCGCCTCATCCTTTCTCGGAACGAACAATTACGCATCCTGACCCGGCTGACCGATGCGGTCATCTTCGAGGAGTTTCTCCGCCGAAAATTTGTCGGGGCCAAAACTTTTTCGCTCGAGGGTTCCGAAACACTCCTCCCGCTCCTGGACCTCGCCATCGAATGGGCGGGAGGGCAGGGGGTGGAGGACATCGTTCTGGGCATGGCCCATCGCGGCCGGTTGAACGTGCTGGCTCACATCATTGGCAAGGACCCGCGCGAAATCCTTCGCGAGTTAATCGATGACAATCCAAAACACTGGCGCGGACGCGGCGACGTCCGGCATCATCTCGGATTCAGCGGCGAATGGAGGACGGCCTCCGATCGCCGTGTCCACCTCTCGCTCTGCTTCAACCCCAGCCACCTGGAGTTCATCAATCCTGTGGTGCTGGGGCGCGTGCGCGCCCGACAGGACCGGATGCAGGACCGGGAACGCCGCCGGGTTTGCGGCATTTTGATTCATGGCGACGCGGGATTTGCCGGCGAAGGTGTGGTTCAGGAGACACTGAATTTTAGCCAGCTTGCCGGATACGGGGTCGGGGGCGCGCTTCATGTCATCGTCAATAATCAGATCGGATTCACCACGCCGCCCAACGAGGCACGCTCCACCCCTTACGCGACCGATGTCGCCCGCATGCTGTCCGCGCCGATTTTCCACGTGAACGGGGAGGACCCCGAGGCGGTGGCCCAGGTAGTGCGGCTGGCCCTGGATTTTCGGCGCGAGTTTCAGAGCGACGTGTTTGTGGATCTCTATGGCTATCGGCGCTGGGGTCACAACGAGACGGACGAACCGTCGTTTACCCAACCGGTCCTCTACCGTATCATCAGCCAGCGTAGCAACGTCCGGCAGGCGTACCTCCAGCATTTGCTGAAGTTGAACGGCGTGAATGCCGACGAGGCGGAAGGAATTGCCCGCGAGCGGCAGGAGAGGCTGGAACGGAAACTCGCCGAAGTCGGTCAAGTGCAACATGCGTCCACGGCCGAACCCAGCGGCGTTTGGAAGGGATATCGGGGAGGGCCGGAACCATCGGATGAACCGGAAACCGGGATGTCCAGGGAACTCCTGGCGAAGTTGCTCCTTCAGCTGACGGAGATTCCTTCCGGCTTTCAGATTCACCCCAAACTGGAACGCTCAATGTCCGCCCGTCGGGAAATGGCGGAGGGGCATCGGCCCCTCGACTGGTCCGCCGCCGAGGCTCTGGCTTTCGCCACACTGGCCGCGGATGGCGTTCCTGTGCGCCTGGCTGGACAGGATTCTGCCCGGGGCACCTTTAGTCAGCGTCATATGGTGTTGTGTGATCAACAAAGCGGTTTTCCGCATGTCCCATTGCAACACCTCAGCGCGGAGCAGGGTGCCGTGGAGATTCTGAACAGTCCCTTGAACGAAACCGGTGCTCTGGGATTCGAGTATGGCTACAGCCTGGATTTGCCATCCGGGCTGATTGTTTGGGAGGCCCAATTCGGCGATTTCGTCAACTGTGCTCAGGTTATCGTCGATCAATTCATCGCCTCCGGGGAAGACAAGTGGCAGCGATTGTCGGGGCTCGTTCTGTTGTTGCCGCACGGATTCGAAGGGATGGGTGCCGAACATTCGAGCGCCCGCCTTGAACGATTCCTGACCCTGGCCGCCGAGGACAACCTGCAGATCGTCCAGCCCACAACTCCGGCCCAGTACTACCACTGTCTTCGCCGTCAGGTGCTGCGGCCATGGCGGAAGCCGCTGGTTGTGTTCACCCCCAAAAGTCTCCTGCGCCATCCTGCCGTGGTCTCTCCGTTGGATGACTTCACGCGCGGCGCGTTTCGGCGCGTCCTTTTTGATGTCCCAACGAATGGCGAAAGAAGGCGTGTCCTGATGTCCACCGGTAAACTATTTTTCGACCTTCTCGAATATCGTGACAAAAATCGCGTGTCGGGCGTCGGCCTGGTTCGTCTCGAACAGATCTACCCGTGGCGTGATGCGGAATTGGAATCCGCCCTTTCCGGTCTGGTGGAGGGAACCACCGTCACCTGGGTCCAGGAAGAGCCGGCGAACATGGGGGCGTGGCAGTATCTGCACGGCCGCTTTGGCGAGAGATTGTTTGGCCGGTTTCCCTTCCGGTTGATCAGCCGCCCGGAATCCGCGAGCCCCGCCACGGGCTCGTTTGCTGCGCATCAGTTGGAACAACAGGAGCTGGTCCGACGCGCATTTGCTGCGCCCGATGAATCGCCGGAAAAAGAACGGAGGACACATGCCGATTGACATCAAGATTCCCAAGGTCGGTGAGTCAATTTCCGAAGTACAGATTAACGAATGGCTAAAGGCGCCTGGCGACGAGGTCCGGAAGGATGAGCCCCTCGCGATTATCGATTCGGAAAAAACAACTTTCGAACTTCCGGCGACCGACAGCGGCCGGCTGACGAAAATCCTTCATCAGGCTGGCGAAACGGTGAGCGTCGGTTCCGTCGTCGCTCAACTCGAACCCGGTGAGATATCCCCGCCTTCTCCAGCGCCAGCCCCGGCTGCCGTTTCCCCGAGCGCCTCCGAACCGCCGCCTCCAGCGGCATCCAAAGGGAAACGTCCCGCGTCAGCGCCACCAGATCCTCCCACGGAGAGGATGGCCGGACCCGGCCGCGGGCAGTCCACGACTTCTGACATCAAGCCGCGTGACGACAACAAATCAGCGCCGGAAACGGCGGCGCCTGACAAGGCCGAGGTCAACGGTGAAAGCGCGGAGCCCGCGCCAATGCCGCCGCCTGACGTGGTGCCGGGTGCCCCGCCTTCAAGCCAGGAACCATTGGCCGGCGCCGAAGAGGAAGTAGTGCCAATGACCATGCTCCGGCGCACCGTGGCGCGACGGCTGGTGGAGGCAAAACAAACCATGGCCATGCTCACCACTTTCAATGAAGTGGACATGAGCTCTGTGCAACGACTGCGTCACGAACATCAGGAAGCCTTTCGTGCCCGCCACGGCGTCAAGCTCGGCCTGATGTCGTTTTTCGTGAAAGCCGCGGTCGATGCCCTCAAACAATTTCCGCAACTCAACGCCGAGGTGCGGGGCACCGACATTGTTTATCGCAACTATTTCGACATCGGCATCGCCCTTGCGAGCGAACGCGGACTGGTTGTTCCCGTGCTGCAACGCGTCGAACGCTCGAGCTTCGCCGACATCGAGAAGGCCATTGGGGATTTCAGCCGGCGCGCCAGGGAAATCGATTTGCATCCTCGCGATTTGGAGGGCGGGACTTTCACCATCACCAATGGCGGCGTGTTTGGTTCACTGCTTTCGACCCCGATCATCAATCCTCCCCAATCGGCGATTCTTGGACTTCACACCATCGAGGAGCGTCCGGTAGCCCGGGACGGCGAAGTCGTCATCCGTCCGATGATGTATATCGCCCTGACTTATGATCATCGTATCGTCGACGGCCGGGAGGCGGTGTTGTTTCTTCGGAGGATCCGGGAAGCAGTCGAGTCCCCCGCGCGGATGCTGCTTGAGGTCTGAACGTAGAGACCGCATCCCTCGTAAATCAAAGATCGAAAATGAGAGGCTTCACCTAACCGTAACCTACGTGACTGCCCGTAAAAGAGGTTCCATGGCACGCCGCGATGACGGCTTTTCTGCCCTTGTGCAACCTGCATACGCCTTCCGTTTTCTCGAGTGCATTCTGCGTTTACAATGACCATTGCTTCCTCCGCCTTCCCGGGGATCGCTCCATGAACTGACGCAGGTTGCATCGATCGCATTTTCGACCGATCGATGGCCCGTTCCTAGCTGGAGGTCTCGGCGCTAACTAACCCTGAACCGTTCATGATGCTTATGAAGCAAAACTCATCTCTCCGTTTCGTAAAGCTGTTCACGAGGCCTTCGCGATGGCTGGCCTCCTTCGGTCTGGCCGGTTGGGCTCTTTGCAATGCCGCTGCCCAATCCAATGCTCCTGTGCTCGTTGATCCGGATCTTCGGGTCACCACCGTTGTGACCAATCTGGAGATCCCAACCACGATGGCTTTTCTCCAGCGCAACGATTTCTTTGTTCTCGAGAAAGCATCGGGCCGCGTGCAACGCGTGCGCCTTGGCGGAACCAACGGTCCCGTCGTTTCCACTGTTCTCGACCTCGCTGTGAATTCCGCGTCCGAACGGGGCCTGCTCGGCATCGCCCTACATCCCGCCTTCCCGCGCAATCCGGGCGTTTACCTCTACTGGACCCAAAGCGCCTCGGGCGCTGATTCGATCGACATCCTGGACGTTCCCCTCCTGGGCAACCGCGTCGATCGGTTTCGTTGGGACGGCTCCACGCTGACGTTTGAGACGAATATCGTTCAGCTCCATTCCTTTCAGATGGATGAAGGTCAACCACCGCGGGGCAATCATAACGGGGGCGTCATCCGGTTTGGTCCCGATGGCAAACTCTATGTTTACATCGGCGATAACGGGCGGCGCGGGCAGATGCAAAATCTTCCCGATGGACCAAACGCCGCCGGCAACATGCCGGACGACCAATATGGCGGACCGGAGCCGGACAATGCCCATCTGACCGGAGTCATCCTGCGTTTCAACGACGACGGCTCGATTCCGCGGGATAACCCCTTCTATCGGGCTGGAGCGCTGCGCGGCGGAGAGGCCGGAACAAACATTCAAAAGGTCTTCGCGTTTGGCATCCGCAACGGCTTTGGCATGGCCTTCGATCCCCTCACCGGCCACCTCTGGGAAGCGCAGAACGGGGACGACAGTTTTACCGAAATCAATCTGGTGAAGCCCGGCGTCAATCTCGGATGGGTGCAGGTCATGGGACCGCTCTCGCGCATCGAACAGTTCAAGGCCATCGAAACGAGCTCAAATTTCTTCGGCCTGCAACAGATACGCTGGTCTCCTACCAATATCGCCGACTCGGCGGAGGAAGCGCTCGCCCGCATGTTCTGGATCTACGAAGGCGGCGATGAATTTACCGCGCGGCTCAGCGGACGACAGGAAGTCCCTCCGGTGGACACGGACGGCCGGGCCATCGCGCGCTTTGCCCTGAATCGGGACGGATCACTGGCCTACGAACTGCGCGCCACTGCATCCATCCAGGATGTCACGCAGGCGCACATCCATCTGGGCGCGCGTGGCCAGAACGGCCCCGTGGTGGCTTTCCTGTTTGGGTTGACTGGCGCCACCGATTTTGAACGCGGCGACATCATCGCCAGCGGGACCCTGCGGGACTCCAACGTTCTCGCCGTCGCGAACTTTACGCCGAGCCTTTCCAACCTGGTGCAACGCATGCGCCAGGGTCGTGCCTACGCTAATGTTCATACCACCTTGCACCCCGGCGGTGAGATCCGGGGTCAATTGGTCGTATCCGATCGCAGTCCCGTCTCGCGCTACCGCGATCCGGAATTCAGCTGGAAATATGAAGTGGCCCCCGCGGCTGTCGGATTTATCAAAACAGCATCGCTCGGAGGCGGGTATTTTGGCGACATGCTCGTCGGCGCTGCCCGGGACACGTTGATGGGCGGAACACTCTTCAAGTTCAACCTCCGTTGGACCAGGCTGGGCGACGTCAAAAACCACTTCGATCGAGACGACGGCAAGTATCGTCGCAACGGAGATCGCGATGATGATGATGATGATGATGATGATGACCAGGGGGAGGATGGTAATCACGACGGCGATAATGACGGCGACGATGATGGAGATCACGACGGGGATGGGGACGATCATCGCGGAAGAAATCTGCCGGCCCGAACTTTGTCCTTCGATGATCCGCGGCTGAAGGATCGCGTTGCCGACAACCTGGCGAAGTTTGAGATTACGGAGAGCGAAAGCCTCCTGTTTGGCTCGAATTTTGGCGTGGTCACCGACATCCATACCGGGCCGGACGGCAGTGTTTACCTCGTGTCGCTCTCCCACGGGAGAGTTTACCGAATTCAGCGCTCGAGGGATTGAACGGATTAAGGGGTGGTCGCCACCATCCCAAGCGCGAGGAGGCTCAAGGATCTGCGCCGGGTATCCCACCCGGCGCAGATCTCTTTTATTAATTCGATGCACCGCGCCCGATGGAGTGGCGCGAAAGCGCACAAATGACCGTTTACCACTTAAGGCGTATTTTCAGGGAACCTCATTCGGCCCATCATCAGTCGAATGGATTCGTATCGAGATCAGGAATTGCGGTCAGGCAATTCCCGCCACGGCAAAAATGGACTGGCTCTGACCTTCTGCCTTCTGGCATTGCCGTTGTGGGCGGCGGATGCACCGCTCGGCCAGCCCACCCTCAATATCCAGCGGGAAGCATCGGAGATTCGCATCGCCTACACTGGCACACTGCAATCAGCTGGCACGGTCACCGGACCCTGGCTGGATCTGACCAACGTTTCCAACCCCTATACGGTAGATGCGGCGACGGGACCCGCGTTCTTCAGGAGCCGGCATCCCGACAGCATATTCGCCTCAACATCCGTCATCGCTATGACGCTGACCGGCCCGCTGCAAAAGCATTTCGACCTGGCCTATGCCGGGTTGCCGGATGGCATTTTCCCGCCCGTCCGAGAGAAGCCGGCGTTTGACGGAATCGCCCAGCTCTCCGGATTCACCACCCCGA
>Ga0207670_10000919_pt1 | contig 15490 bp, 15 predicted proteins | sample KBSS23HmetaG_FD_184339 | JGI IMG/M metagenome (GOLD analysis project Ga0207670, IMG submission 184339) | Switchgrass rhizosphere microbial communities from Kellogg Biological Station, Michigan, USA - KBS S2-3H metaG (SPAdes) (version 2) | ecosystem: Host-associated > Plants > Roots >... | reverse complement strand
AATCCGGACCGTTCGCGAACAGCTGCGTGTAGAACGCCGCGACCTCTTCCAGCGTTTTCGCGCTGTTGTCGTGGAAGTAAGGAGCGGTCTTCTTCACGCCCCAGAGCGAAGGGATCTTGAAAAATCCGGCGAAGAACGCCGGGTGCCGAACGAAGGGCGGGGGCACACCAGGAGGACGGGGATTGGTCAAGGGGATGCCCAGGTCGGGCATGGTGACCGCGCGTTTGTCTCCAGTGCCATCGTCGATCAAGAACGTGTAGACGGGCAGATTCAAAAGGTTACGTTCACTGACGCCGATGTTGGCGATGCGCGCACCCGGTGGCGCACCGAAATTGAACCGGCTGGTTTGATTGAGCATCGGACCGGCATGACACAGGGCGCAGATGCCCTTGGTCGAGCCGGGCGTGAACTCCGTCTCGACGAACATCAGTCGACCGCGCTGTTCAGACGCTGTCTTCCCCGGCGGCAAAACGGGAGCGGGCCCGCCGCTCGCAAAGTCTTGCAGCACATCGGATGAGAAAAATCGCTTGTCGGTGCGTTGGAAGTCTGCGATCAGCGCCAGCTGTTCCGGCGTCGGCTCCACACTATTCTGCGCGTGATCGTGGATCGCGCCGAGTGCCTGGTCGCTCAGCGTTCTCGCACGCAGGTCGTACATCAGCGCTGGATCAAGCGCAGGTGTGTTGAGCGTGCTCGGAATACCGCGAACCAATACGACGCTCGTGGCCGACGGATCCCCTGCGATTCTAACGTTGGGCGGCAGGGGGCGCTCGATGCGGATGGTCGCGTGCTCGGCGATCCGCGAAGTGCCAGCGACGCCGTCGTCCAGACCATCGTGGAGGAAAAGGGCATTGCTCGGATCTTCGCTGAGAAGCTTCACCACGTCGGCAGGCGAGAGCGTGCCCGTGCTCCGGCTGTGACAGGTTTCACAGGTTCGTCCGTTTCCTCCGAACGTCTCTTTCCGAAACAGCCGTGCGCCCTCGTGCTTGCTCGTGGACGTCACGCCGGTTTCATCAGTGGTCGTGTCGCCCATCATTGTTGGATGCTGTCCCTTCGCGACGACCGGACCAAGCGCAACGATCGTCAGGACGGCCGCGCCGAAGACAATCAGGACCGTCGCGGCTCTTCCGGTACGCGTGACTCGCGCAATTCGTTTCATCGCCTGCTCCATCTGCCCCATGGCCGTTGCCTGCATTGCGGCTCGCGTGGTTGTGTCGAAGCGCACGATGCGAGGAAAGCGGCGCGAGCTCAATGACGAGTAGGTGAAAAGAATCGCCAACGGAGGTAACCGCGCAAGCCTGGGCCTATCACGGAGATACGGCCCGGGATAACCGAAGTGGTACCATGCCTCTGGCTTGTCGCAGGGCAATCTCGTCCGCTTCGGCGCCTTCGAGTTGAATCTGCACACGGGCGAACTGCGGAAGGGTGGCGTCCGGATCAATCTTTCCGATCAGCCTTTTCAGGTTCTCAAGACACTGCTGGACCGTCCCGGCGAGCTCGTCACACGAGAGGATTTGAGACAACGACTGTGGTCGGCCGACACCTTCGTCGACTTTGAACATGGTCTGAATGCTGCCGTTCGCCGGCTGCGCGATGCGCTCGGGGACTCGGCCGATGTGCCGCGCTTCATCGAGACATTGCCTCGTCGCGGCTACCGATTCATCGCTCCGGCCATCCAGCCACCGGCGACCGAAGAGGCGTCGTCCCGTCCCGAGGAACCGACCAAGAGCGACGCATTGCCGCCGCCGGACGTGATGCCGGCGCGCTTGCTGACGCGTGCTCGAGTCCTTGGGGTTGTCGCGACGATGGTGCTGGCGGTCGCTATCCTGTGGGCGTTCGGCTACCGATCGCGGTCCACGGTCCGTGGTGAGTCCGCCGGAACGAGCGGCCGATCGATGCTGGCCGTGCTTCCGTTCGAGAACCTGACCGGCGATCCTGAGCAGGAGTACCTCGCGGATGGGATGACTGAGGAGCTGATCGCCCAGCTGGGGCGTATGGATCCATCGCGTCTCGGCGTCATTGCCCGAACTTCGGCGATGCAATTCAAGAAGACCACCAAACGGGCCGACCAAATCGGTTCAGAACTTGGTGTGAGCCACCTTCTCGAGGGCAGTGTCCGGACGACAGGAGGCCGCATCCGAGTCGCGGTGCAGCTGATAGAAACCCGACACCAGAGTCACGTCTGGGCCGAACAGTACGAGCGGGACGTGCGAGACGTGTTGGCGTTGCAGCGCGAAGTCGCCGAAGCGATCGTCCCGCACATCACGTCCAGCCTGGCCATCGCACCGTCGAACGCCAACGCCGATGCGCGACGACATTCGACGATCGCAGAGGCAAACGAGCACTACCTGCGTGGACGCTATTACTGGTCGAAGGACACCGCCGAGGGACACGCAAAAGCGATGGAGCAGTTTCGCAAAGCCATCGATCTGGACTCTTCATTCGCGCTCGCGCACAGCGGCCTGGCGGATACCTACATCCTGCTCGGCAGCGACGGGTTCATGCCGATGCGCGAGGCGTACCCGCTTGCGAGAACCGCGGCCCTGAAAGCCCTCGCGCTCAACGACGAGCTCGGCGAAGCGCACAACTCCATGGCGGCGATCAACGCCGACTACTACTGGGATTGGGTCGAAGCCGACCGCCATTTCAAACGTGCCGTCGACTTGAATCCGAGCTACGAGACCGCGCTGAGCTTTTATTCGTTCAATCTCGCGTGTATGGGACGGATCGAGGAAGCGCTCGCCCTCGCCAGGCGCGCCCAACGGCTCGATCCGGTGTCGGCGGCGGCGCAGATGAATGTCGGAATGATCCTCTATCTTGCCCGTCGCTATGACGATGCCGTTGCTGCGATCAAGGAGACGCTCGATCTCGATCCGGACTTCGGCCCCGCGTATGTCACGTTAGGTCGAATCTACGTGGCCAAAGGGATGCCCGATCGAGCCGTCGCGGAACTGGAGCGCGCTCGAGGTCTCATGGGTCGTCGCCCTGATGTCCTGACGCCCTACGCTTACGCACTCGCTCGCGCGGGACGCCAGCGCGAAGCGCGAACGATGCTCGACGAACTGCAAGACTTATCGAAGCCCCGCCCTGCAGCGCCCGTTCGCCTCGCGTTGATTCACATCGCCCTGGGCGAGACGGATCGTGCGTTCGAGTGGCTCGAAAAGGCGATCGAGGCGAGGGACTGGCAGATGGTCCTGCTCCACGTCGAACCAGCCTTCGATCCCTTGCGATCGGATCAGCGGTTTGCCACGTTTGTCGAGCGCGTCGGGCTTCCACGATCGACATCCTCCGTTCGCCCGGCACCGTAACTAGAACTCGAACGTCACATTGAACCGGGCAAACCGCGGATTCAGCACCATGGTCGGCGAGAGCCACGTCGCGCCGTTGGTCACGGGATCGTACGTCTGGTTATAAGCCGTCCCCCCGTTGCTGTTGAAGACATTGTAGACATCGACCGGCGCCGTGCTCGCTTGCGACTTCTTCATCGTGGTCACGGCCACGTTTCAACGGCTGTACGTCTTTGTCACCCTCGACATCGACACACGCCGAATCGTGCACTGGAATCTCGCCGAGCATCCCACGGCAGACTGGACCATCCAGCAGTTCCGCAACGGCCTGCCGCTCGATGGCGTGTATCGCGTGCTCGTCCACGATCGTGACGGCATCTTCGCGCCCGCCGTTGACGAAGCCCTTCGGTCGATGTCGCTCCAGGTGGTCAAGACGCCGGTGCGCGCGCCGCAAGCGAACGCACATTGTGAGCGCGTCATCGGAACCGCACGACGCGAGTGTCTCGATTGGATGATTCCGCTCAACGGGCGGCATCTTCGGGCGGTCCTTACGGAATGGATTTCCCACTACAATTGTGAACGACCGCATTCTGCGGCTTGGCCCTGGACTTCCTAACCAGCCGCCAGCTCCTACGATACTGACTGGCCATCAACTACCACGGACGCATCGTGTTGTCGCCCGCGCGTCTTGGTCGCCTGCATCATCACTACCAGTTGGAACCAATCGCGGCGTGAGTTTTTGCGGAGCACAGCGTACTTCTCGAGGCTCTACCTCTTGGGGTTAGCACACTAGACAGCGCCCCCGGGAGCTATCACCTTCCGTCCTTGAAGAATGACCTCCGTCGCGAGAAGAGACATGCTCCAGCACAGCCAGACTAAAGTCGCGAAAGGGTCGCGCCCGAGGCTTGGCAATATGCCGAGCTCCGCCAGCGTGCGGGTCGTCACGAACGTGAACGTCACCACGTAACTCCGAAGAACCCAGTCCTTGTGTTGGCGGACCTGGCCGAGCCGAATGGCGACATACGCCATTCCCGTAGTCGTCCACCACGCGACCCCGAGAGCACCGAGGCTAATGCCGAACGCAGGGCCCTGCCCCGCATGCGAGGCCAAGTAGAAAGCGGCAGAGCCACCGATAAGTACGCCCACCACATAGAGTCGGCCGCTCCAGCGATGAGCACGCATTGAACGCCGCCGCAGGCCAGACCAGAATTGAAAGGGACCGACGAGGAGCGCGAGGCCGCTCCCGGCGATATGGGTCAGGAGCCAGACTCGACGCGGCCAGTAGCGCCCGAACGTGCCTGATGAGACATCGGTGAGGAACGGGATGGCGTCATTGATCAAATAGCGCGCACCAAGGGCCACAAGACAGGCGACGACGATGACATTGGCGGCACGCCACGCGATCAGGCTGCCGCGGTTGGTGGGTTGAAGAACGTCACCAGGGCTTGAGACCATCGCAGCTCGGTTTCTCAATCGAGCGATTCAACCGGCGTTGTCGCACGTCACGCGCTGAGCCGCGTGGCGGCGGGACTATATCACCATGGTCGCCGCGACGTCCGCCAGCCGTTGGTAATGCGGGTCTCCTTTTCGCGACTCCGCGCCAGCGAGAAATGTGATCTCCGTTCGGTAACCACCGCAGACGGTTGCACTCGATGATGGAGTCAAGGGTGTTGCCGGGAAGGTCCCTCTGCAAAGCTCCGGCGCTGCCGCTGATCGGACAGTAGCTTTCGCTCATCGGCGGTAAGTCTACGGTAAGTCCACTCTCGCGCGTTTTCGAGGGCCTGCAACGGCGAACCGCGAGCGCGAACGATCAATTTGCTTAGAATTGGAGGCGCCGCCCGGATTTGAACCGGGGATGGAGGTTTTGCAGATTTCATTAGGTTGTGGATGTCGTTGACTGGCCTTGTCCTCTGGTCCCGGATGATGGCTGGTCTTACGTCGTGTTTGGGCGTTATCTGTCTCGAAACTGTCTCGACTTGCTGGCGACGATTCATCGGTTGCTGACGACCCTTCCGTGCCAGTCTTGCGGAGCCGGTGGCCGCAGAAGCTGCCACACGCTTTCCGCTCACAGACTCCGTCGGACGGATCGAATTCCCGTAACCACAGTTGCTGAGGGCGTGATTTCGACGCGACGATTCGATTCAGGCAGAATACACGGAGTTTTACGTAGCGGCAGGCGGTCGGCGGTCAGCCTACTGTTCGGCGCAGGGCGACGAAGGTGTTGAAGGAGCCGCCGCCGAAAGTGACCTGCAGTGTTCCCGGCGTGGTTGGGAAATCACGCGAAAGCGTAAACCACCGATTCCCTCGGCCATAGCGCCGATTACGCCACGGGCGCAGCGCGGATCATGGCGACACTACACAGGGCTGTCAACCAATGCCAGAGGAAGGTGACTTCGACTGTACGTCTCGTGCACCTGCCGAGCGCGCGCAGTCTCCAGGGCTCTGGTTGTCAGTGCCGTCATCGTCGACAGAGCTCGCTCGAGTTGTCTGACACTCGGGGGCTACACGGCCGCGCAGCCTCGATCACTCAGTGCTCTCGTCGCGATAGCGCTCGGCCTCTTTACGTCACCCGATTCCAATTACCTGCGACGCTGCGGCTACCGCGTCAATACATTCGTCATGAAAACGCTCTCTAAAAGTAATTGAAGCCTCCGCTCCCATCATCGCTTCGCCGACTTCGAGCGGTCGTGCGGCACGGTCACTGCCACGGTCTGTGAGACGCTTTGGTCATGTGCAGTACAGGTCACCGTTACCCTGTACACCCGTCCCTGGCCAACTCCGTCTCGCTCCGACCGCAGATCTACCCTGAGCGGCCCAGTGACGATCCAATCCGGGGCAGTGTTGCCGCCATCGCCAAGCCCGAGGACGGGTTCATTGCTGCTGACATCGGAAATCGCGCAGGCCGCCGCGGATGCCAACACTGACAGCTCTACGCGTACCAGTTTGTGGTTCGGAGGCCACAGAGAATCAGGGCTTGCAGTCACGCTATCGATTGTCGGTGGCAGGCGAATCGCGAGCGCACGAATCTCGACATCCGACAATACACGGTTGTACACCCGCGCGTCGTCGATTTGCCCGTGAAACGTTCGCGTTCCGAAGCCGCTCGCCGGGAATTCACGGCCGATCTGCAACGGCGTGCCGGCGATTAGTGTCGGCCCAAACGAGCAATCGAAATCGATTGGCACAGGATCGCCGTTCAGATACAGCCGGACGGTGCCTTGACTGAACCCGCTGACCTCGTAGGTTGCGGCAATGTGACTCCACACCCCAACAGGAAGGTCCGGCACCGAATGTACCGAGCAGTTCACGATGTCGTTGTTCAGGCCGAAATTTACCTTCGCCGCGCCAGACGGAAAATCGCTTGGCTCGGATCGCAGCGCCCAACCGGTGCCTCCATTCCGGGGCCTACTGATGATTCCCTGGGTTGGATCGTCGTCCGGCGACGGGATCGCAGGCTTGACCCATGACACCATTGTCAGCGTTTCTGTCAGGTCAAGCGCTGGCGCGTCGGCAACTTGCACGTAGGAGCCCTGCTGCATGCCGTCGAATGCCAGTGAAAACGGGTTATTCGGAAATGGCGCCGCATCACTGCTCCACTGTGGAAGCGTATTCCCTAACAACATGCCATCGTTGCCGTTGCCCGACGAATCGCCAGCCAGACTGCCTCCGCCCTCATCAAACTTCCAGTAACCCACGAGCCCCACATCGGTTGCTGGTGCAAAGCGGAGGTTATCCATGGCAACGCGGCCATCATGTTCACCGGGACCACGAATCACAACTCGGTCAAAAGCATTACGGCTCTGAAAAGCATGAAAGTTGTAAATCTGGCCAAGGCGGTCCGCAACGATGGTCACGATGCCCACTTGTTGCGTCCCGTTAAATAGGGTGAACGTGAAATCACCCGGTGCTACGGCATGAAATTCCGCGCCGAATTGGTTCATCAATGCGGGAAGAGTGACTTCCAATCCCTGACCCTGAAACTGGAAGAAGTCCGGCTCATTATAGAAGCTCAGATCGTTAATGATCGTTTTCCCATCAAAACCACCTGGTCCAAATTCGCGTGGAGGACTAGGGTCGAAAGCCGCTTCTGGCATATTTGATAGCCCACCAAGTGGCTGAAAGCCAACCCCTCGGTAACTCCTAACGACTTCAAATGGTTGTAGAAAGTGACCATCAAAGTCGCCTTCATCGAATGTAATAACGGTCTGACTGCCAGCGAATCGTGATGGGTTATTCAAAATAACGAAGTCTTCATTGGCAGGCATCGCCATAAGACCCAACCCAGCGAAAGTGGTAAAAGCCACAACAGTTGATATCTTCAAAATTTCCATGATGCGGCTCCCTAACCGTACTTAGTGTTTTACTGATCTCTGCGCCGGATGTAATTCAGAGACACAGACACGCAGCAACAGAGCGAGTCCCGGGGCAATGGCCACTTGGGACGACTTGTTCAGCGACGGCACGAAACAGAGAAGCGTGTCGGCCGCTATCCCGTCGTCATCTGGTCCACAAAACGGCGTGAGTCTCTCCCAGATGCAGTCTCGCTGACGCCGACGATGGTGCCCGCGTTTAATGCCAGACGCCCCGCTGGTCGCACCTCCGATCGTGCCGAGGTCAATCATGGTGTCTCCGTTCCAAAAGCGAGGCGTGTCGATCCCCGGACGCGGTCAGGCTCACGCCGACGACCTGCCTGTGATCGTTGATGCCCCCTCGCTCCTGCTGCCGCCGAGTGTGATGATGGCCCCGTGCTCCCAGAGCGCGGCATGCACGTCCCCTGTGCTGGTGCTGCTCGGCCCGACCACCTGTCCGCGTTCGTTGATCGCCAACGGCTGCGGCGTGATGGAGCAGAAGCGGCGAGGGTCGATAGCTAGTGTCAGCATCATCCTTGCCATTACCTGATACTCCATCTACGCGGCTAGGTAAGATCTGGGCGGATTCGAATGGTAGGATTGCGAAGTATTCCCCTGCGTGCGGTCGATTTTTCGTTGTGCAGGTCGGTTCGTATCTGTCGAATGAAGGCAGGGTCTCTGGCGTGTCCACGCCAATCATCCTGACCGTGCCGGTGCTTCCACGACTATCGCGTCACCATCGATGACACGGGTTACGGCTAGCAGGTTTTGCGCGGCTTCAACAGCACTTGGCGCACTGGTTGCGTCGGAACTGCAAGCGACAGCAAACCGACTAATTGAACAAGGTTGAGCTGGGGTTTTTGGTGTGCCCAAATAACTCGCATCAAGAAGATATGTCTACGCCTCGTTGGGCGCTCCCTTGGTGTTTGCATCACAGTTGCCCGTGGCATCTGTATTGCGCATCTGCTTGATGGGACAAGCATTGTCGTGACTGCAAAACCGGCTGCCGGTCCTCCGGACCTACACGCTGACTCTCCCGACCGCCTCCGCAGAGGACACGTGTGCGAGTCGCGAATCGAACCTGACAAATCCTGACAAGACGTTAATCTGCCGGAGTTCTTCGGCCCAGTGGTTACTGGAAAATGGGGCTGACCTGAGGGGACCGAGTTTTTCGGACCGATCTCAGAGTGACTCCGACGTCCCCCCGTCTTGAGTAGCAGTTCTCTTTAGAATCCGGCGGTCACTGACGTTGCCCCCGTTCTCAGACGGGGGCCGAGTTGGAGGTGGGCCGCTTCTGAGCCTGGCGTCTGACCTTGTTCGGCGTACTCACTCGGCGTCAGCTGACCGAGTGCGTCATGCGGGCGTTGGTGATTGTAATCGTGCCACTGCGCATCATGCGCCAGCAACGAGAGAGACACGGCACACCCAGAAGAGCGTACGTTTATGCCCGGATGCTCATTGTCGTCATCGACAGTCAACTCACCACCGCTCCGCCAGCTTTCGTTGAATCAGTTCTGGTTTCCGGGCGTCATCCATTGCCATAACTGCCTCTTCTGAAACGGTAGCTCGCCGGAACTTCCCTTTCTTGATCACACTCGTTGGAATCTCGGCAAGCATCGTGTCCGTAAAGAAGTTGTCGCCGGTCTCGATACGGCTGGGCGAAGTAGGAAATCGAATCTCACCGGAACCCACGAACAGGGGATTCTCACTTCGATGCGACCCTTCCCAATAGTAGAAGAACACCAGTTCCCCTTCGCGCTCGATAATGCACGCTCCCTTACTGTGCCAGTCTGCTGCTTCGGTCCCGTTCTGTTCGTAACTGAGTCCTCGGAGAAAGGGTGCGTCGGTCACTGGATCGGAACTAATCGTGACATATCCAAGGGAGCCGACCGCGGGACCGACTTGAATCCTGGACCACCAGTGACCCTGGACTCGCTCAATGGGACTGTCATCGTCCGAGGCTGTCTCCAGAACGGCAGCGACTTCCCTTTCGAAACCTCCCCAGAGCCCATCGAATACCCCACGCAGCCTTTCAGTGTCCACGTCGGACTTCGAGAGTTCCGTCAGATTCTTGATAAGGCGCCACAAATCAGATTTGTTGAACTCCGTTGCGTGAAAATCCGACAAAGGGCTCGGCAATAGTGTCGATGAGATCCCGAATAGCACAGGACACACAAGTCCAGGAGCGGCGGCTTTCGAAATAGCGCCCGCCTCATAAGGAACCCACGTGCTCTTTAGGCTGCGCCGGGTCAGACACCAGACTCCGACGTCACAGTCCTGCAGCTCCTGGGCAACGGCGCCCCGCCACTTGCTTCCCTTATCGATGTCACCCGGTGAAAAGAAAATCGTCGGCTGTGGCACGAGCGCCTCGATGAAGGCCCTAACAATTTCCGCAATTGCCTTACTCCGAGAGCCCGACCACCCCAAAAATATTTTGGTACTCTTCGCCGGTTCGCGTTGGGTTCTTGCAGGTTTCTTCGCCACTTTCATGAAACAGTCTCCTTGGCGGCCAGGTGGCTGGCGATTTCGACGCAGAATAGCACGCACAATCCTGCCAATCCTCGACAAGTCACATCACGCTCGCTGCTGCAGGTGCTTGCGCAGCTCTCTGATGACGTCAAGGTGAACTTCGAAAGCGATTAGTTGCCGGTCGACAAGATGGCAACGCCTGATTCACACCGCCACCCTGTGCTGGCGTGAGGCCTGGGCCCGTACAGTCCCACACTCGGACGAGCCCAGTATTCACGCTGCCGACCGGTAGTTGTCCCTACTGAAAACTCGATTCACGCTTAAAGTTGATCTATTTAGGGTCGCAGTCTGCGGCGAGGGCGACTGGGCAGAGTCATTGGGTAACTCACTCCTGGAGTTAGGTGTTGTCCGCAATAAGTAATGCCGCCACCCGTCAACTGCCAAACACCGCCAGCAACTGGTCGCACACGGTATCATCGCCACACGTGCTTCGAACCTCGCTCACACTCGGCGCTGACTTATTGCGTTGGCTGCGCCTGATGTTTCGGTCCCGCCCGCAATTGGCAGCCGAGAATCTATTCCTCCGGAAGCAGCTTGCCTGCTACATCGAACGCCGAGTCCGACCGCGCCGCACAGACAACGCCTCCCGAATCGCACTCGTCCTGCTCTCGCCGTTCATCGACTGGCGCGAGCTCTTGACTATTGTGCGTCCCGATACGCTCGTGCGGTGGCACCGCGATCTCTTTCGCCTCTTCTGGCGGGTGAAATCCCGTCAACGTGGACGACCCCGCATTCCCATTGCGGTGCAGCGACTCATCGCGGAGATGGCCAGTCACAACCAGACATGGGGTGAGGAGCGCATCGCGGCGGAGCTCCGCGTGAAGCTTGGGCTGACGGTGTCGCCGCGCACGCTGCGACGCTACATGCCATCACGGCCCCGGAGCAATGGTGGCCGATCAACCCAATCGTGGGCCACGTTCCTGCGCAATCATGCCGGCGCCGTACTCGCCCTGCGACTTCTTCATCGTGATAACGGCCACGTTTCAACGGCTGTACGTCTTCGTCCTCCTCGACGTCGGCAGCCGACGGATCGTGCACTGGAATCTCACCGATCACCCCACGTCGGAATGGACGATCCAGCAGTTCCGGAACGGTCTGCCGCTGGATGGCTCGTATCGCTTTCTCGTCCATGATCGCGATGGCATCTTCGCGCCGGCCGTGGACGCGGCCCTGCGGTCGATGGCACTCCAGGTGTTGAAGACGCCGGTACGTGCGCCGCAAGCGAATGCGCACTGTGAACGCTTCATCGGGACGGCACGGCGGGAATGTCTCGATTGGATGATTCCACTTAACGAACGGCATCTACGGTTGATTCTCGCGGAGTGGATGTCCCATTACAACGGTGAACGACCACATTCTGCGTTGGGCCCTGGACTTCCCTATGACCCGACGCACCAAACGGCACCGACCGGACATCGCATACCCGCCACGCATCGCGTCGTTGCCAACGCGCGTCTCGGCGGCCTGCATCACCACTACCTGCTCGAACCCATCGCGGCGTGAATTTTTGCGGAGCACAAGGGACTGTTCGAATCGCTCGTGAAGCCAAAGCGATAGCCTGTGACAGACCCGTGGAATTGAAGGGCGTACAGCGGCTGTCGAATCCGGTCGCTATCCACGCGACCGCCGCGAGCGTCGGGGTCCAGGAGAACAACTCTCTCGTACACTTCTCTTGACCGCCGGCAGAATCGAGGCGTATGTTCAGCCGCATCGACGCTCCAAGCGGGAGCGAGGTCACTCGCTGGAGATCGCGGCGTAGGTCGTCCTGCTCGGTCAACGGTGATTGGAAGAGGCTTCCCATCACAGAACACCACCGGGGGTTGCCATGCACGTATCGACGTTGTCGCTTCGCGTCACTGTTCTCTCGTGCATCCTTCTCGCCTCCTCACCTGCACGCGCTGATGTCTGGGTCGCCGTGAACAGCACGGGGGCAGGCGCTCTGCCAAGGGTCGCAAAGCTCGCCAGTGACGGGCGAATACTCTTTACGTGGATTCGGTATTTGGCAGGCCGTTCCGCTATTGCATCGGCGTGAACATCATCGCGGTTGATCCTCGAAACGGACATGCCTGGGTCAGCGATGTCAACAACAACCGCGTCTTCGAGTTGAATGCGGACGGTGAGCCGCTGCGCGAGGTGACCCTATTCGCTCCGGTCGGGATCGAGATCGACGCGAACAACGGCGCCGTATGGACCTCCATCCTCACTCAGGGTTTTGAGGGAGCCATTGTCAAGCTCGATCCCGATACTGGCCAGGCGCGTGTCACGGTGACGGGATTTTCTGGCGGCGTTCTGGCGCTCGCCGTAGGGCCCTCTGGGCAAGTATGGGTCGCCGATAGATTCAACAATGAAGTGGTTGTTCTGTTTGGAACTGACGAGGAGCTCGACGGATATGACGCGAGTACTCCAGCGGGAGCCCACCACTTGCGATCGGGCGGATTCGATGAACCATTCGATATCGATGTTGATCCGCGGAACGGATCGAACGGCGTCGCAGCGGCGTGGGTTGCTGATCGAACCCATGGTGAAGCTGTAAAGATCGGTTCCAATGGCACCGAGCTCGTCCGAACACACCCAACGAGTTTCGTCGAGAGCCACTTTGTTTCGGTAGACTCCCGAGATGGGAGTGTATGGGTAGCCGATGAATTCAGCAGCCGCCTGGCAAAGCTGTCGGCACTTGGCGAAGAGACGCTCAATCAACATGTAGCTTTCCCCACGGCGCTCAAGGTCGATGCGGCAGAAGATGCGGTGTGGCTTGGGACCGGATTCCTTGAGCAGGCGAGGCTTCGCAAGCTCGATCGGAATGGTGCGGAACTCTTGTCTGTGAGCGGATTGAGCACCGTCTGTGGCATCGGCGTCACCTCGCTCGCGACCGTCGTGATTGATGGCTGCGACTCTGGGGTGCCAAATGCGATCTTGCCCTCCGGCCACACGATATCTGACCACATTGCCGCGTGCCGCCAAGCGGCCAGCAACCACGGCCAGTTCGTGCGCTGCGTTGCCTATACGACTAACGAATTGGTCAAGGCCGGCATCATCGATGGTCAGCAGAAGGGCGCGATCCAACAATGCGCCGCGCGGGCGCGCGTTCGGTGATAACGCGCCCCGACACCAAAAGGGAAACTCGTGGTGTTGGCTACCGAGAACTCGGTACACGTTGCGTCGATTGAGGTTGCGGGCGTTCTCCGATAGCCTGACGTCGTGTCGTCTGTCGTCGTTTCGCCGCTCCACTCACTCCGATTTGTCGTCCGGTCGCGCGCCTCGCTGCACCTGGAAATCATAGCGCTCCGACACCAGTTGGCCGTCGTCAATCGATCGCGGCGCCCGCGTCTTCGCCTGACGTCGGCCGACCGTCTCCTGTGGGTCTCGCTCGCGCACGCCTGGCGCCGTTGGCGCACGGCCGTACACATCGTCACGCCTGAAACGGTAGTGACGTGGCATCGACGCGGTTTTCGACTGTTCTGGACCTGGAAAAGCCGACGCCGCACGGGGCGTCCAGGCGTACCGCCTGACGTGCGTGCCCTGATCCGCGAGCTGTCCACGGCGAATCCTCTGTGGGGTGCCTGTGCCTATCGAAAACACCGTACACATTGCAACCATTGAGGTTACGGAAGTTCTTCGGATAGCCTCGACTCGTGACGTCCGTCATCGTCTCGCTCCTTCACTCTCTCTGCTTTCTCGTTCGCTCCCGCGCATCGCTCCACCTGGAGATCGTCGCCCTCCGACACCAGCTCGCTGTCGTGACTCGTTCCCGCCGTCCACGGCTCCGACTCACGACAGGGGATCGGGTGCTGTGCGCCTGGCTGTCGCAGCGCTGGCACGGCTGGCGCGCCGCGCTCCACGTCGTGCAGCCGGCCACGGTCCTCGCCTGGCATCGGCGGGGCTTTCGCCTGTTCTGGACCTGGAAGAGCCGCCATCGCACGGGGCGGCCGGGCGTGCCAGCCGATGTCCGCGCGTTGATTCGCGAGATGTCTACCGCGAATCCACTATGGGGTACGCCGCGCATTCACGGCGAGCTTCTGAAGCTGGGGATCTCGGTCAGTGAGTCCACGGTCGCCAAATATCTGCGCCGGCATCCGCGTCCACCGTCACAGACATGGCGGACGTTTCTGACCAATCACGCCAGTCAGATTATGGCCGCGGACCTCTTCGTGGTACCGACCGTCACGTTCCGGCTGCTCGTCGTGCTCGTCATCCTCGCGCACGACCGGCGACGGCTCGTGCACGTCGCCGTCACCGAGCACCCGACCGCAGCCTGGACGGCACAACAGCTTCGCAACGCCTTTCCGGAGAACGAGCCACCACGGTATCTACTCCACGATCGCGATTGTGTCTTTGCAGATGTGGCGACCACCATAGCCGGGATGAACAGTCAGGCTGTGCGCACCGCGCCGAGCGCGCCGTGGCAGAACGCGTACGTGGAGCGCGTCATTGGCTCAATTCGGCGCGAGTGCCTCGATCACGTCATCGTGGTCAACGCGGCGGGGCTTCGTCGCGTGCTCACCGCGTACGGCGCATACTACATGCGCTGGCGAACACATCTCGGGCTCGGCAAGGAGACGCCGAGCCCGCGCCCAGTCATACCGCCGTCAGCCGGTCGCGTCGTCGCCATCGCAGAAGTCGGCGGCCTGCATCACCGCTACGACCGCGTCGCGGCATAACCACAGTCGGCCCGTACCGCCCCACCACTATTCCCACGGTAATGCCCCGTGTAGATTGAACTCTATTACTCGTGTAATGACCTTGAACCGCGGAGTTGCGTCCTGTGAACGATGTCATGCCCGCCGAGCGTCGCAGGCCCTCGAACGCATGTCGATCTGCGGCTGCACGGGTTCCGAGCCACTGCCAATTGATGCGCCCGCGCCGCAGATCGATTTTTCAGTAGGGACACCCAGGTGGCGAAGGCGTTGGGCTATCAGGTGCGGCAAGGGCGCAGAGCGGTTAGCCGCGAGCCCTAGCGGCCAACCGGACTGTATGCAGCCTTGATGCGCGACGCACGTTCAGGGATTCCTAACCGAAAGTCGCTAGCGTTGATTGGAAGTGCCTCGACGCAAAGTGCGGAGTGCGGGCCCGATGTCGAGGCCGAGGCACTTTCGATAACGAGACTTGAAGGAAGCCGCTGGCGCGGCGGCCGGCTATGGAGCTGGAATGGGGACCGTCGGGCGTGTGATGTGGCCCACGTGACCGTCGGCGCGGGAGCGGCGATGGGCTTGATCCGCTTTCGTGGACATCTTCTAGAAGGTGGATACGATGTCGACCATGGCGGATCGAAAGCCGAGACGGACTCGGCGCAGGTTCACGGATGACTACAAAGCCGGCGCGGTTCGGCTC
>Ga0207670_10000918_pt1 | contig 15495 bp, 29 predicted proteins | sample KBSS23HmetaG_FD_184339 | JGI IMG/M metagenome (GOLD analysis project Ga0207670, IMG submission 184339) | Switchgrass rhizosphere microbial communities from Kellogg Biological Station, Michigan, USA - KBS S2-3H metaG (SPAdes) (version 2) | ecosystem: Host-associated > Plants > Roots >... | reverse complement strand
CTCCGCGAAAATTGGTCCCTACGCGAAAATTGGTGACTCCGCGACAATTGGTGACTCCGCGACAATTGGTCACTCCGCGACAATTGGTGACTCCGCGATAATTGTAAATTCAATATTTATTAATGGAAGTAATCATACAGTTAATTGGTGGGGAACAGGGGTGATACACATTGGCTGTCATCAAAAAACAATTAAGGAATGGATGAATGAGTATGCAATGATTGGTGTAAAAGAGAATTATTCTCAGCCACAAATTGATGAGTACTTTGGCTACATTCTATTGTGTGAGCAACTTCAATCTTTGATTAAATGAAAACAAAAGAAATTCTTACAGTCCTTAAAGGGCTAATTTCAGAAATTGAATTGAGTGAAACTAAAATTCGTGTAAGATGAAAATGCGTAATGGTTGGTATCAATGTTTCGATATAGAAACAGCTGGTATGATTTCCGAATGGAAAGAGTTTTGGTTATTTGGTTATCGTTTATGGATTTCAAAAGTTAAAATTACTAAATGTCGTGCACGATGATGAGACGCTTTGCATCTGAATTACGCCTTTCCAATTTTGTGACTTTATTTCTTAAGCAAATAAAGGATCAGGAGAAATTGATTTGTGAATTGCAAAACAAAGTAGAACAATTGAAGTTAGAAATTTCTCCAATAACTCCTTTCAGTTTAGTAGCACAAATTCACCATCAAATGGAGTCACTAAAAATTGAACAAAATAAAGAAGAAAAACACTTGCGAAAGTTGAAAACAAAATTGTACTTTTATGAAAGGGAATTGAACAATTTAAAGAATAATCAGAATGGCTAAAAAAGGAAAGATAACAGTGTTTGCAAGTGATTACCCGAACGTGGTTAAGCTTGCCGAACTTATGGGAATGGAACTAAAAGCAACCTCACAAATAGGAATTGAGATTAATATCGAAATTCTGTACAGAGATTTAACCCAATTGGGAAAGTTAATGTACAATGTGGGGTTAGCAAAAGTTTCACCTTCAACAATACCGCAAACCGATAGCGCGGTCAAGTCTACCGGGAAAAAGAAAACAAATTAAAAGTTATGGCTAAGAAACCAATGAAGAAACCAATGAAGAAACGTCAACCTGTAGAAGAGTATGACAATTCTAATACAGGTGTGCTATTCCAAAACAGTAAGCGCAAAAATGAAGATCATCCTAACATGCGCGGGTCATTTACAGACTCTGAAGGCAATGAATTTTGGTTGTCGGCATGGAGTAAAGAGCATGATAAGTACGGAAAGTATTTGTCTATCGTAGCTACTCCTAAAGAGGATGAAGCAACAAACGTAAGAGGTAAAAAACATAAGGTCACTGACGACCTCCCCTTTTAAGTTTGCCGGGGAACAAGTTAAGGCAGCAAAGAAAAGGGCGAATGATTATGTTAGACAATGGGAAACAAATCTTCGCTCCTTTCAAAGACTCCAGAAGCGAAATCCGGCTTTCGCTGAATTTGTTGAAAGATTTGGCTTAGTGTTACTTTAAAATATCAAACATGGCAAAGAAAATTGTAAAAAAGAAAGGCGAAAAAGTAAGGCTTGCGCCGGAACCTGAATTACACGAGTTCAATGGTGAATTTGTAGGTAAGTATAATCGTGTGGATGACGGTGAAATCATCTTTACTGACCTTGAAGGCAATGAAAAAATCATCGAACAGTCTAAAGGCTTACTTGACTCCTTGTGTAAAATGGTTAATGGTGTTGAAGCTAAAGACCAGAATTTCACTTGGTATATTACCTTGGTAAGTAAGAACGAAAATGTGCCGTTGTACAAAATTGACGTAGAATAATTCTTGGCGGAAGTCCTTCCCGGACGGGGGATATTGTTAGTATCCCCCTTATTCATTACATTCGTTTTCTAATCCGCCAAGATGAAGAACAAAAAATCTAAACCTGTTAAGAAATGGCAGGGTGTTCGCAAAAAAACTGTTAAGCGCAAAATTAATGAGAAGAAAGGTAAGGTTACTTATTACCGATTGTTTGGTAAGGCTGAAAAGACTCATACACGAAAGGTCTATGCAGCTTCGATCACTCTTGTCAATCCTTTTCGGGGTAAGTTAGCATTAGAGAAGTGGGCTGATAAAATTGATGCTCAAAAAGAAATTAAGGGTTTAAAGAGTATCGTTGCACCGGAAAGAGGAACAGGAAAACCCAAAAAGTGTACGGTGATTGTGGTGCAAAGAAACAGAGTTAAACCGCATCGATTTGGATATACGAATTACATGAGTGGAGAAGGAATGAAGGTGACTGAAAAGAATGTGAAGAGTTTTATTGTGGGAGTGTTGAGAGGCCATGAAGAGAATATCAGGCAAACGATTATCAGGAGAGGCTACCGGGATAAAAAGTATGATGAGGGAAATTTCAAGGCGTGGCACGTGCCGTATCTGGATGTGAATATTCATTATCAAATCAAAACCAACCTTCGCTAAAGCTACGGTTGTCAAGCAAAATGAACCAAAAACTTTTTGACATTCTCACTGATGAAGAGCTTTCCCGGTTAAAATTTATTGGACTTACCCGCAATGTTCGAATCAGTGAATTGACGTTAAGTGAATTGGAAGAAATGATCAAAGTATTTTTTCCCTTTGGCGAGCCCTGCACGATTGAAGATGTATTCAAGCAACTTAAAATAAGAAAAGCACTATGAAAGTAACTAAAATATTTAAGAAACATATTTTTCTTGACAATGAAGAACGTGAACGAATATCACGACTTTTTCTTCAATATGATAAAGTTAAGATTAGACTTCTATCTACTGTATCAGGTGATGAGGATAGATGTAAAATTGAAATTATTGTTAAATGAAAGAACTTCGTCCTACTTCACGCTCTCAAAAAATCCTCAATGACTTTTACGTCTTCGATACCGAAACCGGGGATACTCTTAAAAATGGCGATGTAAAATGGAAACTGGACGCACGACCGGAAAGTTTTATTTTCGGTTGCGTAGTAGGGCCGGACAATTATCGTAGAGTCATTCATACCGTCAGGGAATTTCAACAAGAGTTTCAACATCCTCGCTATAAAGGAAAATTGGTATTTGCACACAATGCAGAATATGATTTGAATGTTATTTTCGATAACATTTACCAATTTGACAACCATGCAATTTTCAATGGACGTTTTATCAGTGCAACGAATGGAAATTGCAAGTTTGCGGATTCATTGAATATCTTGAAAATGTCTGTAGCTGAAATCGGAAAGCTATTGGGATTTCCCAAATTGTCATTGGGTACAAAATTAAAATCAAAGAAATCTGATCGAAACAAAGACATTGAGTACTGTTTTCGTGATTGCGATATTGTGTACTATGGACTTCAAAAAATATTCGAGGATGCCGGGTGTTACAAATTGACGCAAGCAAGTCTAAGTATGGCATTATTTCGTAATAGCTATTTGCAAAAGTCCATTCGTCATAATGAATTTCAGGAACATTTTTTCGATAGCTATTATGGTGGTCGAGTTGAAATGTTTAAAGAGGGTAAATGTGAAGCTGAAGTGATTGACGGGAATAGTGCCTATCCTTTTCAAATGGTTAGTTTGAATTTTCCTGATCCTGAAAAGATTGGGTGCGCGATGCGCCCTCCGATTAAATTGTTACTGAAATGGCTACGAATGTATGAAGGATGTGCGTATGTCAAAGTTCGTCATCCTGAAATCTGGTTAGGATTGTTACCATATAAATCGGAAGGTAAATTGAAATTCCCAGTAGGCGAATTTAATGGGTGCTGGAATTTCAATGAATTGCGATTTGCCATTGAAAATGATGTTGAAATTTTATCAGTAGATAAGGTCTTTTATGGCCCTGCAATGGAATCACCTTTTCGAAAGTATGTTACTGAATTGTATAATAAGCGATTGACTACAGAGGATGAATTTGAGTCTACACGAATTAAAGTATTCATGAATTCATTGTACGGTAAATTTGCACAACGCATCAAAGAAGAGTTTACCTATCTACCGGATTGGCGAAAACAAACTTCATTGATTACGGAGCACCAAAGAAAACGTACCTTTATTGATTTGCAGTTATTCAATCGTGATCGCTTAGATGCCTTTTTGGTAACCAAAGCAATCAGTACTAAAAATGGACTACCTTATGCCATTCCCTCATTTGCATCGTATATTACAAGCGGCCAACGGGTTCATTTAGCGAAGAAACTTTTAGAGTTGAAACCTTATCATCCTTTGTATTGTGATACGGACGGTATTTTTGTAGGAAAGAAATGCAAATTCAAAGATGAAAAGCAATTAGGTGGATGGAAAAAAGAGAATAAAATTATTACTCGAATAAATGGACTTAAAAATTACGAATTTAAGTACATTAATAAAGAAGGAAAATTAGTCAGTGATTACAAGATAAAAGGAGTTCCAAAAAGTGCCAAAAAATTAGGTGAAAATAGGTTCGAATTTTTATCTATGATTCGTACAAAAGAAGGCTTGCGTAGGAATCAGGAATCCGGTATCTTTGTTAAGAAAGAAAAAGAGATTAAACCCGTGTACGATAAACGGATTTTATTAAAGTCAGGCGAAACCAAACCGATTAAATTATGAATGCGGATGACGACAAAGAATACGATGAGGAATTCACTGAAGTAGATTCAGGGTTTTTTATTGTTCTAATTGCTTTCACTACTGTTTTACTAATCCTTATTTTATGTTTGGCCTTGATTTAGAACTATTGAACATGGATGTGAAAGAAGTCATTGAGAAATTTCGCAAAGACATTGAAAAAGATTTAGGCGTACCTGTAGAAACTTTTACATTAAAGCACCTCAGTGGTAAAAATGAAATTGTGATTAGAACAGGGAAACATCAGAAGATAATTAAAGGAATGGGAATTGCGTTTATGATCAAAAAAGGACTGAAGATGAAATTGAAAAAAGAGGTATTGTTTAACTCTATTGAAATGCAATGTACTCATGAAGAAACGTTTCTGATTTTCCATACAAATGAAGGCATTCAAACACAAAAATTATGAGAATAAATTTAATAGATGAATCGGAAGTACCGGAAGAGAAACCTATCGTTGATCCTGAACCTCCCATTGAGAAAGTAGAAACAGAAGTTGTGGAGCAACTTTCTCCTAAAAAGAATGGCAGTGGATTGATCATTGTTGTAGTGCTCATCATTGTGGTAATCATTGTAGCAATCACTTCTTATATAATTTATGGCAGCAAAAAAGAAAAATGAAAACGAATTTGTACCGGACTTATCCGTGGCCGGGGGTTCCTCGAATTTAGATTTGGGAGGATTTGATAAACCCCCGGTTGCTGATGAGCAACCTACAAGTACGGATGAACCTTTAATTTCACTTGTTCCGGGTGAAAAGCCTAAACGTAAATACACAAAGCGTAATTCGTCACCTAAAGAAGGCGATGACTTGAATTTAGAGGTGATTGATGGTGAAGACATTCAAATGTTTATTGACTTGGTACTACCGATTGCGATTTCAGGTATTCATAATATGACAAGCAAGGAAAAAATGTCTCCTGATGTGATTATGTTAACACCAAAGCAGGAAACGAAAATGAATCGGTTGGCGCAAAAGGCCGCTGATTATCTGAAAGCACAAGTGAAGATCAACCCGGTTGTTGCGCTGACTATTGGTGTAACATTGGCTTACGGTGGTAACTACATGAAAAATAAGCCATGAGTTCAAAAGAACAAGTCGAAAATTCAATTAAATTAACTCTTACTATATCCCGTCAAGACGCTGATGATGCCGTTACCAAATACTTGGTAACTGTTTTTAATGGAATGAGTTGGGATGAGTATAAAAAACGTCTTAAAGAAATTACTGATAACTTATGAAAGGCTTTGCACTCATCATCGTAGGCTATCAGGGCGCGGGAAAATCACTGCTCACAAAAGAGCTTGCTAAAAAAGTGCATCGTAACCGCTTGCGTATATTAGATGTGTACGAAGAATACGAAGATTTTACAGACATTGTTTATCGCGATAATGAAGACTTATTAGATAAAGAATCATTTATCGAAGACATGATCAAAGAGAAAGAAAAAATGTTCATTACAGAGGATGCCACTTTCATTTTTTCACATCGGGGATATGATGAACGCTTAGTACGTGCTATTGTAGGTAAACGTCATAGTGAAAATATTTACATTTTTCTTTTTCATTCGCTGCGTGTGGTACCAATTGATGTATATGATTTCTGTGATGAGCTTTGGTTATTAAAAACAGCCGACAAAGAAAAAACAGTACTCCGAAAATATGAAGGAACTGGAATCGAAGATTTATATTTTGCCGTACGTGATCTACCAGAATTTGAATGGAGTGAAAAACAACCTGTTCCCGTTCGTGATAAACACTACAAAGTAATGCAAATCAAAAAAGGTAAGATTGATAAAACTGTTTCACGTGAACATGAACGCTAATAAAGCATTAAGTAATTGTATTGGTGAATCTTTTGCAAGGCATTTTTCAGGTGCTTCATTATTAGATTCTAATCGTATTGTCTGGAAAATAGTAAATGATTCATGGATAGGTAAACGAAGTGTATTTACAAAAGACTATCGTGCATGTTGGTTGGAAGAAACGACCAAAGAAAATATTCAAACCTATTGGTGCGGTAAACATAGTGATTATACCGAAATCTTTTTAAGATAGTCAAATAAAGTACCCTTCTTTTCCCTCGAAACTTACCCTTTCGAGGGTTTTCTCTTTTATCAGCAAAAGTTTTTCTCTATTTAATTTGGAATTCTCATTATTTCACTACCTTTATATCACATTAACCGTTTACAAACGACTACAAACGATTACAATTATGAGTAAAGAACATATCTGGACAGCCGCTATCGTCTTCGTGATGGTACTCGCTGCCTTGTGGGCATCCACAAAATTGAAAATGAATTCATTTGACGAATTCGAACAAGTACAATCCTAACCTTTAAACAAGTAAACTATGAAAGGACTTACAAAATCAGAACTTGACTTGTTAGGTTATGCTAACGGTCATCTTGACCACTTTGACAATGCAGACGCTGCTATGGGAGGTGGAAATAATCAACCTGCTCAATTGGCACACCAACAAGGTAACCCGGTTATCGTAAATGGTGCTCAATATTCCGTTTCGAATACTACGGTAGCTTTCACCCTTGCAGCCGGGGTTTTCACTCAGATCAACTTTTCGGCATTACCCGCAGGATCAAAATCCGCATTCTTTTTCTATAACAACAATGATGCGAATACCGGGTATGCAAATTCAAAAGCACTTTTGCCCTTACCTGCAAATTTCATCTATGGCACTCCTTTTGCCTTTGGTGTAGATTCTTACCCTGCCGTTTTGCAGAATGGCGTATTGGTTCCTATTGACGCAACCGTGCAGGCCATGCTTCTACCCGGTGATTATGTAGTACCGATTACGATCACTACAGGTGGAGTGAATTATGTGATCCTTTCGATTCACCGTTGTCAGCAAGTGAACTACACCACGCTTCTGCGCGCAAGCATTTCAAATAGTTTCCACCACAAAGGAATTCGTTATTTCTTGCAGGACGAAACGACTGCAGTATTGCTTCAATACACTCAAGCTCTTTACAATACTAGCCTTTCATGGTTAGGTAAGTTTGAAAGAGATTCTACGGATGTGAATAGCAATAATCAGCCATTCCAATTTAAGAAAAATGCCGTTGACGTTCCAATACAAATGGGTATCACTAAAGGTGATGGATTTGCAAGCTATGTAACGTTGACAGGTATTGCAGGAAACACATTGGTGATTTCGTTATCAACTTGGGTTTCAAATGCAATTAATCCACAAAAATAGTTTTCTTCCGTTGCCTTGACCAGAAGGGTAGGAGTTGAACGCCCTACCCTTTTTTGTAACTCTAAAAGAATAACTTTATGATTCCAAAAATAACCCAAGATGAATTAAAATTGTACGATGTTTTATCTACACCGTTACAAAAAAAGTCGGGGTTTCATATTGTAATCAATCGCTATTTTACAGACGTTAACGGAACCATCTTAGTAAAAACTGATCCTGCTATTCCTTTAGCCCTTCAAACAAAATATCCTTTTTGGATGTTTGGGGAATTTGATCGTTTAGGTGGTTATCGTATCGGCAATGAACGTACACCTCCTATGGTTGGTGTTCACTATGTGATGAGTTTTGTAGTAGGTTCCGATATTCCGTTCTTGTTTGCTACCGGACTTAACAATGTAAAAAATAGTTTTAACCTTGGCGATGTAGTTCATGTATTCACTGATGATTTAGACGCTCCTTCTGTGTATTGCTGGATTCAACAAAGTAGCTCTTCAGCCGCTTTAGCTTCTATCTATGCGAATGCCATAGCAAGCGAAAAAGAGAAAATTAATATTGAGGGGGTTAATTACATTCCTTATACCAACGGTCAAATCAATTTGCAACTCATCCAAAACTTAAATGCTACGCGCATTGATGTATTGGGCTCCTATAATAGTGAACCTATTGATCCACTTGGCTCAGTGCAAACCTTTGACAAGCAAGACTTCATTTTCTTTCCTATTAAATTCAAAGTGGATCAGTACAATTTGATCAGTACGTATATTGACTTCACCGTAGATAGTATTGAATTCGCTTTTTTGATTAAAAAAAATACAGATAAAGTTTAAAATCATATGGCACAACAACCTAATACCGTAGCTCTTCCAAAACAGAAACTAATGCGCAAAAATGCATTGGGTTTACAAAATCCGATGGTCATTAAAAGCGGTCAAGATGGAAAAGTATATAAACGTACCGGGCGTACCGTTAAAGCAGAATATGTAAAGCCTACCGGGCGTGTTTATGTTGCTCCACCTAAAGCAGGACAATCCAAAAGTAAATGGTCTGTATTGGAGCCTTTTGCCGCTATCATGGATAAGCATTTGAAAAAGAAAGGCAAAAATCCTCCTGCAAGTATTGAGGATAAAGCCAAACTTTTTTACAATGAAGCTATTGCAGCCAAAGCATTTGCAGGTGCCAAACCTATGAACTTTGAAGGGTATGATGAAGCTGATCCACAAGTGCCCGATACGGTTATTCCTCAAATGCTGACTTATTTCAAATCATTGATTGCAGGAAAGCAACCTAATGGACAACCCTTAAGCACACAAGATCAGAAATTGTCTACAGACGCTAAAATTGTTATGCAAGAGCTTGCAAGTAAAGTAGCCAATGCCGGGTTGTCCCCACAAGATGCCGCTGCATTGGGCGCTCAAATGGATAATACTCCTCCGGTTTCTGCTCCCTTTTATAAGAAACCCATGTTCAAATGGATTGCAGGAGGGGTGATTCTTGTGATTATACTTATTATTGCCACACGTTAAACTTTTAATACTTATGATTACTTCAGAACAAAAACAAGCCCTTGAAGAGCAAGTTGAGCTTCATAAAAAAAGACTCAATGCCGCGGGAACAGAATTACAAAAAGAAGGCATTCAGCAATTGATTGATGACCTCAATAAAAAGTTGCTTGAAGATGTAGAAGACAAAGGAGTTGCTGAACATCTTCAACATATTATTGACACTCAAACTGCACAACTTGAAAAGGCTAAAAAGAACCCTAGTAATATTGCGGCTATTGTTGATAAGAATGGAAAAACATTGAAGACTAAAGGCGATATTGATATTGAGGGCCTTGAAAAATCCATCGAAGATCACCAAGCACAACTTGAAAAATTAAAATAGCCTTTGCGGCTCGCGATGCAAAAGTTAACTATTTGGGATAGAAAGAAAGGATTTGAAATCACTGATCCTTCAACTCCTGTTATCATCAACGATAGCCGGGGAATTCTTTTTTATGCACCCAAATTAGGAACGAAGCAATTTAACTTACCTCCTTTTGGAAATTATTTTATTGAATCGGGAACATTTAAAGAACTTCCTAAGCCTGTTCAATATCCATTAGCCAAATTACCGATACTCATACGCAGGTTTCCAAGCCCTTTTGATTTTACTATTGAATTTGCAAACAATCCTGCAAAATGCACGGTCGATTGGAGTGGTAAGAGAATCATTTTCGATCATGCTTTCAAGCGCAAACCTTATAATGAACTGTTTTTTATTTTGTATCACGAATTTGCCCATGCTTTTTTTAATGGTGGTACCGAAGAGAATGAAAGTAAGTGTGATTTAATGGCGGGAAATTATATGCTCATACGTGGATTTAATCCTGAACAAGTGACTAGCTCGCCTATTACCTCATTATCTTCCGTTGATCCTAAAACAGGTGCTCAACGCAATTGGTTACGAAAAAAGAATATGGTCGATGCTGTTTTAAATGCTCAAAATGGATAAGGTAAATTCATTCATGCCTGGACAAGCTACATTAGGAGGGGGACTTCATTCCTTTCAATGTAGTTGCTTTGAATGTACTGCTACACCACAAGATCGTATTTTACTGAACCATGTTGAATCAAATACAAGTCCCGGATATTACATAGGATCAACATTAATCGCGAAGAAGTATGTCACCTCTTATACATTACCTAAATCTCAACCTAACGGTAACCCATTAGGGTCAGTAAAAGACAAATATTCTCCTAGTGACACGGTGGGAAAAGTTCTTTCTTATGTTGTTGATCCTATTACTAAATTAGTTTGGTGGGAACTTGATAATAAAAAAGGATGGGTACAACATTTCCCCGGATATTTTGATAAAGCCGTTGCTGGAGAAACATCGTCAGGGAAAGCCTTCAATGATGAAATGTCAAAAACGAATGAGATAAATTTGAATCCTTTGCCATTGTTAAAACAAGTAGGAACTGATCTTTTTAATATCACATATCTTAAGTGGATACTCCTTGCATTGTTGATTGTTTTATTGATTGCATTATTTTTTAGAATTAAAGGAAATGGTTAATCTGGACGTAAAAGATATTGATCGCTTTTTTGGTACTCGTTTATCTAATGTAAGCGAAACCGTTAACTCTACTCAGGAGGCAATCAATCAAATTGCCCCAGTAGCATCTTTCATTTCTAAAAATTGGCCTTTGGTTCTAATTACCCTTTTTGTTGTTATCCTTGTCGCTTGTATTACCGCTAACAAAATCACCGGATGAAAACGATTCATTACATCGGAATTGCCATTGTCATTTTGCTTGTTATTTTGTACCTTTCACGTAACAAAATAAAATCCATTATGACACGGGGGTACGCCAATAATAATCCGGGCAACATCAAAGACGAAGGCGTGATGTGGGTAGGACAAAAAACAAAATCCACTGATCCTCCTTTCAAACAATTTGTATCTATGCCTTATGGGTATCGTGCTTTGTTTGTAAACCTGAAAGGTGCTATCAATGGTGGATTCAATACCATTGAAAAAATGATTACCCGGTACGCACCCCCTACAGAAAATAATACGAAAGCTTACATTGCGGTAGTATCTAAAGCATCAGGCAAAAAACCTACAGACATTTTAAATTTCAATGATGCTCCTACTATGCGTAAAATTGTAGCCGCTATTTCTGCACATGAAAATGGAATTCCGGCTAATATGAGTGACTTAGACGAAGGCTATAAACTTTTACACGTATGAACAATACTCTCTTACTCGAAAATGAAAATGATCACTTCAATCATTTTGAATATAATGAAGCTGACGCTGTTTCCGGGGCTTTAACAGCTACAGGAAAAATACAATCGACGGCCGCAAAAAATGTCCCCGGAGGTGAAGTACTTTCGCAATTACCTTCATGGCAATCTGTTGTTGGTGGCCTTTTGAAATCAGAAGATAAATCAGCGACCGGGTTTAATAAATTCAAATCTACTTTTAACCCGCTCCCTTTTTATCCTACCCGCGATGAAATGATTAAAGCGGCTCAATTAGGTAGATGGGAGGCCGCTGAAGCTCCCGCCATACAGTCAAGCTACAATCCACAAGATGGAACATGGAAACGTGGTGATTGGTCTTTTCAGGTTATTTCTACTTCGCCTATTACCGTCAAAGATTTTAAAGGTTCAAATGAAACTCATACATTTAGTGCTCCTTTGAATGCTAAAGTACCGATGTCGGTATCTCCTCAAAATGCCACGGTGATGGCCTCTGCTCCTTCAGGTAGTGGTGAAGTAATGACTATGCAATCAGGAACACAAGCCCTAAATTATGGCTCTGATCTTCCCTCTCAAAAAAACAAAGGAGCCGGGGATTTAACACAACAAGTAAAAAATTTACTTCCCGGTGGTGGAGTTCCTTCTAATTCTAATCAGTGGGCTATGGTCGGTGCCTTTGTTGTTATCATTATCATCATTCTCTTTGTTGCACTTAAAAAATAAATTCACATGAAATTAACTTACATCTATGGAGGCATCGTCATCGTTATCATTGTCGCTGCTATCTGGTATTACAAAACCAGACCTTCTAATGTTGCCGCGGCTGCCATTAAGAAATAACCTATGAACATCCTTCAAGAAATAGCACTCTTTATCAAATTAAGAAAACAACTTAAAAACTTTGACATGAAAAACTGGAAAACTTCTCTCTCAGGTATCTTGGCATTTGTACCTTCAATTTTACATTTGCTTCTACCTAAGTATGTTTCAACTGAAACAGCATTGCATTTAACCGCTATCCTTACAGGAACCGGGTTAATCGCCGCAAGCGATTCTAAAGTAGATTTGAACAAATAAAATTTTCATCCATGAAAAAGCTATTGTGGTTTCTTCTTCTACTACCATTCATTTCGAATGGACAAAATAACGTAGCAGCAAAAGCAATCTATTCTTTTAACACTTGTGATACCGCTGCTTTACAGAATGCTCGTGCAAACTATCAACATTTATATGGTAACACAGGAGGACTATACTATGATAAATGCCGTGACAAATGGAAAATTTGGATTGGTGCTTGCCCTTCTTGTCCGGTAGATAGTACGTGGATTGATCTTCCGTTAAATTCATCAGGTAGTGCAGTAACAGTTTCGTCACCCCTAGTAAAATCAGGTAACAATATTTCAATTCCTGTAAGCACTAATTCTGTAAATGGCTATCTAAGTGCAACGGATCATACCACTTTTTCAAATAAAGAAAATGTGTTGTCATTTGCTAATGGATTAACACGTACTTCAAATACGGTTTTACTTGGTGGTACGATTACAGGAACTACTTTGCTATCGGGTGCCTTTCCATTTACTATAGATAATACAGGAACATCTACAGGATTAGTTTTCAATGGCTTTAATATTCGTAATCTTTCAAGTACTTCAATTTTTAAGACTGCAGGTACTAACGGCTATATTTGGAATAGTGCAAATGATGCTTTGAATTTAATGAAGCTGTATAACAACGGTACACTTGTTCTAAACACAAAAACAACTCCTACTCCATTTGATGCGAATGTGGGATTATCCGTAGTCGGTCTAACAACCTCTAATACTACTAAAGAAGCATTTGCTGAATTTTATAAATACACTACTAACCGAACCGGAATTACTTTTTATGCTAAAGAGGGAACCTCGTATATTCAGTCCAGTACAGGTATTAATCAAAACGTTGATCTTGTTATGGGGGCTTATAGTTCTACAGGCATACTACGAGAAACTTTAAAGTTAACTGGAAAAGACAGCGTAAAAATTAAACCCGGTGGATTAAATGGAACAGCCGGACAAGCCTTGGTGACTGATGGTTTTGGTAATGCTAGTTGGGCAACTGTAGGAGGTGGAACCCCCGCGGGGAGTAATACACAAATTCAGTTTAATAATGCAGGTTCTTTTGGAGCTAGTGCTGATTTGACTACAACCTTAACACCTAGTTCATTTGCCTCTATAAATATAGGGTCGTCAATTTCTAATGGTTCTACTGTTACTTTGTCAGGTAGTTCGACAATTAATGGTTTGACTTTTGGTGGAAGTTCAGGAACACAATTACCTGCAGTTATTGAAATTAATACAGCTACTTCAGGTAACGGAAAAGATTTTACAATAGAGGCTGGTTCAAGTGTTGCAAGTAGTAGTACTGGTGGAGATTTATATTTTGTAACGTCTACCGGCACTTCAAATAACGGTAATATTATAATTCAAACAAATAGATTTGGAACAGGTGGCTATATAATTATGACAGGATTGCCTACTACGTGCGCGGGCGCTCCTACTGGCGCTTTGGCTAATGTTGCCGGGGTTTTAACTATTTGTCCATGAAATACCTATTTCTACTTTTCCTTCCTTTATTTTCATGTGCGCAAAATAATTGCTCTTGCCTTGTATCTTATCCTACCATCGATTGTGTAGTTGACAGCTTAAGACAAGGAATAAACAATTATAACGCATTTCCTTCACCACAAAAACTATCTGACGGCTCCATCATTTCAATTTTTAAACGATCTGATAGCCATCCCTCTTCTGGACCATCCATAATAGTAAGATCAACCAATGGCGGAATAACTTGGACACAGCGTCAAATTACTGTTAATCATACACTGCTAAACGTCCCTGTAGTAATTATGAAAAAAGGAAATTCTAAAATTAGTATTGCTTATCAACATTCTTACGATAGTGTTCATTTTGCTTATGTAGACGAACTATCAATCATCAATAACTTTTCGTCTTTTGATTTTACCGATGGAACAAAATTATCCTACCTAGCCAATTATTCGAGTTCACCTTATGGTCAAATTCAAATTCTCCCTAGTGGTAAACTGCTTCAGCCTTACTACTCTATAGGAACCGGACCTAACATTAATAAGTGTAAGGTTGGTCTATTGGAATCATCTAATGATGGCGTTACATGGTCTCTAGGTTCAACTATTTATACTGAAAATACACCTAATGCTTTTAACGGTGAATTAGTTAGTGAAACTTTTGTTCTTATTACTGAAATGGGAACATCAGATTCGAATACAAAATTAGTAGCCTACGGACGAAATGAAACCCATGATTTTTACTCACATGGCCGATCCTCAGACGGTGGTATAACTTGGACTTTCGATACAATTAACTTCTTTTATAAATTTGGTGTGCAGGTTGCAAAATCGCCTCTCTCGTTATCACTCCATAATGGTGTTGTTTACATCATTGATGGTGTTAGAAATGTAACAGGAACTTTTACGCTACAATATACTACGTGCACACCAAGTAATTGTTTTAATAATAATCAATCTGGTTATTCTGCTAACGTAATTTTACCTTATGTTGCTAATGCAACGGTCAACGGTGCCGCTATAGACTGGGGTTATCCTATGCCATTCATTGATAAAAATGATCAACTATGGATTCATTTTTATGATACTACTCCTTATGCTACATTAGCCAATAAAGCAGTGATGGTTTACCAAACTAAAGTTCATAACTAATGAAATTACCTCATCCTCTTTTTGATGCTCTTATCGCATGGCTAGGAGTTGCTTCAATGCTTCAAGCTACTAAAGATATTCTATTCCTTTCTTCATTAGCTTTAACAATCATTTCTTCCCTACTTGGTATCTACACTGCTTATCGTAATTTGAAACGATTATCGAATAACCCTACATCTTTAGGTAAATTGTGTAAAGGATGCAC
>Ga0207670_10000912_pt1 | contig 15608 bp, 12 predicted proteins | sample KBSS23HmetaG_FD_184339 | JGI IMG/M metagenome (GOLD analysis project Ga0207670, IMG submission 184339) | Switchgrass rhizosphere microbial communities from Kellogg Biological Station, Michigan, USA - KBS S2-3H metaG (SPAdes) (version 2) | ecosystem: Host-associated > Plants > Roots >... | reverse complement strand
AACCTGGAGCACACCATTCCGCTGAGCAATGGCGGCAGCGTCAGCGGGCGCATCAACTACACCTATCAAACCAGCGTGTATCCGGAGACCACGCTGTCGCCACTGATCATGCAGCCGTCCTACGGCCTGTGGAACGCAGGCATCGTGTGGCGCATCGATCAGCCGTGGACGTTGAGCCTGCAGGGCAGCAACCTGGCCAACAAGTCGTATCGCACCACCGGTTACAACATCGCCGCGCTGGGCATCGTCACGGGCTACTACGGCGCGCCGCGCATGGTTACGCTCACCGCCAAGTACACGTTCTGATTCCCAGGAGATGCGCATGCGATGCTTGACCGGCTTGATCTGTGGAGTGTTTCTGCTGTCCGGCGTTGCCTGCGCGGGCGATGCGCCGCCGTTGCCGACGCTGAAGATCAACCCGGCGAAAGTGGCGGTGGCCGGCCTGTCGTCCGGTGCATACATGGCCGCGCAGCTGCAGATGGCGTATCCCGAGTGGTTTGCATCGGCTGCGCTGGTGGCAGGCGGTCCATTCGGCTGTGCAGCGGGGCGCTTGGATCTGGCGCTCAGCACCTGCATGAAGGGCGTGCCGGCACCCGATCCGGCCGCGCTGGCGGCGAAGGCGGAGCAGCGTGCTGCCGCCGGTGAGATCGGTGCGCTGAAGGATCTCGCGCACGGACGCGTCTATCTGCTGCACGGCAAGGGCGATGCCTTGGTCGCTCCCGCCGTGGCCGAGGCCGGTGCACGCTTCTACGAGCAATTGCGCGATGGCGTGCCCGCGCTGAAGTCGTTGCAGGTCAAGGACGATGGACAGCGCGCCTTTGCACACAACCTGCCGGTGGCGGCAACCGGCGACGATTGCGACAAGTCGGTGTCGCCGTATCTGGGTCATTGCGGTTTCGACGCGGCCGGGGAAATCTTCCAGCAGATGTTCGGCAAGCCGGCCGCAGCTGCATCGGCCGCCAAGGGTGAGCTGCGCCAATTCGATCAAGACGCCTACCGTCCTGGCGCAGCCGATGCGTTCCTCGCTTCGACCGGCTACGTGTACCTGCCGCCCGATTGCATCGCCGGCAAACGCTGCGGCCTGCTGGTGGCGTTCCACGGCTGCAAGCAGAACGCCGACGCCGTGGGCGAGGCGTTCGTGAAGGATGCCGGCTTCAATCGCTGGGCCGACGTGTACGACGTGGTCGTCCTGTATCCTCAAACCCGCGCGAGCACCGCGCCCATGAATCCGCAGGCATGCTGGGACTGGTGGGGATACTCCGGGGACAACTACGACAGCCGCCAGGGCGTGCAATTGCGCTGGCTGGTCGATGCCGTCAAAGCCTTGGGCTTGCCCGCGCACTAACTCCCTCTCCCCTCGGGGGAGAGGGCTGGGGTGAGTCCCGAAAAGGGGATAAAGGGTGGGTGCTCGCGGGAACGCTCCAACGGGCGAGCTTCTCACTGAAGAAAAAAGGCCGCACGCATGGTCAACACCTTGAGGCTAGATTGCCCCCTCACCCCAACCCTCTCCCCGCAGGGGAGAGGGAGTGAAAGGCGCGCATGCTGACTGCCAGCACCATCGCCGTTGCCGCCCTCGTCTGGCTCGGCCTGCTCTTCGGCGTAGCGCTCATCGGCGAGCGCCGCCCCAACCTGTTCGCACGTCGCTGGTCCGTGGTCTACGCGCTGTCGCTGGCCATCCACTGCACCTCATGGACGTTCTACGGCACCGTTACGCAGGCCAGTCGCTCCGGCTGGTGGCTGCCGCCGACCTTCGTGGGTGCGATCCTGATGTACGTCTTCGCGGTGGTCGTCTTGCGGCGGCTGGTGCAACTGGCGCGCGATTACAACGCCGGTTCGCTGGCTGATCTCATCGCGGTGCGGCTGGGACGTCACACGGGACTGGCCGCGCTCGTTACCGTGGTGGTGCTGATCGGCATCGTTCCCTACATCGCGCTGCAGCTCAAAGCGGTGGCGATGAGCTATGGCATGTTGAGCCGTGGCCAGTTGTCCGAAACCGATCCCTGGCAGGACAGCGCGCTCTATGTGGCCTTGCTGATGGCGTTGTTCGCGATGCTGTTCGGCACGCGGCGTGCCTCGGCGATGGCGCACAACCGCGGGCTGGTGCTGGCGATGGCGTTCGAGTCGTTGTTCAAGCTGGGCGCGATGCTGGCGCTGGGCACCTTGCTGCTGTCGCCCACCAGTCGAAACTTGATTGCCAGTGCGCCCACGCAGCACGACAGCACCGGATTTCCCGCGCTGATCCTGCTCGGTGCGCTGGCGATGTTCACCTTGCCGCATCAGTTCTACGCCGGCGTGGTGGAGTGTCGCGACAGTTCGCATCTGCGTACGGCGCGCTGGTTGTTTCCCTTGTACATGCTGCTGATTTCGCTGCCGATCCTGCCGCTGGCGCGGTTGGGCGATGCATGGTTAGGCCCCGGCGGCGTGCCTTCCGATCTCTACGTGCTGGCGCTGCCGTTGGCGCGCGGACAGCATGGGCTTGCGTTGCTGGCGTTTCTCGGCGGCCTGAGCGCGGCGACCAGCATGGTGGTAGTGGCGACGCTGGCGCTAAGCCTGATGATCGTGAATCACTTCATCGCGCCGCTGCGGGTACGTGCGGGCTGGGGCCGTGATGAGCGCGGCGATCTGCGCGGTGAAGTGATCAACCAGCGACGCGTGGTGATTGTCGCGGTCATCCTGCTGGCGTGGTGCTACAGCCGCGTGCTGGCCCGCAACGATGCGTTGGCCGACATTGGCGCGATCTCGTTCTCCGCACTGGCAGGGCTTGCGCCGGCGTTGCTGGCCGCGGTCTATCGTCCCCAGCTTGGGCCGCGCGCCGTGGCTGCCGGGCTCGCGGTGGGCACGCTGGTGTGGCTGTACGTGCTGCTGCCGACGATGGAGCCGCACGGCCCCGCGTGGTGGCACGACGGGCCGTTCGGCATCGCCTGGCTGGGGCCCGATGGTTTGCTGGGACTGAGCGACTGGAGTCGGCTGGGGCGCGCCGTGATGGCCAACCTCATGGCGAATGTGGCCGTGATGGCCGCCGTCTCCGGTTCGCGCTTTGGCCATGCACCGCGTGCGGTCAACGTCGGCGACATCGGCCTGGCAGAACTGCGCGCGCTGGCTTTGCGTTTCCTGCCGGGCGAGCGCGTTGCCCATCTGTTCGACGATGCCGCGATGCAGGGCATGGCCGGCAATGCGCGCGTGGCGGCCGTGGAACATGATCTCGCTGCAGTGATCGGCGCGGCATCCGCGCGCCTGTTGCTCGAAGTCGTGCGGCAACATCGCCGCGAGGAACTCGACACGGTTGCCGCGATCGTGGGCGAGGCAGCGCAGGATCTTCGCTTCAACCAGCGCGTGCTCGAGGCCGCGCTGGAGAACATGAGCCAGGGCATCTGCGTGGTGGATGCGGAACTGCGCCTGGTCGCCTGGAATCGGCGCTACGCCAGCCTGTTCGATTACCCCGCCGAGCTGCTGCAGGTAGGACGGCCGGTGGCCGACCTTACGCGCTACAACATCGCGCGGGGCATGATCGGCGCGGTGGCCACGGACGAAGGCGTGCAACGTCGCCTCACGCATATGCGTGCGGGCACGCGGCAGCTGTCCGAGCGGCGTTTTCCCGATGGCACGATGGTGGAGATCCGTGGCAATCCCATGCCGGGCGGTGGCTTCGTGGCGACGTTCACCGATGTCACCGCATTCCGTCAGGCTGAGCAGGCGCTCAAGGCTTCCAACGAAACGCTGGAGCAGCGCGTGGACGAACGCACCCGCGCACTCGTCGAAGCGACAGCCGAAGCGCAACGCGCGAACCAGGCAAAGAGTCGCTTCCTCGCCGCGGTAAGCCATGACCTGATGCAGCCGCTGCACGCCGCGCAGTTGTTTGCGCACACCTTGGCCGAGCGCGGTACCGATGCGCCGACCGTGCGCCATCTGCACGGTGCCTTGTCGGCGACCGAAGGTTTGCTGGCCGGCCTGCTCGACATGGCGCGGCTGGAGGCCGGTCGCCTGACCCCGCAGATTCGCGCATTCGCGCTGGCCGAAGTATTCGATCCGTTGGCCGCCGAATTCCACGCCATGGCGAGCGACAAGGGCATCCGCCTGGATGTGATCGCTTCGCATCACTGGGTGCAATCGGACCCGCAACTTCTGCGCCGCGTGTTGCAGAATTTCCTCTCCAACGCGTTGCGTTATGCCGAGCGCGGACGCGTGCTGCTCGGTGTGCGCCGCCGCGGCGACCGGCTGTTGCTGCAGGTGTGGGACAACGGCCCGGGCATCGAGCCGAGCGAACAGCCGTGGATCTTCGACGAGTTCCGTCGCGGCAGCGCCGTGGGCGGGCAGGGGCTCGGGTTGGGCTTGTCGATTGCCCAGCGCATGGCGGCATTGCTCGATCATCCCATCAGCCTGTATTCGTGGCCCGGGCGCGGCAGCGTGTTCGCCCTGTCGGTACCACTGGCACAAGCGGCGTCGCAGCCGTTGCCTTCCGTCGACGCGCCGCAACCGCTACCCGCCGGGCGCGCACTGGTGCTCGACAATGAGCCCGCGGCGTTGTCGGCGCTGAGCGTGCTGCTGGCAAACTGGGGCTGGCAGGTGCATGCGGCACGCACGCTGGAGCAGGCGCGCACGGCGCCGTGGATGCCGGACCTGCATATCTTCGACTATCACCTCGATGCCGGGCGGACCGGACTCGATGTGTTGCACGAACTCGGCGATGGCGGGCGCGACGTGCCCACGGTGATCCTCACTGCCGACCGCGACGGCGAATTGCGTCAGCGTTTGCTCGATCGTGGCATCCATGTGTTGTACAAGCCGCTCAAGCCGCTGGCGTTGCGGCAGGTGCTTCAGCGGGTAGCGGTGGCGCGGCAGTAAGCCGCTTGTCGGTGGTGGCTCAGCTTCGTGCGGGCCTGTCGCGCACAAGTGCGCTCCCACAAGAGAGCTGCCATTGCCCCTGTGGGAGCGCACTTGTGCGCGACTGCCACAACCTCCGGCGAATCCGTCCCCGCGATGCCTAGATCCGCGCCGAGTCGCTCAGATCCAGCGAGTGCAGCAACACACCCGCCTGCGTACGATTGCGCACGCCCAGCTTTTCGAAAATGGCGGTGACGTGCGCCTTCACGGTGCGCTCCTGAATGGTCAGGCGGTCGGCGATCTGCTTGTTGAGCAGGCCCTCGCCCAACAGCGCGAGCACGCGGTACTGCTGTTCGGTGAGGCGCGCGAGGCGTGAAGCGAGGTCGACGTCGGAAGGATCGGCAGGCAGCGCCTTGATGGCCTGCGCCAGGGCAGGCGGCAGCCAGCTGCCGCAATCGAGCACGCTGCGGATGGCATCACCGATCTCGGCAGGGCTGGCGCTCTTGGGAATGAAACCCGCAGCGCCGTGATCCAACGCCCGACGCACGGTGCGCACTTCGTCATGCGCCGATACCACCAGCACGGCCACGCCGGGAAACTGACCGCGTAGCGTGGCGAGCCCGGAGAGCCCCTGGCTGCCGGGCATGTGCAGATCCAGCAGCACCAGGTCGATGTCCGGATCGCCGGCAAGCGCATCGAGCACGCTGTGGAGGTCGTCGGCCTCGACCACGGCGCAATTGTCCACGCTGTCGTTGGCGGCTTGCCGCAGTGCAGCGCGAAACAGGGGATGGTCGTCGGCGATCAGCAGGCGTGTCATGACGCTGAAGTTAGCCAAGGTCACGGCTGACGTCGAGATCATAAAGTCACGTCATCACTTAAGGGCGACTGCCTCTATGCTGGACTTTCGTACGATGGCGGGCTGGTGCCTGCTTGTTATGGTGGTGGGCATGACCAATCGCCTTTCCCGATGGATGCTGCTGATCGCACCGCTGCTGGTGTCGTGCGCAGCACCGACCGTGACCAAGGAGTCCGGCATGCAGGCCCCCGATTTTGTGCGCGGCGACGTGCGCGAGACCGAACATCGCCAGGGCGACGATCTGCTGAGTGCAGGCCTGGGACTGGAAAGGCTGGCCGGTGCGCCGGCGCCGATCGCCCATCCGTTGCAGCCCACGCCGGCTGAATTGCGGCGTCGCGCGATCCAGGCAAGCTGGAAGGGCATTGCCGATCTGGGTCCGCTCGGCGGCTATGGACGCGTCTACGGCGGCGTGCCCGATGTACCCGGTCGCGAGTACCAGGCGTTTGCATGGATCCCCAACGCGCATGCGCCGCATCGCGTGCTGCTGCAGGTGCCGGACAATTTCGACCGTTCGCGCCGTTGCCTGGTGGTGACTGCATCGTCGGGCTCGCGCGGCATCTACGGCGCCATTGCGCTGGCGGGTGCCTGGGGATTGCCGCGTGGCTGCGCGGTGGCCTATACCGACAAGGGCACCAGCGGCGGCTACTTCGATCTCGCCGACAACAGCGGCGTCGCCCTCGATGGCACGCGCGCCAAACGCGGTTCGGCCATGCTGGAGTTCGAACCGGTCGCCGACACCGCGCACACCGGCGTCGCGGTGAAGCATGCGCACTCGGGCGACAACCCGGAAGCCGACTGGGGTCGCCACGTACTTCAGGCCGCGCGGTTCGGGCTGGCCATGCTCGATCGCGCGTTTCCCGATCAGGCGCCTTTCACGGCGCAGAACACCCGCATCATCGCGACAGGCCTTTCCAACGGCGGTGGCGCCGTGCTGCAGGCGGCGGGCCTGGACGATGACCGTCTGTTCGCGGGCGTGGTCGCATTGGAACCGAATGTGCGCGTGCCGGAGCAGGGCCGCGCCTTGTTCGACTACGCCACCGACGCGTCGATCTGGTTGCCCTGCGCACTCGCCGATGCACGCTTCGACAAAACACCGATGGCGCGCACGCCGGAAGGCGAAGTGCCACCGGCGTGGGTGCAGCGTTGTCACCAACTGCACGAACGCGAATTGGTGAGCGGCACGCGCGTAGCCGCACAAGCGGCACAGGCTTACGAACATCTGCGTGCCGGCGGCTGGACGGACCAGGCGATGGCTACCGCCGCTTCCACCACGTCGCTGGATCTGTGGCGAGCGATCACGGCCGCCTATGCGTCCGCCTATATGCGCCGCGGTCCGGACGATATGCCCTGCGGTTTCCGCTACGGCGGTGTCGGCGCCAAAGGGGCGGCGGCCGCGGTGGATCCCGCGCTGCGCGCGAGCTGGTGGGCCGATGCATCGGGCATTCCGCCCGGCAACGGCGTGGGCCTGTTCGGCGGCACGGATCGCTCGCCCGATCCGACCTTGCCGGGCGCGCTCTGCCTGCGTGCGCTGTGGGAAGACACCGATGCGAGCACGCAGCCCCTGCGCGATGGCGTGGCCGCTACCACAGTAAAAGCGCCGCGCCCCAGTCTGCCGTTGTGGATCGTGCACGGCGCCTCCGATGGCCTGCTGCCCACGGCATTCACTTCCGAACCTTATGTGGCATGGCTGCGCAGCAACGGCGGGCATCCGTTGTACTGGAAGGTGCCGTACGCCCAGCATTTCGACGCGTTCCTGGCCATTCCCGGTTTTGGCGAGCAGCACGTGCCGCTGCTGCCGTATGGCTACGCGGCGCTGGATCGCCTGTGGGCGCACATTTATGCGGGTGCCCCCTGGCCGGCGATCGTGCCTACGCCGTCGCCCACACCGCGAGGTGCGTTGCCGCTGGCCCGTTTCAGGCTGGATCTGCCGCCTGCCTGGACTCAGGCGCCTCGCTGAATGTCGGCCCGGCCGGGGGCGGCGTCCGCCACACCGGCTGCGGTATCCTTGCGCGCTTGCAGGGCGCCTGTGGTTGCGCGCTGCCTTTTAAAACAAGGATTTCCGATGACCATCAACGTCACCATGACCACCAACCGCGGTCCCATCCACCTGCGCCTGCATGAGGACAAGACCCCGGTGACCGTCGCCAGCTTCGTCAATCTGGCCCGTCGCGGCTACTACGATGGCCTGGCTTTCCACCGCGTGATCGCCGATTTCATGGTCCAGGGCGGCTGCCCGGAAGGCAGCGGCCGCGGTGGCCCGGGCTACCGTTTCGAGGACGAGTTCGACGCCTCGCTGCGTCATGACAAGCCGGGCGTGCTGTCGATGGCCAATGCCGGTCCGCGCACCAACGGCAGCCAGTTCTTCATCACCCATGGCGCCACCCCGTGGCTCGACGGCAAGCACAGCGTGTTCGGCGAAATCGTCGGCGCGGAAGACCAGGCCGTGGTCGACGCCATCCGCCAGGGCGACGTGATCGAAAAGGTCACCGTGGAAGGCGACGTCGATGCGCTGCTGGCGGCCCAGGCCGACCGCGTGAAGGAATGGAACGCGGTGCTCGACGAGCGCGGCTGATCGCCTTCGTGTTGGTTGCGTGAAGAAACGCCGCCCACCCGGGCGGCGTTTTTTTTGCGCGATTTCGCGATAGCGGGGCGTAATTCAGGAGCCTAGAATCGAACGGCTCCATGCGTCAGATGATGTGTGTCATTCCCCCTTCCCAAGGAGATGCAGTCATGTCCTTTCTCAATGATCTGCTCGGCGGTGCCCAAGGCAACCCGGCTGGCGGTTCCTCTCTCGTCGCGATCGCGGGCCAGCTGATCGAAAAGGCTGGCGGCGTGCAGGGCCTGGTCGCCATGTTGCAGCAACACGGCATGGGCGAAGCGGTGCAATCGTGGGTCGGCACCGGTGGCAACCAGCAGGTATCGGGCGACCAGCTCGGCCAGGCGTTGCAGAACGGCGGCCTCGGTTCGGTATTGCAGGAAGCCGCGGGCAAGCTGGGCGTCGATCAAGGCCAGCTGCTCGGGCAGCTTTCGCAGGTGTTGCCGCATGCGGTCGACCATCTCACCCCCGACGGCCAGGTGCCGGCGCAGGGGCAGGGTGGTTTCGACCTGGGTTCGCTCGCCTCGCTGGCGGGCAAGCTGTTTGGCGGGGCCAGCGCGGCCTGAGGCCAAAAAATGCCGGCGGCGCGCAAAGGCGCCGCCGGTTTCGCTTCCCTGCGTCAGGTGGTGTTGCGCCTGGTCAGCAGGTGATAGATCAACAGCAGGACGATGGCGCCGGCAATCGAGCCGAGGAAGTGCACCAGTCCGGTTTCGCCCCACCAGCCCAGCTTTTCGCCGACATAGGTGGAAAGAAAGGAGCCGGCGATGCCGAGCAAAATGGTGATGATGAAACCACCCGGGTCCTTGCCCGGCTTGAGCATCTTGGCGATCACGCCAACCACCAGACCTACAATGATTACCCAAAGCCAGTGCATGGACGTTCCTTTGGCTGTCAGTCGTGGCTGGAATGTAGAGCGGCGTTGCGGCCTTATCTATAGGCGGATCAGCCAGTTGACGACGCACTTTGGCAAGTGACGAAGGTCACTGGGGCCGCCTCGGCGACCGCTCGGGTGTGCCCAGCTTTAGACCATCGGGTGGCCCCCAGGCGTCGGATGCCGCGCAGTCGCATGCTAAAATTGCCGGGTTTGCTGCCTTCGTCCCCCCTTACGAGGAAGTCATGCCCCAGCTCGCCCAGCGTGTCGGTCGCGCCAAGCCCAGCGCGATCATGGTCATTGCCGAAAAGGCCAAGCAGCTCAAGGCTGCAGGTCGCGACATCATCAGCTTCTCCATCGGCGTTCCCAATTTTCTTCCCGGCGAGCATGTCTACGCCGCGGCACGCGAAGCGCTGCAGCACGACTCCGGCCAGTACGGCAGCAACCGCGGTGCGGATGCGCTGCTCGATGCGTTCCTGGTGCATATCGAAAAGCTGGGCTTCAAGGGCTACGGCCGCGCGAATCTGTCGATCGGCATCGGTGCCAAGCAATTGCTCTATAACCTGGGCGAAGCGCTGTTGAACGAAGGCGAGGAAATCTGCTTCGCCGCACCGTTCTGGACCACCTACCGCGACATCGCCGACATCCTCGGCGCCAAGGCGAACATCCTGCATTGCGGTCCCGAGCAGAACTACAAGCTCACGCCCGCGCAGCTTGAGGCGGCACTCGCGCGCAAGCCCAAGGTGTTCCTGTTCAACAATCCGTCCAATCCCACCGGCATGGTCTATACGCGCGATGAAATCGCCGCGTTGGCCGCGGTGCTGGTGAAGTATCCCGACACCTGGATCATCACCGACGACATCTACAACTCGATGGTGTTCGACGGCATCGGCTATCATAACTTCGTGCATGCGCAGCCGGAACTGAAAGAGCGGCTGATCTTCGTCGACTCGGTGTCCAAGACCTATGGCATGCCGGGCTGGCGCGTGGGATTGATCGCGGCGCCGGAAAACGTGGCCAAGGCCATCACCACGCTCAATTCCAATCACATCACCAGCTTGCCGGAAGTGATCACGGCGGCCGCGGTTGCCGCGTTCTCGGGTCCGCAGTCTATTCCCGAGGCCAAGTGCAAGGAATTCGCCGAGAAGCGCGACGTGGTCGTCAATGCGCTGCGTGCGATTCCCGGCGTGGTGTGCCCGTATCCGCAGGGTGCGTTCTACGCCTTCCCCGATATCTCGGTCGCCTTCGGCAAGAGTCACCAGGGCGTGAAGATCAACGACGACGTGGAACTGTGCGCCGTGTTGCTCGAAGCCGCGGGCGTGGCCTGCGTGCCGGGTTCGGCCTTTGGCGAACCGCGCGCCATGCGCATTTCCTATACCTGCCCAACTGCACAATTGCAGCCCGGGTTGGAACGCATCCAGGCGTTCTTTGCTGAACTGACCTGATGGTCTTGGGCTCGCGCCGACCGGCGTGGGCCTTTGTCTTTTGTACAAGCCCAAGTTGAAGGAGTTTCTCCGATGAAAGCCCCCGTTCGTGTTGCCGTTACCGGCGCTGCCGGCCAGATCGGTTACGCCCTGCTGTTCCGCATCGCCGCGGGCGACATGCTGGGTCCGGACCAGCCGGTGATCCTGCACCTGCTGGAAATCACTCCGGCGCTGCCCGCGCTGCAGGGCGTGGTGATGGAACTCAACGATTGCGCGTTCCCGACGCTGGCCGGTGTGGTCGCCACCGACGACCTCAACGTCGCCTTCAAGGACGTCGACTATGCGCTGCTCGTCGGTGCACGTCCGCGCGGCCCGGGCATGGAGCGCAAGGATCTGCTCGAAGCGAACGGCGCCATCTTCGGCCCGCAGGGCAAGGCGCTGAACGATCACGCCAAGCGCGACGTGCGCGTGCTGGTGGTCGGCAACCCGGCCAACACCAATGCGCTGATCGCCCAGCAGAACGCACCGGATCTGGATCCGAAGTGCTTCACCGCAATGGTGCGCCTGGACCACAACCGCGCGCTGTCGCAGCTGGCCGAGAAGACCGGCAAGCACAGCACCGACATCAAGAAGATGACCATCTGGGGCAACCACAGCTCCACCCAGTACCCGGACCTGCACCACGCCACCGTGGGCGGCAAGCCGGCGCTGTCGCTGGTCGACCAGGCCTGGTACGAGAGCGATTTCATCCCGACCGTGCAGCAGCGTGGCGCGGCGATCATCAAGGCGCGCGGCGCTTCCTCGGCTGCTTCGGCTGCTTCGGCTGCCGTCGACCACATGCGCACCTGGGCGATGGGCACCGCGGAAGGCGACTGGGCCTCGATGGGCATTCCGTCCGATGGTTCGTACGGCATCGAGCCGGGCGTGATCTACGGTTACCCGGTGACCGTGAAGGACGGCAAGTACGCCATCGTGCAGGGCCTGGAAATCAACGATTTCTCGCGCGCCCGCATGGACGCCACCAACAAGGAACTGCGCGAAGAGCGCGCCGGCGTCGAGCACTTGTTCGCCAAGAAGTAAGTCGCGCGAGCAAGCCTCGCGATGTGTGAAATGGGCGGCTTCGGCCGCCCATTTCTTTTGAGCCAGCCGCCGATTTTCGCCGGATGACTGGCGATGTGGCCGAGTATCGGTAGAATCGACAGAGCACCGACCGGAACCGAAGACATGAAGCGACTTCTTGCGACCCTTTCCCTCTGCGCCTTGCTTACCGCCTGCGGCGGCACGCACGGTCTGCGCGACACCACGCCGAAGATGAGCAGCCGTACCAACAAGGACATTCCGACCTATCTGGAGTGCGTGCGCGCGAAGTGGGCCGAGACCGCCGAAGTGAGCGCCTCGCACAAGGACCAGTCGGGCGAGCTGTCGGGCAACGACAAGCAGGGCGCGCATGAGCTGATCAGCGTGACTGCCGACGGTACCGGCGCACAGGTGATGATGTACGAGACCCAGGCCCTCAAGAAGGATTACAACCCCGCTTATCGCGACGCGGCGGTGTCCTGCTTGTGAGCTGACTGCACGGGCGACGGCCCGTGCAGCCGACTCGACCAAGGTCGCAAAGCCCGTTCGACGCGGCTGATCTAGGCTAGACCGATCAGCCGCTGCAACGAGGATGTTGTGATGCGTTACGAGGAGTTCTATCAGCGTTCGATAGAGCAGCCCGAGGCCTTCTGGGCCGAGCAGGCGCAGCGCATCCACTGGCATACGCCGCCCGAACGCATCCTCGATGTTTCCCGGCCGCCGTTTCGTCGCTGGTTCGTCGGCGGCACCACCAATCTCTGCTACAACGCCGTCGACCGGCATCTCCCAGCGCGCGGCGGCCAGCTGGCGCTGGTGGCGATTTCCTCCGAAACGGGCATCACGCGCGAACTGAGCTATCGCGATCTGTATCGCGAAGTGAATACGTTTGCCGCCGTGCTGGCGTCGCTGGGCGTCGGCACCGGCGATCGCGTGGTGATCTACCTGCCCAACATCGCCGAAGCGGTCTTCGCCATGCTGGCGTGCGCGCGCATCGGTGCCATCCACTCGGTGGTATTCGGCGGTTTCGCGGCGCACAACCTTGCCTTGCGCATCGACGATGCCGAGCCGGCGCTGCTGATTGCCGCCGACGCGGGCATGCGTTGTGGCAAGGTGATCCCGTACAAACCGCTGGTGGATGCGGCGCTGGAAGAAGCGAAGCGTCCGCCTCCGCAAGTGCTCATGATCGATCGCGGGCTCGATCCGCAAATGACCCGCGTGGCCGGACGCGATCTCGACTACGCGAGCTTGCGCGCTTCCTATGAGGGCGCCGAAGTTCCGGTGGAGTGGCTCGAATCCAACGAACCGAGCTATCTGCTCTATACCTCGGGCACCACCGGCAAGCCCAAAGGCATCCAACGCGACGTGGGCGGCTATGCGGTGGCCATGGCGATGTCGATCGAGACGATCTTCGACATCAAGCCGGGGCAGGTGATGTTTTCCACCTCGGACGTGGGCTGGGCCGTCGGCCATTCGTACAACGTGTACGCACCGCTGATCGGCGGTGCCACCTCATTGTTGTACGAAGGCCTGCCAGCCCACCCCGATCCGGGCATCTGGTGGCGCTTGTGCGAGCGTTACGGCGTGCGCAGCATGTTCTCCTCGCCTACCGCCATTCGCGTACTGAAAAAGCAGGACGCCAGCTGGCTGAAAAAGTACGACCTGTCCCGGCTCAAATGGCTGTTCCTCGCCGGCGAACCGCTCGACGAACCGACCGCGCATTGGGCCACCGACGGACTCGGCGTGCCGGTGATCGACAACTACTGGCAGACCGAAACCGGCTGGCCGGCGATCACCTTGATGCCCGGCCTCGACTTGAAGCAGGTGAAGTTCGGCTCGCCGGGATTTCCGAGTCCCGGCTATCGCATGAAAGTGATCGACGAAGTCACCGGCGAGGAGCTTCCGCCGAACCAGAAAGGCGTGCTGGTGTTCGTGCCGCCGTTGCCACCGGGCTGCCTCACCACCGTATGGCGCAACGACGAACGCTACGTGGCGAGCTATTTCAGCCACTTCAAGGAACTGCTGTATAGCTCGCTGGACTGGGCCATCCGCGACGAGAACGGCTATACGACCATCCTCGGCCGCACCGACGACGTGATCAACGTAGCAGGGCACCGCCTGGGCACGCGGGAGATCGAAGAGTCCGTGGCGATGCATCCGGCATGTGCCGAGGCCGCGGTGATCGGCATGCAGGACGAAGTGAAGGGGCAGGTGCCGGTGGTGTTTGCCACGCTACGCCAAGGTGTGACGGAAGGTTCGGTGGATGTGGCCAAAGGCATGCAGCAATGCGTGGTGGACCAGCTTGGGAAAATCGCGCGGCCGGCGCGTATTTACGTAGTGAATGCGTTGCCCAAGACCCGTTCGGGAAAACTGTTGCGACGTTCGTTGCAGGCGCTGGTGCAACATACCGATCCGGGTGATCTCTCGACGCTGGATGATCCGGGGGCGTTGGAAGAGGTGCGGCGGGCGTTGGAGCGCGGACCCGATCAAGGCGAATGAATCGCGAGTCTTTACTCCCCCTCCCCTCCGGGGAGAGAGGGGCGAGTGCCCGCGGGAACGTTCCCTAGCTCGTCATCCCGGCGCAGGCCGGAGGCGTTTTTCAACAGCCGAAGGCTGGTCATCCAGAGCCTCGGTGTTTGGTTGTCGCGTTGACGCCAGCTTGCTCGCCTGCCGCGGGCTTCCGTCCTCCTGCCGGAGGCCGGGTCACTTTCTCTTGCTTGCCCAAGAGAAAGTAACCAAAGAGAAGGGCCCCCCGGATGACGCGCCTTCCGGGCCTGCGGCCCTCCAGGTGCGCGGGTGGGTTCCGGGGTTTTTCGACAGGGCATCCTGCCCTGGCGAAAAACTGGCCCGCATCCCTGCGGGCCACCCTTCGGGCTGATCCTCCACCCACCCGCCGTGTCATACGGGGACCCCCGAGAGCCAAGAGCCAAGAGCCAGGAGCTGCGGATCTACTGTGGGAGCGCACTTGTGCGTGACAAGCCTACGGAGCGGTACATCCCCGCGTGGCGGTCGTGCACAAGTGCGCTCCCACAAAAGAAGACACACACGTTCCCCCGAGCACCGCCCCTCTCCCCGGCGGGGAGAGGGAGAAGTGGGTGCATCGCGTTGACGGGCTACTGTGGGAGCGCACCCTGTGCGCGACAAGCCTACGGAGCGATACATCCCAACGTGGCGGTCGCGCACAGGGTGCGCTCCCACAGGCGAGCGCGCAGGCAGTTCAAGCCCAGCGCTTTAGCCCCACGAAAACCCAAGGAAAACACCGCCGCACCATACGATGCAGCCACCAACTAACTACACGCTCCCTTCGAAACCATTCATGCTGCCGCGCAACAGCCCCCTTACAAACGGTGCGCTAAAATCTCCTCTTTAAGCGGAGGTTTCATGGCCCACATCGCATCCCCCGGCGCGAAATTCCGCGCCGCCCTCGCGGCAGAACACCCCTTGCAGGTGATCGGTGCCATCAACGCGAACCATGCGTTGCTCGCCAAGCGAGCCGGTTATCGCGCCATCTATCTCTCGGGCGGCGGTGTCGCGGCGGGTTCGCTGGGGCTGCCGGATCTGGGTATCAATACGCTGGACGACGTGCTGACTGACGTGCGCCGCATCACCGATGTGTGCGACCTGCCGCTGATGGTGGACATCGACACCGGCTTCGGTCCGAGCGCGTTCAATATCGCCCGCACCGTGAAGAGCCTGATCAAGTTCGGCGCCGCGGCCTGCCATATCGAGGACCAGGTGGGCGCCAAGCGCTGCGGTCATCGTCCCGGCAAGGAGATCGTGTCGACCAGCGAGATGGCCGATCGCGTCAAGGCAGCCGCCGATGCGAAAACCGATGCCGACTTTTTCCTGATTGCGCGCACCGACGCGATTGCCGTGGACGGTGTGGATGCAGCGATCGAGCGCGCCATTGCCTGCGTCGAAGCGGGCGCCGACGGCATCTTTGCCGAGGCTGCCTACGACCTGCCG
>Ga0207670_10000910_pt1 | contig 15635 bp, 9 predicted proteins | sample KBSS23HmetaG_FD_184339 | JGI IMG/M metagenome (GOLD analysis project Ga0207670, IMG submission 184339) | Switchgrass rhizosphere microbial communities from Kellogg Biological Station, Michigan, USA - KBS S2-3H metaG (SPAdes) (version 2) | ecosystem: Host-associated > Plants > Roots > Rhizosphere... | reverse complement strand
TTTCTCGCCCTTCTTCAACAGGGCATTGTAGCGTTTGTACCCCGTTTGGTACTCCCGGACCCAGCCTTTGGCAAACTTGCCGGATTGAATGTCCTTGAGCGCGGCCTTCATCCGTTTCTTCACGGCGGCATCGATAATTTTCGGTCCGATGCTGACGTCACCCCACTTGGCCGTCTCAGAAATGGAGAAACGCATGCCGCTGATGCCGGCTTCATTCATCAAATCCACAATCAATTTCATCTCGTGCAGACATTCAAAGTAAGCCATCTCCGGCTGATAACCGGCTTCGACCAGTGTTTCGTAACCGGCCAGAATCAACGCGGTGGCGCCGCCACACAGCACCGTTTGTTCCCCGAACAGGTCGGTCTCGGTCTCCTCCTTGAACGTGGTTTCGATCACACCCGCGCGCGTGGCGCCGATCCCTTTCGCCCAGGCCAACGCCACCTGTTTCGCCTGCTTGCTGGGATTCCGATAAATCGCGATCAACGACGGCACGCCCTTGCCTTCGAGATACTGGCGGCGCACGATATGCCCCGGCCCCTTGGGTGCGACAAGAATCACGTCCACGTTTTTCGGCGGAATAACGGTTTTGAAATGGATCGAAAAACCGTGCGAGAACAACAGTGTCTTGCCCGCAGCCAGGTTCGGCGCGATGTCTTTCTCGTATACCCTCGCCTGTTTGGTGTCCGGCAGCGCTACGAAAATCACGTCGCCCCGGCGCACGGCCTCGTCAGTGCCGAACACGTCGAATCCTTTCTCCTGCGCCACCGGAATGGATTTGCTCCCCTCGTAGAGCCCGACAATGACGTTCATCCCGCTGTCCTTGAGGTTGAGCGCGTGAGCGTGGCCTTGTGAGCCGAAGCCGAGCACCGCGAGGGTTTTGTTTTTCAAAACGCCGAGGTCGGCATCTTGGTCCATGTAAACTTTGGCAGGCATAGTCGGATTTGCGATTTGCGATTTGCGATTAGAAAACAGTCCCAGGTCGCTAGAGCCCGATCGTTGGGTCGCGTCCGTTTTTAACGCTTTAACCCTTCAACTCTTCAGCGGTTCAACCAAGTCATTTTCGCGGCATGGCCACTTTGCCAGTGCGTGTCAGATCCACGATGCCAAACGTCCGCATCAAGTCGATGAATTTTTCCACTTTGTCTTCGCTGCCGGTGATTTCAATGGTCACACTCTTCGGCTGCACATCCACGATCTTGGCCCGAAAAATGTCGGTGATCTGCATGACTTCGGCGCGCGACTTCGAATCGACCTCGACCTTGACCAGCGCCAGTTCGCGATCCACATATTCGCCGTCCCGAAAATCAATGACCTTGAGCACATTCACCAGTTTATTGAGCTGCTTGACGATCTGTTCCAGCGTCGCGTCGTCTCCGCGCGTGACAATGGTCATCCGGGAGGCGCTGGGATCCTGCGTCGGCGCAACGTTGAGCGTGTCGATATTGTAGCCCCTGCCGCTGAATAAGCCGGCAATGCGCGTCAGCGCGCCGAATTTGTTTTCTACCAAAACGGATATTGTGTGTCGCATAGCTCTGATCGTGATGCGTGTCCGCTCCCGTGCCGGGATCGCGCCGTGAATCCGGTCACGCCTTACGCATCACGGATCACGTGTCGCTAAAATCAAAAACCCGCGTCCCAATTGGAACGGCGGGCGACCTGCGAGCATGGAACCAAGGCCTCGGGTCGCGTCAGTCAATAACGACTACGCTGATCACCTGACAGGCGTTGGCGAATGAATTCATCGGCGCGGAAAGTAACAACCGGCGAAACGAGGGTCAACAGGTTTTTGTCGTCAACTTGATGGGCAGACCTTAGCAGACTGTTGAAAAACGCCCGAAATTCGTAGCCGCCGAGGTCACGAGGCGGATTTCTAAGGCCAACTCGCGCCTCTTTTCCGCCTCCTCACGTCGGCGGCTACTTCTTCAACAGGCTACCCCATCCGGTCCTCTGAACCGCTGTTGGGCCGGACCGCGAGCAGTTAGCATCAAATAATCGGCCGACTTGATTCGCACAAAGCTGGTACTGACTCCAAAGCATGTGCTAACGCCAAAGACTCCCGTTCCGGTTGCGTCGTGGCTATGCGAAGAAGGGATTGTTCGCCTTTTCCTCGCCCACTGTCGTCACCGGACCGTGCCCTGGACAAATCAACGTTTCCGGCGGCAGAGAAAAAATCTGGTCGCGAATCTTCTGTTTCGCCAAATCAGCCAGTTGTTTGGCCCCACCCATGGACCCGGCGAAAATCGCATCGCCGACAACCGCGACGCTGGGCGCGTCATCGGGCCAGTTGCCAATAACGTAAGTCACTCCGTCTTCCGCATGGCCGGGCGTATCGCGATTGGAAATGCGCAGGCTGCCAAGGTGAATGAAATCGCTCCCGCGGTTCCGCTGGTCCACCGGCGCGCCCTTGGCGCTCGAGTGGAGTTTGGACTTGGGGAAACGGCTCCGAATCGGATCCAGCGCGGCGACGTGATCGGCGTGCGTGTGCGTGATGAACAGGTGCTTGAGCTGAAGTTTGTTGCCCTCGAGCAGGTCAAAAATCGGCTGCGCCTCGAAGCCGGTGTCGAACAGGGCCGCCTCGCGCGTGACCTCGTCCCAGATGAGGTAGCAATTCACTTTGAAGCCGATTCCGGCGGTTGTGATCTGGCGCAATTCGCGCCAGACGCTCAGGTCGCGTTTCTGTGGCAGCCAGCCGTTGGCGATTCCTTCGAGTTTTGTCGCATGCAATCCGAGCTTGCCGGCCAGGGCCTGGAGATTCGGCCGTCTGGCAAATTTGCCTGTTTCCTCGAGTGCCGAAAACTCATCGATGCCCAATCCCGCGGCCGCGGCCGCGTCTTCGGCCGATACGTTCGCCGATGTCCGGGATTTGCCAATGATGTCTCCCACATTGTCTTCCAAATTCATGGACGAAAAACTAACGAGCGACAGACCGCAGCGCAACCCCGCAGTTGGATGAGGTGATGCCCGCTCGGCCAAGGTGCTGCCGGGATCTTGCCGGCAGCTGGACGGGTGTAAAAAAAGGTCCAAAGTCCAGCGGTCGGCATCTTGCCGGCAGGTTGGTGTGTCAGAAATCCTCTCATCATGCCGCCAGCACGCTCACCTCGGCGGGAAGAAAAACACCAACGGCCGCCACGCGCGGAGTCGCCAGTAGAACTCGTTGTGCTGACTGGTCTGCGCCTCCTTCCATTTGTCTTGGCGCAGCCCCGCTTTTTCCAGTTCAGGTTCAGTCAGCGGTTTCAGATCGACGAAATGCTCCAAGTCTCCTCCCTCCTTCCAACCGATGCGCGTCAGCTCGACGGCCGCGGCGTCGGTATGCTTGCGCCCGTCATCGCCACCGGTGTAATCCATCGTGCCGCTGTCGAGGTAAACTCGGATTGGCTTCGGCTTGCCGCGATAGGCACGCAGCACATTCGAGAGGAAATTGGTTCGTTCGACTTGAAATGAGCCGGACAAACTCGCGGCCTTGCCGAAAACCTCCGGGTGATCCCAGGCCAGGACTAGGCTGCAAAGCCCTCCCATCGAGGAACCCATCACGCCCGTGTCCATCGCTCCGGACAGAGTACGATACTCGCGGTCGATCTTCGGCTTGAGCTCCTCGATGAGAAACCGCGCGTATTTCTCGTAGCGCGAATTGTCGCCTGGCGCCGGGGGCGGGCGTTTCATCTCTTTCAACTCGGATTCCGCGTATGGGTAAGCCGGCCCGCGATAATCGAGATAACGCTCCGCATCGCAATCGATCGCCACCATGATAATCTCCTGCATTTTCCTGTCCGCGCAGAGGGCGTTGACGGTCTTATCCAGCTCCCAATTGCCCCAGCCGAAAGCCACGTTGGTTCCGACGGTCGTGAAGGTGTTTTGTCCATCGTGCAAGTACAGCACTGGGAAACGGCGCTCGGGTTCCCGTTCGTAAGAAGGCGGCAAATAGACCCGCACCATTCGATTGGCGCCAAAATTCTTGGAAATAACCAGGCCTTCAGAAACAACCTTCCCCTGCCCTGCCCTAGTCATCGCGGTGCTCATGAGCAATACAAACAAAAATCCCATCCATTTCATGCAGCGATTCCAATTCTTTCAGCGATTGTTGGAACCGGAGCACGTTACCGCAAGGTCGAGACCGGCAGCAAGTTCGATAGTGGGGTACGAGCGCCACGGAACTCCCCTCCACTGTCCGGCGGTACGCCCTTGCCTTGGCGAAAGCCGTCATTCCTGAATAACGCACATCCCCGATGGTCGTTGCCGCAGACCGACCAGAGTGTTACAAATCCAATCGCCACATCAGCCCAAAACTCTGTTGGGTATTATGGCTGACAACATTCCATCTCGGCCAGAGCAACCAACCCGCGCGCCGTTGGCGGAGGACATTAGTGCCACCACTGCTCAGCGTCCGGACGCCGCCCGAATGCCAGCATCGATTCCCGACTACGAATTACTTCGGTGCATCGGAAGTGGCAGTTACGGTGAGGTCTGGCTGGCGCGAAATATTTTCGGCGAACATCGCGCAGTGAAGATCGTTTACCGCCGCGATTTCATGAACGACCGGCCGTTTGACCGCGAATTCGAAGGCATCAAGAAATTTGAGCCGATCTCCCGTTCACATCCGAGTCAGTTGGCGATTCTGCACGCGGGCAAGAACGACGTTGCCGGCTACTTCTACTACGTAATGGAACTGGCCGATTCGATTGGAAATCCGAACGAAGAATGCCGAAATCCGAAAGAAACCGGAAGCCCGCATACCGAAGCGCCAACCGCGGGTGGCGATTTTCGGCCTCCGGAACCTCCTTCGTCATGGGTCATGGGTCATGGGTCATTGTATTCGCCCCACACCTTGCGCGCCGACCTCGAGCAACTCGGCCGGCTGCCCATCGCCTGGTGCATCGAAATCGGTCTCTCGCTTACCACTGCGCTGGCGCACCTCCACAAACACGGACTCGTGCATCGCGACATCAAGCCCTCGAATATCATTTTCGTGAACCGAATCCCAAAGCTCGCAGACATCGGACTCGTGACCGAGGTGGGCGACGCGCGCTCCGTCGTCGGCACGGAAGGTTATCTCCCGCCAGAAGGCCCGGGTTCGCCCCAGGCGGACATTTTCAGCCTCGGCAAAGTGCTTTACGAAATCAGTATGGGCCGCGACCGCCGCCAATTCCCCGACCTGCCGCTCGACTGGCAGGAAAACCCCGACCGCCCGCGATTGCTCGAACTGAACGAAATCCTGCTCAAAGCCTGCGCCCAGGACGCCCGACAGCGTTATCAATCGGCGGAGGCACTGCAGGCGGACGTGGCGTTGTTGCGGAGCGGCCAATCCATTCAGCGCCTTCGAACTGCGGAGAGACGGTTGCATCTCGCCAAACGGGCTGGCTCGGTGGCCGCGTCACTGTTGCTCCTCGCCTCGAGCGGATTCATTTATCAGAAATCTCAAACGCGCCGGGTAGAGCGCGAAAAGAAAATCACGGAGCACGAAAGGCAGACCACCGAGCAACTGCTCTACGCGGCGGACGTGAACCTCGCGCAACGTGCGCTGGAGGCGGGCAACCTCGTGCGCGCGACAACGATCCTGGAAGCGCATCGCCCCAAAGCCGGCCATGAAGACTTGCGCGGTTTCGAGTGGTATTACCTGGAGAACCTCTGTCGCGGCGACGAAGCGCACACGTTTCGGGGGCACGAACAGACGGTGAAAGGCGTGGCCATTTCCCCCGACGGCAAACTGCTTGCTTCCTGCAGCGATGATCAAACTATCAAGTTGTGGGACCTTTCCTCCAGAGCGCACCTGGCAACAATTAAAGGCCATACGAGCGCGGTCAATGCGATCGTCTTTTCGGCGGACGGAACCAAGCTGGCCTCCGGAGGCGTCGACAAAACAGTGAAGCTTTGGGAGGTAAGCACGCGAACAGTCCTGGCCGAATTCACCAATCACGCCGATGCCGTCACTTCCGTCGCCTTGCCGGCGGACGCCAAACGGCTGATTGCAGGCACAGATGGCACGAGCGCCAAACTGTGGGACGTCGCCACCGGCGATGAGTTGTATCACTTCGATGCGCCGGACGGTGGCGCCAATTTGGTGGCGGTTTCGCCCGACGGCAAATGGCTCGCGCTGGCCGGCAACGGTCTTCGCGTCAGGCTTTGGAACTTCTCAACCCTCCAGCCAGCGCCGGACCTTTACCACGAAGGGGGCAACACGTGGGGCCTGGCCTTCTCGCCTGACAGCAAAGTACTGGCGGCGACCCGATCTGATGGCGTCGTGTTGTGGGACTTCAGAGAGCGCCGAGTGCTTGGCAAACTCATGGGACACGAACGAGAAACACTTCCGGTTGTGTTTTCTCGGGACGGCAGGTTGTTGGCCTCAGGCAGTCAGGACAGCACGGTACGCCTCTGGGATTTGGAATCCCGCGAATTGCCGCGCATTTTTAAGGGCCACACGGAGGCGATCTACGGATTGGCATTTTCCCGAGACGGCCAGGTGTTGGTGTCTGGCAGTGGAGATCACACCGTAAAGCTTTGGGAGTTATCGCCGAAAGCAGAGCCGGATGTATTGCGCGGCCATGCTGATTCGGTAAGTTGTGTCGCGTTTTCGCCGGATGATAGCACGTTGGCCAGTGCCAGTAAAGACGGCACGGTGAAGCTGTGGGACGTGGCCCGCGGCACGACTCTGGCCACCTTAACTGGCCACACCGCTGGCGTGACGGGCGTCGAGTTTACTCGCGACGGCACCGAGTTGATCTCCTGTAGTTTGGACCAAACGATACGACTCTGGGACATGCGCAGCTACCAGGCTGTGAAGATAATCGCTGGACGAAAAGGGCACTCGTGTTTGGCGTTGGCTCCAAATGGCCGCACTCTCGTGTCCGGTAGTGGGTGGTGGGATGATCTCAACTCGCCTTGCGAGATCACTTTTTGGGACTGCCGTTCGTGGGTGCCATTGACCAACCTGACCCGACTGTCCGGCATGGTCCGCAAGCTGGAGTTTTCGCCCGATGGCCAGACTCTCGCCATCGGGTACGTTTCCGACCCAATTCTCCTGGAATTATTGAACGTTGCTTCGAAACAGTCGGTGTTTACCTCCACAAACCTCGGTGCCGAGCTGGCTTTCTCCCCCAATGGTAAGACCTTCGCGGCGTCCGATTCGATGGACGTGGATCGGATTTCTGTGCTGGATCTCGCGACACGCCGCATGACCAGCCGACTGCATATCCCCGGGTCCGCGACGCGTTATAAGGCCTTTTCGCCCGATGGCCGGACGCTGGCAGTCTTTTACGCCACCGCCAAGATCAAGCTATGCAATGTTGTGACTGGACGCGAAGTCGCCACCTTGCAAGGCCACGAAACTTTCGGCATGCACCTGGCCTTCTCGCATGACGGCCAGACTCTCGCAAGCCCCAGCAGTGACCGGACCGTCCGGCTATGGCGCGCGCCGAGAGACTAAGTACCCCGATTCGGGGTACTAAGCCGCGACCGCTGAACTGGGGGCGACCAGCAGGTGAAGCCGGATGGAAGCTCCAAATCCCAAGCACCAAGCTCCAGAGAAGCTTCAAGCGCCAAATTCACCAAATCTCAAACTATGATTCGACCCATAGCACCACATGTTGGAACCTGGAGCTTCTCTGGTGCTTGGTTTTTGGAGCTTCGTGCTTTCTACTTCGGTTTATACCACATCCAGTCCTTGGTCGGTTCCATGGGATAAAGCGGGTCGGCCTTGAGTGCGCGCGTGAAATCGTGGCTGGCCGCGTGGCCATCCACGAAGAGAATTGGCGAAATGAATTTCTGACTATCGTCGGTCAACTGAGTGATGGTCGTCGGGCCTCGCGCGTAGTGCCAATGATAATAATTTTCCCACCAGGTGGCCGGCGGTTCGTACATCATGATGAATCGCGCCGGGTCGGGAACCCAATTTTCCTTTTTGCCCGACAGGTTTTCACCGAGATTATCCGCGCCATCCGCCTCCTCCAGGGTTGAGTTCCCAAGTGAGGCAGAATTGAAGCAGTAGCTGCACCCCAACGCGTCGTATTTGCTCGGTTTCCATGGCGGCGGAGACCACGATTCGTCCATCCCTTTATCAGCCGGGCATCGGAAGCCTTCCGACCGACCCAGGTAGGCATAAAGCGGACGATTGGTTGCGGGCGCAACCAGGGTATGCACCGGAGACGCATCCTTGCCGCCCAGAGCCAACGCATTGATGACGCGGCCGGGCGGGGGTGGATCGCTCCACGGTTTGTTGGCGTGGACCGGGAATGTATCTTCGTGCTCGTCCAGGTACAGCTTCAAGCCAACTCCAATCTGCCGCAGATTGTTTAGGCAGTGTGTGATTCGCGCCTGTTCCTTCGCCCGGCCTAAGGCGGGTAACAGGAGCGCCGCCAGAATCGCAATGATGGCGATGACCACCAGCAACTCGATCAAGGTAAACGCAGCCTTTGGCAACGGAGAGTTGCAACGGGAGGCGACAGACATCCAGTCACGCACAAAAAATCCATCCGCTTCGGTGAAGCAGCCGATTCAGATTCGAAATTAATCCAGAGTGCAGCATGTTTCGGCTGGCACGTCGAGCGCGGAGAACGCTGGAGCCTTTGGCGCAGTGCATCCCAAGTTGTGATCACGGTCTTTGGCGCACGGCGGCTTGTTTTAAGGCGGGGCCTTTGCTTTCTCATTCACTTCATCTTCGCGTCGGAGGCGGATGGCGCACCGGTTGCGGCCACAAAACGTCAGAAGCAGCCCCCGGCACAACAGATACCGTACAAGTCCTGGCAGGCGAGATCGCCTCCGCACCCATAATCTGGCTTTTTGCTTTGAGATAAGCCTGCTGGGCGATGGGAGGGACAGCTGCGGCCAAAGCCATCCGCGCTAGCAGATCAACCAACACCCGCGCGAATCCACGTCCGATGCATCTGTGGGAGGCGAGCTGCCGTTGGCTCGCCGGGAATTCAAAGGAGCCGTCGGGCTTGATTTTCATCGGCTTTGCGGTTGGCTGCAGGAGCACACAGGTTGCAGCTAACTATGGCGAGACCGCGCGGTAAAATTTTGGGTTGTAATTGGGCGTGGTAGGGTCCGTCAACTGATCAGTGCCGGTGGTACTCTGAAAATTGGTCAAGGCTGTCCAATTCACCAAATCCGTGGAGACCTGAATGGTATAGCTGCGGCCTGCCTCCCCCAGAAGCGTGTAGCGGAACTGCCCTCCGGGCAGGATTGACGCGAGCGTCAGACGAGGACCTGTAGGACGCAGAACGAAAATATTGCCGATACCCATTTCCCCGCCGCCCGCGGTCACCCCGTAAACCGCCCCATCCCTTGCTTTCGACAGGGACGCATAGGGAAGAGGCGCTCCACCTTGCACCCCTGTGTAGGCAAAGTTGTGTAGTACCGTGAAGCCGCTGCCATCTTTATTGAGATTGAACGCCGTGCCGGAAAACCGGGTGCCGCCCTCTCGCGTCGTTCCATAAAGTGCTCCATCAGTGCCCTCGAGCAGAGCCGTTGAAGGATAGACACCGTCCACACCAATCCCGTCCACGAGCGTAAAACTGTGCAGCATCGCATACCCGCTGCCATCGAGGTTGAACTTGAACACTGCACCGACACCATCGGTGCCGCCGCCTGCGCTTGTCCCGTACAGCGCTCCATCGCTGCCCTCGACCAGCGCCGCCGGACCCGCAGTGATGGGAAGCATGGTGTAGGCGGTGCCGTCCTTGTTGAGCTTAAACACCGTGCCCCCTGTGCCATACAAAGCACCGTTACTTCCTTCCACCAGCGGCCCATACGGTCGGCTCGCGTCCCCGGCGATTGCGCCAAACTCGTGCAACACCATAAAGCCGGTGGCGTCTTTGTTGAGCTTGAAAACCATGCCGGCGTTGTTTGTCCCGCTCGGGTAGCTCGAACCGTAGAGCGCCCCGTCGCTCCCTTCCAATAGCGTCGTATGTGGCTCGCCTTGCTGCAGCACAGCCCCACTGAAGCGGCGCAGCTCGATGTAGCCTGAGCCGTCGTAGTTGAGTTTGAACACTGTGCCGTACAGATTCGTCCCCTCTCGCGAGGCAGTGCCATAAAGTATCCCGTCGCTTCCCTCGATTACCGAAGCATGTCCGAAATACGCTTCTTCCTCGGGAAAATCGAACTGGTGCAGCAAGGTGTAGCCGGTTCCGTCTCTATACAGTTTGAAGACCGTGCCGCCGCCCTCATCGAATACTCCCAGGCCGGGGGTATCCCAGCCTTCGCTTGTCGTCCCGTACAACACCCCGTCGCGGCCTTCCACAAGTGGGGCTGTCGGAAAACTGCCGTCGCCGCCCGAATACGTGAAGCGGTGCAACACTGCAAAGTCGCTACCGTCCTTGTTCAGCCTGAAGCCGGGCGAATACAACACTCCATCCCTGCCTTCAACAAGGTAGGAGCCATAAACATCCCCGCCGGCACCGGTGAAGCTGTGCAGGTTCGTGTAGCCACTGCCGTCGTTGTTCAATCGGAAGACAGCGCCGAACCCTGCGCCGCCATACTGACACATCCCGTATAACGCCTGGTCGCGGCCTGACACGAGCGCCAGAGGAAGACCCCCGTCCCCGCCCAACAACGTGAAGTTGTGCAACAGGGAGTAACCGCTGCCATCCTTGTTGAGCTTGAACACCGTCCCAGGACCACCGCCTCGAGTAATTCCACACAACTCACCGCCGCTGCCCTCGACCAGCGTGTACGGCACGATCGCATCGTGCTCTGCTGTCTCGGTGAAGCGCAGCAGCTCGGCGAAGCCGCCGCCGTCACGGTTCAGCCTGAACACGGTGCATAATTCGTCTGCCCGAGTGACGCCGTACAGTACCCCGTCCCGGCCAGCGATCAGCGGCCAAGGAAACTTTCCATCCCCGTTTGGACCGGTGAAACTGTGCAGTACTGAATAACCGCTGCCGTCCCGGTTGAGCTTGAAAACGGTGCCGAAACCCTCGGCCCTGCCGCCGGCGGTTGTTCCGAAGAACGATCCATCGCTTCCCTCGACCAGCGCCAAAGGACTTCCATCTCCGCCAAAATCCGTAAAGCTACGGAGCAAAGTGTAGCTGGTGCCATCCTTGTTCAACCGAAACACGGTGCCCGACGTTGTAGGCGTTCCACAACAAGTGATTGGGGTCGTTCCATATAGCACGCCGTCGCTGCCTTCCAGCAGGAACAGGGGCGATCGGCCGTCTGTGCTGGTCTCGGGAAAGGCGTGCAATACGCGATAGCCGCTGCCATCCTTTTTTACCGTGAAAACCGTGCCGTAACCATGAAGGCCCCCTGCTCCTGTCATTCCGTAAAGCTTTCCATCGCTGCCTTCAATGAGGTTCCGGGCATCTATGCCCGACTGCTCCGGAAACCCAAACGACTTGATTTGCTGGTACTGGAGTTGGCCGAGCGCCACTGGTGCCGAGAGAACCGTCAACAACATCGCTCCTCTGCAGCGGGCTGAAGCGCAGTGGAACCGAAGCGCTCTGAATGTGCGAGGCAGGAGGCTGCTGTGTGTCTTCATACTCCTCCTGGTTCGCGGGATCGTTCAACTCGTTTGTGTTGGCGGCTCACCTCTCCTTAAACGCTCGAAAAACGGGAAAACTTTCAAAGACACGGATTTCACGAATAACCACAGATTGGCAGCAGCGCGATAAAGCATTCACTCAATTCGTGTCTCCCCGGTGAAAATCGGTGAAATCCGTGTCGCTTGAAAGAAATTCTCCCGTTGCCGCGTTTAAGGAGTAACATGTCGAGCATCATGTCCGAGCCGACGCATGATTCCATCGCCACACGCGAGACGTTGTTGAACCGGCTCAAAGACTGTGACGATCATGCGAGCTGGCAGGAGTTTTACGACACTTACCGCAAATTGATTTATGAATTTGCCATCAAAGCCGGGTTGACGGAGTCCGAGGCGGAGGACGTGGTCCAGGAGACGGTGATCGGCGTCGCACGCAAGCTGCCCGAGTTTACTTATGATCCGACCCGGTGCTCGTTCAAGACCTGGCTCCTCAACTTGACAACCTGGCGCGTCAAAGACCGTTTCCGGAGGCGAGTGCCTGCGAAACAAACGACCATGGCAAACGCGGACGACACCGCCCGAACGGCGACCGTGGAGCGAGCGCCCGATCCCGCAGGCGAACAATGGGAAGCGATGTGGGAGGAGGATTGGAAGAAAACGGTCCTCCGAGCCGCGCTGCGCAGAATCAAGGCCGAAGCGAATCTGAAGGACTGCCAGATGTTCGAGCTGTATGTGCTCCGTCAATTGTCGGCGCGCGAAGTGGCCCGTTCGCTTGGGGTAAGCGTCGCGCGTGTCTATCTGGCCAAACACCGCCTAGCGCCGCTGGTGAAGAAGCAGATCGCGCAGCTCGAATCTCAAACGATTTGAATCTCGTCAGGAGTTGCACTAAGTGGTCACGGGCGTCGGCCACTTCTGCCTCATGACCCACACCTGCCTCCTCCCAGGAGGTGAACCCGAAAAGGCGGTCCGAATTTCAGATCCCTCCCCCCGGAGGGACCCGGGGTGGGTCATTGCAGTTGAACAGTTGCTTCATTCGTTCGCTCTGCTACGGTTCGCAGCATGGACAGTTTTTTGATCGGGTTGCTCGGCGCGCTCGTGGCCACCAATCCGCCAGTGGCCCTCAGCAATCTTGTCGCGCGAACCGCAGGCGTTTCCATCACCGTCCCCAACCCGATCGACCCGATCGAAAAGGATTATCAGACGCTGCTCGAAATGGACGACGCCGCGCAGGAGGAAGTGGACCAATGGATTCGCGACGAGACCGCGTTTCGCGAGCAAGGCGCCGGCCTCTCGGATGCCACGCTGCGGGCGCGCATCGAGCAACGCTTGAAACCCGTCCGTGACGGGTATGAAGGATTTTTGCGCCAGCACGCAGATCATGCGCGCGCCCATCTCGCCTATGGCAGTTTTCTCATGGAAATCCACGAGGAAGAGGAAGCGGTCAAGCAGATGGAAAAGTCGCGCGAACTCGACCCCAAAAACCCGGCCGCGTGGAACAACCTGGCCAACTACTACGGCCATCGCAGCCCGGTGGAAAAGTCGTTCGAATATTACGCCAAGGCAATAGAACTGAACCCGAACGAACCGGTTTATTATCAAAACCTCGCAACGACTGTCTTTTTGTTTCGCCCGGCTGCAAAGGAGTTTTACAAAATTGACGAACCGCAGGTCTTTGACAAAGCGCTGGACCTGTATCGCAAGGCGATCAAGCTCGATCCGGACAACTTTGTTTTGTCCAGCGATTATGCGATGAGCTTTTACGGCATACGCCCCATGCGCACCGCCGACGCGATTGCCGCCTGGGAAAGCGCGCTGAAAGTCGCCCCTGACGACAAGGAACGAGAGGGGGTTTACATCCATCTGGCGCGCATCAAGCTCAATGCGGAACGTTTTGAGGAAGTGCACCGCCTGTTGAACAGCGTGACGAACGAGATGTATGCCTCATTGAAGAATCGTCTGCTCCGCAACCTTGAGCGGCAGGAAAAAGCGGCGACCGGGACGAACGCGCCTGCGCAAGAAGCAAACAAATGACCGTCAAGCATTGGCGGAGACGAGGTCATTTGCGTTGGGCCCCAGTTCGCTGAGGGCTTCGATTCGCAGTCCGGGCTTCGGTATGATGTGTATGCAAATGGCATTGGGTCCGATGTGCTTTGGTTTCTACCGCCTTGCCATCCGCTCCAGCAATTTTCCGTGTATCCCGCCGAAGCCGCCGTTGCTGAAAACGCAGACGACATCGCCTCCTTGCGCGTTTCTCGTCACGTGATTCACAATCGCGTCCACGTCCGGCAGGTACGCCGCCGTTTTGCCGGCCGCCTGCAGGTCCTGCATCAGACGCGCCGGATCGAGCCGCTCCGAAGGCGATAACAATTCCAGCCGCGCGACCTGCGCCACCACCACCCCATCGGCGTCGGCAAACGCACTCGCGAGTTCGCTCTGGAAAACGTTGCGCCGGGTCGTGTTCGAGCGCGGCTCGAACACAGCCCAGATTTTCTGGTGCGGATATTTGATCCGCAAAGCGCGGAGTGTTTCGCGGATTGCCGTCGGGTGGTGACCGAAATCATCCACGACCGTCACCCCTCCTGCGATCCCGCGCACCTCCATGCGGCGTTTGATCCCTTTGAACGTGTCGAACGCGGACTGAAGCTGCTTGTTCGAAAGTCCGCAATGCTTCGCGCAAGCCACAACCGCCAGCGCATTGCGCACGTTCAGTTCGCCGATGAGATTGAGGTGAAACTTGAAACTCGGAATCTCGAATTCGCTCGCCGTCGGGGCCAGTTTCAAATTGAATGCGCGCACCGCGTTATCTTCACCGAGGCCGAATCGTTTCACCGGACAGTGCGTGACGTTGAGCAGCGGCGCCAGGTTGGGGTCGTCGCCGTTGGCCAGCAGCCATCCGTTCCGCGGGATGAGCCGGATGAAATGGCTGAACGATCGCTGAATTGCCTGCAGGTTGTCGAAAATATCGGCGTGATCGAACTCCAGGTTGTTGATGATCGCGACCTCGGGCAGGTAATGGACGAATTTGCTGCGCTTGTCGAAAAAGGCCGTGTCATATTCATCCCCTTCGATGATAAACCAATCGCTCTCGGTAAAGCGCGCTCCCTGCCCGAGGTTGTTCGGTATGCCGCCAATCAGATAACTCGGATTCAAGCCGTTGTGCTCGAAAACCCACGTGAGCAGCGCAGCCGTCGTCGTCTTGCCGTGCGTGCCTGAAACCACGAGCGAACGTTTGCCGCGGATGAAAAATTCCTTGAGCAATTCCGGCAACGAACAGTAATGGAGTTTTTTCTCCAGTACAGCCTCCGCTTCCGGGTTGCCGCGCGAAATCGCGTTGCCGATGACGACGAGATCGGGTTTGGGCTCCAGGTTGTGCTCGGCGTAGCCGGAGATGACCTCGATGTTCCGTTCCGCAAGAAACGTGGACATCGGCGGATAAACATTTTGGTCCGAGCCGGAAACCTGAATGCCCTTGTCGCGCATGGCCGCGGCGGTGGATGCCATCGCGGTGCCGCAGATGCCAACGAAATGAACGGAACGAATCGCCGGATGCATATCGACGCGAAGATAGAGAAAACAGTAAGTGAAGGAAGCGGGAAGTTGGATAAACTCGCAGAATTGGACCGCGGGCCGTCGTGTGCTAAGCCGTAACGATGCAGTTAACTTGGGGAGCGCGCCCGCCTCGGGCGCAGTGGGCCGCGCCCTCGCGGCCCACTGCGTGCACCCAATCCGTTCACTGTTTGGTGCGCGCGTCCATGCCGGGGTTCGGCGCGAGGGCGCGCCGAACAGCAGCCGAGGCGGCTGCGCTCCCCATATAATCGAACCTCCGATTCGTTCGTTTGACCTAATGCTGAGTGTTCGGGGCCTTGGCGCGAGCTTCCGCCTCTTTGATTTGGTCGGGCGTCAAGCGTTGAGACAACGCGTTCACGGATCGAGCGGCCTCTGGATCGCCATTCGCCGCCGCCTGGGAATACCAGCGATAGGCTTCTGTCAAATCCTGGTTGGCGCCTCGACCCGATTCGTACATGGCACCGAGCTGGCGCTGCGCGGCGGAAAAATTCTGGCTCGCCGCCTTTTGGAGAAGTTGCACTGCCTGTTCCTCATTGTGGTCCACCCCTTGGCCAAGGACATACATCATGGCGAGGTTGTATTGAGACAAGGCGTAACCACT
>Ga0207670_10000909_pt1 | contig 15639 bp, 7 predicted proteins | sample KBSS23HmetaG_FD_184339 | JGI IMG/M metagenome (GOLD analysis project Ga0207670, IMG submission 184339) | Switchgrass rhizosphere microbial communities from Kellogg Biological Station, Michigan, USA - KBS S2-3H metaG (SPAdes) (version 2) | ecosystem: Host-associated > Plants > Roots > Rhizosphere... | reverse complement strand
CCGGTCACGATCCTGACGCTCCTCACCGCGCTCAACCTGCTCAACTACCTCGACCGCCTCGTCGTGAGCGCGGTGCTCCCGAAGATCGAGGCGGCGCTCGGACTGACCAAGGTCGTCGAAGGGACGCTCGCCACGGTGTTCCTCGTCGGATACTTCGCGACCAGCCCGATCTTCGGGACGCTCGCCGACCGCGGGAAGCGCAAGGGGCTCATCGCGATCGGCGTCGCGGTGTGGAGCGCCGCGACGATCGCGTCGGGGCTCGCGACCGGCATGTGGTCCCTCCTCGCGGCGCGCGCCGTCGTCGGCGTCGGCGAGGCGAGCTACGCGACGATCGCCCCGACGATCATCGACGACATCGCCCCGCCCGAGAAGAAAGGGCGCTGGCTCGCGGTCTTCTTCGCGATGACGCCGGTGGGCGCCGCGCTCGGCTACTTCACCGGCGGGATCGTCGAGCACCACTATGGGTGGCGCGCCGCGTTCTTCGTCGCCGGCGGGCCGGGGATGGTCCTCGCGCTCCTCTGCCTCCTGATGACCGAGCCCGCGCGGCGCACGGTCACGGCGCGCGAGAACCCGCTCGCCGCCGTGAAGGCGCTCCTCCCGTTCACGCTCTACCGGCGCGGCGTCCTCGGATACGCCGCCTACACGTTCTTCGTCGGCGGCTTCAGCTACTGGGCGCCGACGTTCCTCTACGAGCACCACCGCATGGACCTCGGCCGCGCGAACTTCGTCTTCGGCGCGGTCACCGTCGCGGGCGGCGCGATCGGCACGGCGATCGGCGGCTTCCTCGGCGATCGCGCCGCGCGGGCGCCCCGCGGCGAGGCGTCGGCGGACCTCGACGCCGCGCGCGGGTACCTCATCGTGTGCGCCGCGGGAGCGGCGATCGCCGCGCCGCTCGCCGTCGCCGCGTTCCTCGCCCCCACCGCGACGAGCTTCTTCGCGTGGGCGTTCGTCTGCGAGGTCGCGATCTTCATCGCGACGTCGCCGGTCAACGCGGTGATCCTCCGCGCCGTCCCGGTCGAGCGCCGCGCGAGCGCGATGGCGCTCGCGATCCTCGCGATCCACCTCCTCGGCGATCTCTGGTCGCCCCCGCTCATCGGCAAGGTCGCCGACCTGGCGCGCTCCGCGGGCGCGGCGAACCCGATGCAGCTCGCGATGCTCCCGCTCCCGGTCGCGATGGCCGGCGCGGCGCTCGCGTGGTGGGTCCGCCCCGCGCGCCAGCACGCGTGACCCACGGCTCCGCCGCGAAACGAAGCGCGCCCGACCGAGGAGCTGGCGCCCGCGGCGCGGCGCGGTTAGAGCCAAGGACCACCATGTTGCTTATCTCGGCAGTTGGATCCTCGTCCTCCGCGCGCGCCCGCGGCCGGCTCCCAGCGCACGCGCGCGGGCTCGCCGCGCTCGCCATCGCCTCGGTCACGGCGCTGGCGTCGTGCGCGCACGAGCCGGCGAAGGCGGCGCGCGCCACCGAGCCGACGAGCGCGAAGGTGCCGCCTGCCGCGCCCGCCGCGCGCACCGCGTCGACCGCCTCATCGACCGGGGGCTCGACCGAGAGCCACGGGCGGACACCGCTCGTCTTCGTCGAGGACGACTACGCGCGCGCCCTCGCCGACGCGCGGGCGAAGAAGAAGCCGCTCTTCGTCGACGCGTGGGCGTCGTGGTGCCATAGCTGCGTGAGCCTCAAGAACTTCGTCTTCACCGACCCGGCGCTCGAGGCGAAGCGCGACGACTTCGTCTGGGCGTCGATCGACACGGAGAAGGAGTCGAACGCGGCGTTCAACGCCAAGTTCCCGATCACCGTCCTCCCGACGCTCTGGGTGATCGACCCCGAGAAAGAGACGCCGCTCGTGAAGTGGACGGGCTCGCTCACCGCCGCCGAGCTCGTCGCGCTCCTCGAGGAGTCGAAGAGCCCCGCCGACGGGGCGCGGACGGCCGCGTTCTTCCGCGGAAACCAGCTCGCCGCCGCGGGCGACACGCGCGGCGCGATCGCCGCGTACCGCGACGCGCTGAGCGGCGCGCCGGACGGTTGGCCGCGCCGCGCGGCGGTGATCGACGCGCTCGTGATGCGCCTCTCCGACGCGAAGGAGCACGCGGCCTGCGCCGACCTCGCCGCGACCGAGGGGAAGAGGCTCCCACCGGGGGGCTCGCGCACCGACACCGCGGTCATCGGCGCGAGCTGCGCGCTGAGCCTCCCGAAGACGAGCGCCGACCGCGGCCGCCTCCTCGGCGCCCTCCGCGCCGATCTCGAGCACCTCACGTCGGATCGGTCCCTCCCGCTCCTCGCGGACGACCGGTCCGGCGCGTTCGAAGCGCTGGTCGACGTCCACAAGGACGCGAAGGACGCCGCGGCGGTCAAGCGCGTGGCGGCCGATTGGGCGACGTTCCTCGAAGGCGAGGCCGCCCGCGCGACCACGAAGGAGGCGCGGGCCACGTTCGACCCGCATCGCCTCCTCGCGTACATCGCTCTCGACCAGCCGGTGCGCGCGCTCGCGATGCTCGACGAGACCGAGCGCGATTTCCCGAGCGACTACAACCCTCCCGCCCGCCTGGCGCGCGCGTTCTTCGAGATGAAGCGGTACGACGACGCGGTCGCCGCGGCCGATCGCGCGCTCGCGAAGGCGTACGGACCGCGCAAGCTGCGAATTTTCGTGACCAAAGCCGACGTGCTCGCGGCGAAGAAGGACGTGGCCGGCGAGAAGCGCGCCTTGCGCGACGGGATCGACTACGCGGGCACGCTGACCCTCCGCGAGGGGTACCAGAAGCTGCGGTCGGACATGCAGGCGCGCCTCGATCGGCTCGGGAAGTGAACCGGTCGCGAGGCGGAGAGCGCGTAAAATGCAGCTCTTTCGTGCCATCACGCGGTTGACCTCGACGCCGCGTGTGCGCTAACGAGCGTTGCGGTCAATTCGAGTCCGCCACTTCGACATGCGATCGCTCCCCAAGAGGCGAGCTCCCCGGTCACGAGCCGGAAGGCTCGGCTGGATCGTGCTCACCTGGACGAGCGCGCTCGTCCTGTCGTTCGTCCTTCTCGGGAGCGGCCGCGCGCGCGCGCAGGCGGTCGACGCCGGCGCGCCCGCCCCGACGCTCAGGAGCGCGGACGCCGGCGCGCCGCGAGGCGCCGACGCCGGGGCGCCCACGCCCAGGAGCGCGGACGCCGGCGCGCCGCGAGGCGCCGACGCCGGGGCGCCGACGCCCAGGAGCGCGGACGCGGGTGCGCCGCGCGGCATCGACGACGCGGGGGCGCCGCGCGGGCCGGCCGACGGGGGCGCCGGGCGCCCGGACGGCGGCGCAGCGCGCCCCACCGGCGACGCGGGGACGCCCGCCAGCACCGGCGACGCGGGGGCCTCCGCCGGGGGGGCGCCCGACGGCGGTGTCGGCGACGCGCTCGACGTCGCCGCGGCGAACGCGCAGGCGCCGCAGGTGCGCATCCCGCAGACCGAGGCCGAGAAGGCCGAGGGGGCGCCGATCCTGTCGATCGAGGTCAGCGGCAACCGCCGCGTCGCGAAGGACGACGTCCTCAGCTACCTGAAAGAGAAGCCGAACCAGCCGTTCAAGCTCGACACGCTCACGAGCGACGTGCGCGCGCTGTGGGACGCGGGCTTCTTCGACGACATCGAGGTCGACCTCACGCGCCGCGACAACGGCGTCACGATCCGCTTCCTCGTCCGCGAGCGGCCGAACATCAAGAGCGTCGAGTTCGAGGGGAACGAAGAGATCGAGGCGGACAAGCTCACCGAGGCGATCGAGGTGAAGCCGAACACGATCCTGAGCGTCCCGGCGGTCCGCAGGAGCGTGCAGAAGATCAAGGACGCGTACGCCGAGAAGGGGTACTTCCTCGCCGACGTCGAGTTCACGATCGAGCCGCAGCGCGACAACGAGGTCATCGTCCGCTTCAAGATCGCCGAGCACCAGCCGGTCACCGTCCGGCGGATCACGTTCATCGGCAACGAGCACGTCCCGGACAACGAGCTCCGCGAGGCGATGCAGACCGGCCAGGGGTCGCTCTTCTCCTTCGGGTCCGGCGGGCCGTTCCGCCAGGACATGTTCGAGCGCGACGTCCTGATGCTGAGTGCCCTCTATTACGACAAGGGCTACATGAGCGTGCAGATCGGCACGCCGCGCGTGATGCTCACCCCGGACCGCGAGGGGATCGAGATCACGCTCGTCATCCACGAGGGCCCGCGCTTCAAGATCCGCCAGCTCAAAGTCTACGAGCGCGACAACGACGGGAACGAGATCGAGCCGCTCGGCGGCCGCCGCGCGCTCCGCCTGATGATCCAGGCGAAGAGCGGCGACTGGTTCAACCGCGCCGAGATCATCAAGGACCTGCAGGCGGTCCGCACGCTCTACCGCGACGCCGGGTATTACAGCGTCGAGGCCGACCCCGAGACCGAGGTCGACGCCGTGCACCGCGAGGTCGACATCGTCATCCCGATCCGCCGCGGCCCGCTCACGTACGTCGAGCGGATCGAGGTCAAGGGGAACACGAAGACGCGCGACAAGGTGCTCCGCCGCGAGATGGAGATCGAGGAGGGGCACCTCTACTCCGAGTCGAAGGTCGAGGCGTCGAAGCGGCGCGTGACGGCGCTCGGGTACTTCGAGCGCGTCGACGTCTCCACCGAGCAGGGATCGGCGCCGGACAAGGTCGTCATCTACTTCGAGATCGCCGAGCGCCCCACCGGCACGTTCCAGGTCGGCGCCGGGTTCAGCTCGGTCGAGAACTTCATCGCCACCGCGCAGGTGCAGCAGGCGAACTTGTTCGGCAACGGGCAGTCGCTCGCGCTGCAAGCGCAGGTGTCGGGGCTCCGGCAGATCGTGAGCCTTCGCTTCTTCGAGCCGTACTTCTTGAACTCGGACTGGTCGATGAGCACCGAGCTCTACGACCAGCTCTACGTCTTCCCCGACTTCTCGCGGCGGTCGCTCGGCGGATCGCTCACGTACGGGTACGCGCTCGTCCAGCCGTGGCTCCGCCTCTCGCTCACCGGCACGGTCGAGCACGACAAGGTCGACACGAGCGCGACCAACACGTTCTTCGGATCGACGTCCGGCTTCGTGAACGTCTTCCAGCGCCTCCCGCTCGCGAACCTGTTCAACGACGGGCGCACGTTCTCGTTGAAGCCCGCGCTCATCTACGACACGCGCGACAACCGTCTCTTCCCGTCGTCCGGGATCTATCTCCAGCTCTCGACGGAGTGGGCGAACGAGGTCCTCGGGAGCGAGATCGAGTTCTTGCGCCACCGATTCACGGGGCGCTTCTATTACCCGCTCGGCGGCCAGACCGGGCAACCCGGATCGGGCTTCGTCTTGAAGCTCAACACCGAGTTCGGCCTCATCACGAGCCCGCACCCGGAGGGCGTCCCGATCTTCCAGCGCTTCTTCCTCGGCGGCATCCTCGACGTGCGCGGCTACCGCCTGCGCACGATCGGCCCGCGCCTCCCCTTGAACCAGTCGCTCGACGTGAACGCGCCGCCGATCCCGAACGGCGCGAACATCGGCGGCAACCTCGAGGCGTACTCGAACCTCGAGCTCGAGTTCCCGATCGTCGACAAGGTCGGCATCCGCGGCGTCGTCTTCTACGACATGGGCAACGCGTGGAACACCGAGGACCAGTTCTGCAAGACGACGCCGGCGCCGCAGTTCTCGCACGTCGTCTCGCCGTGCTTCAACTCGGGGAGCCTCGGCTACCTCCGCACGAGCACCGGCTTCGGCATCCGCTGGTTCTCGCCGCTCGGCCCGCTCCGCTTCGAGTGGGGCTTCCCGCTCATGCCGCTCCCGTACGAAGAGAGCTACGTCTTCGAGTTCACGATCGGGAACTTCTTCTAGTTTCGAGGGGAGCGCGGCCGCTCCCCTCGAGCTCCCCAGCCGATCAAGCGTTGCGGCGTGTCAGCGGACGATCTCGTAGATCCCCGCGGCGAGCGCGAGGATCGCGGCGAGGCCCGCGACGGCGATGACGAACGGGCGGCTGCGCGGCGCGGGGGGCGGCGCGGCGGGCGGCGGGATGATCGGCTTGCCCGTCGTCCCGTCGAGCGGCGGCACCATGACGTACGGCTCGGTGGGATCGAACGCGTCCACCCACCGCTCGAGCGCGACGATGAGCTCGGCCATCGATCCGAAGCGGCGATCGCGCGGCTTCGAGAGGGCGCGCATCACCACCGCGGCGACGTGCGACGGCACGCGCGCGTTGACCTGGCGGAGCGGGGTCGGGTCGGCGGTGAGGACCTCGTGGACGAGGCGGAGGCGATCGCCCTTCGCCTTCCACGGGAGACGGCCGGCGAGGAGCTCGTACGCGACGACGCCCCACGAGAACTGGTCGGCGCGCCCGTCGAGCGGCTCGCTCTGCATTTGCTCCGGAGACATGTACTGCGGCGACCCGAGCGGGCGCCCCTCGCCGCTCAGCGTGCCGATCGTCGGGCCGCCCGGGACGAGCTCGAGGCGCTTCGCGATCCCGAAGTCGAGGACCTTCACGGTGCCGTCCTCGCGAATGATGACGTTCTCCGGCTTGATGTCGCGGTGGACCAGGCCGCGGGCGTGCGCGGCGATGAGCGCCGACGCGATCTCGGTGAGCCAGCGGACACGGTCGTCGATCGCGACATTTGCGCCGATGTAGTCGCGAAGGAGCTTCCCCTTCACGAGCTCCATCGCGAGGTACGGGATCCCGCGGAGCGGCGGCGGGTCCTCCGCCTCGCCAACGTCGTAAATCGCGACGACGTTCGGGTGCTCGAGCGCCGCGGCGGCGCGCGCCTCGCGGAGAAGACGGCTGCTGCCGTTCCCTTCGGCGCCGTCTCCCGGACGAAAGACCTTCAGCGCCACGTGACGATGAAGACGCTGGTCGATCGCCTCGTAGACGTCAGACATCGCTCCCGTACCGAGGTGGGAGACGACGCGGTACCGATCCAGGGAATCGCCCGGCGCGAGGGGCACGACTTCGTTATAGGACCGGACGCACGCGCGACGGAAGCACGTCGGACAATCACGAGCACTTGGTGCACAGTTGGAGGGGATGTGCCCCACGGCCGTTGCTCTGGATTCTGTTCTCGCGGTACCATCCCCACGAAAGCTTGGGGCAAGGGCGGTGGCGTGACGGGCGTAGCGGACGAGGGCGAAGAGGAAGATCAGCTCCTCACGGAGATGCAGACGTTCTCACCCGCGGGGGGCTCGACACCGCCGCGTGCGGAGTCGCTCCTCGTTATGAGCAAGACTGGGGTTTTTACTCGCCCCCTCCCCAAGAAGGGGGAGATCTCCCTGGGTCGATCGCCGACGTGTGACATCCACGTGGACGACGCGAAAGTCTCGCGCGTCCACGCGAAGCTCCGGATCCGCCAGCGGTTCGAGCTCGTCGATCTCGGGAGCCGCAACGGGACGCTCGTCGGCGATCGACGGCTCGCGCCCAACGTATACACGCCGGTCGACATCGGCGACATGATCACCCTCGGATCGACGGTGCTCATCCTCCAGACGACGCTGGCCGACGCGCCGCCGATCCGCCTGTGGAGCCAGAGCACGTTCGAAGAGCGCGTCGAAGAAGAGCGGCGGCGCGCCGAGTCGACGCGTTCCAGCTTCGCGATCGTCCAGGTGAAATACGACGTGAAGTCGCTGCTCGATCCGGGCGCCGCGACCACCGCGCGCGACGACATCTCGCGCGACGCGGCGCAGCTCGAGCGCCTCGAGCGGACGCTGCGCGAATTCCTCCGCCCGACCGACGTCGTCTCGTCGCGCGACGGCGCGTTCGAGGTGCTCCTCCCGGCGACGCCCCCCGAGACGGCCGACGCGCTCGGCGCGCAGCTCTCCGCGCGGCTGAAGAAGCTCCTCGCGCCGTTCGTCGTCGGCGTCGCGTGCTACCCGCGCGACGGCCACAACCGCGAGTCGCTCGAGCGCCAGGCGGAGGTCCTCCACCCGCGCGTCACCGACGAGCCGCCGGCGAAGCTCGATCGCGGCGTGATGAAGACGCTCGCGCCGATGATCGAGAAGGTCGCCGCGGGGGCGATCAACGTCCTCATCCTCGGCGAGACGGGCGTCGGCAAAGAGGTGATGGCGCGGACGATCCACGAGCGATCGCCGCGCCGCTCCGGGCCGATGCTCGCGCTCAACTGCGCCGCGTTCTCCGAGCAGCTCCTCGAGAGCGAGCTCTTCGGATACGAGAAGGGCGCGTTCACCGGCGCGACGCAGACGAAGCAGGGGCTCCTCGAGGCGGCGGGCGGCGGCACCGTGTTCCTCGACGAGGTCGGCGAGATGCCGCTCGGCCTCCAGGCGAAGCTCCTTCGCGTCCTCGAGCAGCGCGAAGTGATGCGCGTCGGCGCGCTGAAGACGCGGCCGATCGACGTGCGCTTCATCTTCGCGACGAACCGAGACCTCCACGTCGAGATCGCCGCCGGGCGGTTCCGGAGCGACCTCTTCTTCCGTATCAACGGGATCTCGCTGACGATCCCGCCGCTCCGCGAGCGGGTCGACGAGATCGAGTCGCTCGCGCGGATGTTCGTGCAGCAGGCCGCCGAGCAGTCGCGGCGACCGCCGCCGCCGATCGCGCCGCAGGTGCTCGAGCTCCTCCGGCGCTATCGATGGCCGGGGAACATCCGCGAGCTCCGGAACGTGATGGAGCGCGCGGTGCTCCTCAGCCACGACGTGATCGCGCTCGAGCACATCCCGTCGGCGCAGATGGGACCGGTCGTTCCACTCGGGAACAGCGCGCGCGCGCGCCCGCCCGACATCGACGACGAGCACACGATCGCCGTGCCGCCCGCGCGATCCGACGACGAGCTCGACTCCTCGGACGGGGACGAGCGCCGGCGCATCATCGCGGCGCTCGAGCAGTGCGCCGGAAACCAAACGAAGGCGGCGAAGCTCCTCGGCATCTCGCGCCGAACGCTCGTCACGCGCCTCGAGGAGTACGCGCTCCCTCGCCCGCGAAAGAAATGAGCGGCGCCGAAGGCGTCCGCATCCAGACCAAACCATCGCCAGACGATCATGACGCGGCGCTCGCGAAGCGTTGACGCAGCGATCCACGTCGTCGATAATCGAGCCACAGCACGATGCGCGAACAGCGCGATCAGAGAGACGAGCTGATCGAGCGCGCGAAGAGCCGCATCGGGAAGCTCGTCGACGGTAAATGGCGGCTAGACGCCCTCCTCGGAATCGGCGGCATGGCGGTCGTGTATGCCGCCACACACCGCAACGGGCTGCGCGGCGCGCTCAAGATCCTCCATCCGGAGGTCGCGCTCAGCAACCGCGTGAAGGCGCGTTTTCTCCGCGAAGGATACGTGGCGAACAAAGTCGGCCACCCGGGGGCGGTCGCGGTCCTCGACGACGACGAAGCGGCAGACGGCACCGTCTTCCTCGTCATGGAGCTCCTCGACGGGCAGACGCTCGACGTCCGCTACGAGAAGAAGACGATGGATTACGGTGACGCGCTGTCGATGGCCGATCAGCTCCTCGATCTCCTCCACGCCGCGCACGACAAAAGCATCGTCCACCGTGATCTGAAGCCGGCGAACATCTTTCTCACGCGCGACGGGACGATCAAGGTGCTCGACTTCGGGATCGCGCGCCTCCGCGAGCTGAGCAGCGGCAACCTGCCGAACGCGACGACGATGCACGCGATGGGGACCCCCGGCTTCATGGCGCCGGAGCAGGCGCGCGGCCTCTGGGAGGAGGTCGACGCGCGCACCGACCTGTGGGCGGTCGGCGCGACGCTCTTCACGCTCGTCACGGGGAAAGAGGTCCACGCGGGGCGCACGGTCAACGAGCAGCTCCTCGCCGGGATGACGAAGCCCGCGCCGCCGATCGCCAGCGTTGCGTCGCAAGTCCCGCCGCCGGTCGCCGAGGTGATCGATCGCGCGCTCCAATTCGAGCGCGGCGAGCGCTACCAGACCGCGCTCGAGATGCAGGCCGCGGTGCGCGCGGCGTACCAGGCGACCACCGGCCGGCGGATCAGCGCCGCGGTCCGCCTCGTGCCGACGCGGAAGTCGGATCCGAGCGGGATGGATCCGGCGGTCGCCGCGACCGAGCCGGCTCCGCCGCGGATGACGACCGACGGCGCCGCGGTCCCGAAGAGGGCCTCCGGCGCGCTCGGTCCGTCGGTCCCGCCACGGCGCTCGCGGCGGACGACCGCGTACTTCGCAGCCGGCGCGCTCGCGGGCGTCGCGATCGGAGGGGCGGCGCTCCTCCGATCGCTCGCTGGACCGACGGCGGCGACGCCCTCCACCACCGAGACGCCACCATCGTCGCTGGCCGCACCGACACCGCCGCCGGTCGCGACGCCGAGCAAGGCGCCGGCCGCTGCGCCGCCGGCGGTGACCGCGCCGGAGCCGCCTTCGTCGAGCGCCGTGAGCACCGCGGTCCACGCGGAAGCGAGCGCCGCGCCGAACGACCGGCGGCCGGGGGTCACGTCGCGACCGCGACCGCCGCGCATGTCGGGATCGGCCGCCGCGTCCGCGGCGAGCGCCGCGCCGGCCGCCAGCGCGCCCGCGCCGCCCGCGACCGTGGACTTGTTCGGTCGGCGCCGGTGAAGCCTCGCTCGACCTCCCGGCGGCGGCTCCGCGGCGCGCTCGCGATCGCCGCGCACGTCGCGGTGATCGCCGGCGCGCGACTCGGCGCGGCCGCGCCGCAGCGCGATCCGGCGGCCGCGGAGGCGCTCTTCGTGGCGGGACGTGAGGCCGTGGAGCGCGGCGACTACGCGGCCGCATGCGCCAAGTTCGCCGAGAGCGACCGCCTCGACCCCGCGCCCGGCACGCTGATGAACCTCGCCGACTGCGAAGAGCACATTCATCACCCCGCCGCCGCATGGAGCCGGTGGAAAGAGGCGCTCGAGCAGCTCCCGCCGGACGACCCTCGCCTCCCCCTCGCGCGCGAGCGCGCCGCGGCGATCGAGCGCCGCGTCCCGCGGCTGACGCTCCGCCTCGCGACGGGCGCGGCGGGGGCGACGGTGACGCGCGACGGCGCCGAGATCGGCCCGGGGGCGCTCGGGATCGCGCTCCCCGTCGAGCCCGGCGCGCACACGATCGTCGTGACCGCGCCGGGGCGCGAAGAGCGGCGCACCACCGTCACGTTGAACGAGGGCGACGCGGTCGAGCGGACGCTCGACGCCGGCGCGAAGCTCCCCGAGCCTGCGGGATCGACCGCGCCGGCCGCCTCGACCCACGGCGCGGGGCGGCGGACGCTCGCGTTCGTCCTCGCCGGCGTCGGCGCGGTCGGAGTCGCCGCCGGCGCAGCGACCGGGATCCTCGCGATCCAGAAGCGCGACGACCTCGCGGCGAACTGCTACCCGGCCAACGTGTGCAACGACGCCGGCGCGGACGCCGCGAACGCCGGGCACACCTACGCTACCGTGAGCACCGTGAGCTTCATCGCGGGAGGGGTCGCGCTCGGCGCGGCGGTGGTCCTCTTCGCCACGAGCCCCCGCTCGTCGCCGGCGCGCGGCGCGCGGGCCGCCCCGCCGCGGACGACGGCGTGGCTCGCGCCGAGCGTCTCTCCGCTCGGCGGCGGCGCGATGCTCGGAGGGACGTTCGAGTGATCCGGCGTCGATGGGCCCAGCGGCGGCGAAGCCGACCGCGTCTTGCCAAGCCGGTGGCTGCGGGCGCGACGATGGCCGCGGCGCTCGTCGGCGCGGCGATCGCCTCCGGCTGCGAGGGGCTCATCGGCGCGCACTTCGACGTGGAGCGTGTATCTTGCACGCATGTCGCGCCGCCGCCTCCCCCGCCGCCGGGGAACTACGGCGGCAACGGGAACTCGGTCGTCTTCGCCGCGTACACCGTCGACCTCGGCGAGACCGGCGGCTTCGTGTCGATGGGCTACGACCAGGACGGCCTGTGCACGAACCGGAGCCAGGGCCCGAGCTGCGCGACGACGACGTGGCTGAAGGCCGACGACACCGACGGCGTCGACGGGCGCGACAACGGGGTCGGGAGGCTCGTCGGCGCGCAGAAGCAGTTCTTCAACTCGCAGTTTTTGACCAGCGCCGTGACGACCGCGAATATCCAGAGCGGCAAGTCGCCGCCGCTGATCGTCTTCCGCGTCTCCGACTACGACAACATCACCGAGGACGACGCGGTCACCGTCGAGTGGTTCCTCGCCGCGACGTCGGCCCCCGACGCGGCGGCGCCGGACTGGACGAGCTACGCGGTGCCGCTCGAGGAGGGGACGAGCGAGCTCGGCCTCGACGGCAAGCCGCATTCGCTCGACGTCGACACGCACGCGTACGTGCACGGCGGGACGCTCGTCGCGCACTTCCCGCGCGGCGCGACGATCCGCCTGGGCAACGTCGCCTTCCGCCTCGCGTCGGCGGTCCTCACCGCGCCGCACGATCCGGATCACGGCTTCGGGAGCGCGACGGTCGCGGGGAAGCTCGCGACGCGCGAGTTCTTCACCCGCCTCCCCGAGTTCACCGCGTTCGTCGCGCAGAACGACATCTGCAAGGACAACGCGCTCTACCCGCAGATCAAGGCTTACGCGTGCTCGTTCGAGGACATCCGCGTCGACGGCGTCGTCGACCCGACGCTCCCGTGCGACGCGCTCTCGATCGGCCTCACCGTCACGACCCGCCCCGTCGCGCTCGGCGAGAGCCGCGCGTCGCCGCGCGCGAACACGTGCACGCCGGAGACCGACCCTTCGAACGACAACTGCTCGTCGCCGACCCCCGTGACCGACGCGGGCGGCGGCCACGATCCGTCGACGAACTGCGTGAGACCCGGGACGCCGAACAACGAGCGGGGCGTCGGCGCGTACTGCGAGTCGCTGGACCAGTGCCCGCTCGGCTCGCTCTGCACGGCGCAGTTCGGCGCGCCGGCCAACGCGTGGTTCTGCTCGAAGCTCTGCGCCGACGACAGCACGTGCGGGAGCAACGCGTACTGCGCGTACGACAGTCGCGGACACGCGTGCGTCCCCTTCGCGTGCGGCACGCCCGACGCGGGCCCCGACGCCGCCGCCGCGGACAGCGGCGGCGACGCCACCGCGCCGGACGCATCCAACGACGCGACCACCGACGCAGACCCCCCCGACGCCGCCGACGAGTAGGTGCAAGCACCGCCGGGGAGCTCGAGGGGAGCAGCGCTCCCCTCGAAACCAGGCAGGTAGCCGCAGCGAGAAAGGCGTAGTAGGACGGGCGTTCAGCGCCGGCGCGCAGCGCCGCGAAAAACGAGCCCGAAACACGAGCCATGGCCAACAACGAAGTCCCGCCGACCCCGCCGACGCCGCCCACGAACCCGCAGCAGAAGGTGCCCGTCTCGATCCAGGACGAGATGCGGACGAGCTACCTCGACTACGCGATGAGCGTCATCATCGGGCGCGCCATCCCGGACGTGCGCGACGGGCTCAAGCCGGTGCACCGGCGGATCCTCTTCTCCGCGTACGAGCAGAATTTGAGCCCCGGCGGCGCGCACCGAAAGAGCGCGACGATCGTCGGAGACGTCCTCGGCAAGTACCACCCGCACGGCGACGCCAGCGTCTACGACGCGATGGTCCGCCTCGCGCAGGACTTCTCGATGCGCTACCCGCTCATCGACGGCCAGGGGAACTTCGGGTCGGTCGACGGCGATCCGGCGGCTGCCTACCGGTACACCGAGGCGCGCCTCTCGCGGATGGCGATGGAGCTCCTCTCGGACATCGACAAGGAGTGCGTCGACTTCCAGCCGAACTTCGACGACCGCCTCGAGGAGCCGACGGTCCTCCCGGCGCGGATCCCGAACTTCCTCATCAACGGGTCGGGCGGGATCGCGGTCGGCATGGCGACGAACGTCCCGCCGCACAACCTCGGTGAGGTGCTCGACGCGACGGTGCATTTGATCCGGAACCCCGGCGCGACCGTCGACGACTTGATGCGCTTCGTCCCCGGCCCGGACTTCCCCACCGCCGGGCTCATCTACGGGCGCGCCGGGATCGAGCAGGCGCAGCGCACCGGGCGCGGCAGCATCGTGATGCGCGCGCGCGTCGAGGTGGAGAAGGTCCTCGGCAGGGGCGATCGCGAGCAGATCGTCGTGACCGAGATCCCGTACCAGGTGAACAAGGCGCGCGTGCACGCGAAGATCGGCGAGCTCATTCGCGAGAAGAAGCTCGAAGGGATCAGCGAGGTGCGCGACGAGAGCGACCGCGAGGGGATCCGCCTCGTCATCGAGCTCAAGAAGGACGTCCTCCCGCAGATCGTGATCAACCACCTCTACCGGATGACGGATCTGCAATCGACGTTCGGCGTGATCAACCTCGCGATCGTCGGCGGCCGCCCGGCCGTGCTCAATTTGCGCGAGACGCTCGCGTGCTTCGTCGAGCACCGGCGCGACGTCGTCACGCGCCGCTGCCGCTTCGAGCTCCGCCAGGCCGAGGCCGCGCGCGAGATCAACGAAGGCCTCGGGATGGCCGTCACCGACATCGACAAGGTGATCAAGACGATCCGCGCCGCGCGCGACACCGACGAGGCACGCGTCGAGCTGATGAAGCTCCCGCTCGTGGGCCTCGAAGAGTACGTCCGCCGCGCCGGCCGCCCCGAGGCGGAGATCGAGGCGGCGAAGAAGCGGAAGGAGTATTTCCTCTCCGATCGGCAGGCGAAGGCGATCCTCGAGATGCGCCTCTCGCGCCTCACCGGCCTCGAGATCGAGAAGCTCGCCGTCGAGTACAGCGAGCTCTCGAACACGATCGCCCGCCTCCGCGCGATCCTCGCCGACGAGAAGCTCCTCTTCGACGTCATCGTCGTGGAGCTCGAGGAGATCCGCGAGAAGTACGCAGACAAGCGGCGCACCGAGATCGTGCAGACGGCGGCCGAGATCAACCAGGAGGACCTCATCCAGGAAGAGGAGATGGTCGTCACCATCTCGCACGCCGGGTACGTCAAGCGCACGTCGACGAGCGACTACCGCGCGCAGAAGCGCGGCGGCAAAGGGAAGATCGGGATGGAGGCGCGCGACGAGGACTGGGTCACCCAGCTCTTCGTCGCGTCGACCCACGCGTACGTCTTCTTCTTCTCCGACAAGGGGAAGGCGTACGTGAAGAAGGTCTTCGAGATCCCGCAGGCGGTCCGGACAGCGAAGGGGCGCGCGATCGTCAACTTCGTCGGGATGGAGCCGGGCGAGAAGGTCGCGGCGATCGTCGGCGTCCCGAAGATCGAGGCCGGGAAGTTCCTCGTCACGCTCACGCGGCGCGGGCAGATCAAGAAGACCGAGCTCCTCGAGTACGAGAACTTCCGCGAGAAGGGGATCATCGGCGTGAAGATCGAGGGGGACGATCAGCTCCTCTCCGCCGCGCTCACCGACGGGACGCGCGAGTTCATCATCGCGACGCGGAGCGGGATGTCGATCCGCTTCGACGAGCAGCAGGTGCGCCCGATGGGCCGCGCGACGATGGGGGTGAAGGCGATCGACGTGGCCGACGACGACGCGGTGGTCGGCCTCACCGTCACGGATCCGGAGCGCGAGCACGTCCTCGCGGTGTGCGAGAAGGGATACGGCAAGCGGACGCACATCGAAGAGTTCCGGAAGCAAAACCGCGGCGGAAAGGGGATCATCCTCATCGACGCGAGCGAGCGCAACGGTCCGGTCATCGACGTGAAGCTCGTGAAGGACGGCGACGAGGTGATGCTCATCACCGACCGCGGTCAGACGCTCCGCACGCGGGTCGACGAGATCCGCGAGACCGGGCGCAACGCACAAGGGGTGAAGATTATGTCGG
>Ga0207670_10000907_pt1 | contig 15643 bp, 14 predicted proteins | sample KBSS23HmetaG_FD_184339 | JGI IMG/M metagenome (GOLD analysis project Ga0207670, IMG submission 184339) | Switchgrass rhizosphere microbial communities from Kellogg Biological Station, Michigan, USA - KBS S2-3H metaG (SPAdes) (version 2) | ecosystem: Host-associated > Plants > Roots >... | reverse complement strand
CCCGCGTCAGCTCGCGGCCAGCGCGCGCGCGACCGCGATCAGCAGTTCGGGCAGGCCCTTGCCGGTCGCACTCGAGATCGCGAGTACGGGCATGCCGATCTCCTGCGCCAATTCGAGCGCACGGCCCGCGCTGGCGTCGTCCTCGACCTTGGTCGCGCACACCAGCGTCGGCCGTGCCGCCAGCGCCGGCGAGTGCGCCGCGAGTTCGGTGCGGATCGTGCGCCACGCGGCCGCCGGAGGTTCGAGGGGCAGGTCGCTGCAGTCGACGAGGTGCAGCAGCAGGCGCGTGCGCTCGACGTGCTTCAGGAACTTGTCGCCGAGACCCTTGCCGGCGTGCGCGCCGGCGATGAGTCCCGGGATGTCGGCGAGCACGAAGGTGGTGTCACCCGGCCCGGTGGCGATGCCGAGCATCGGTTCGAGCGTCGTGAACGGATAGCCGGCGATCTTCGGTCGCGCGCGCGTCAGCGCGGCCAGCAGCGTCGACTTGCCGGCGTTCGGCAGCCCGACCAGGCCGACGTCGGCGATCAGCTTGAGCTGCAGCAGCACGTCGCGCTCCTCGCCGGCCTGCCCGAGTTCGGCCTGCTTCGGCGAGCGGTTGGTCGCCGTCGCGAAGCGCGCGTTGCCGCGACCGCCGCGGCCGCCGCGCGCCACGACGAACGGCACCTCGGCGGCCGCGAGGTCCTTGAGCACGTTGCCGCGCGCGGCGTCGAGCACGATGGTGCCGACCGGCACCTCGAGCACGAGGTCGCCGGCGTCCTTGCCGCCGCAGTTCTTGGCGCCGCCGGGCTCGCCGTTGTGCGCCGCGAACGCGCCGCGGCCGGTCAGGTGGAACAGCGTGTTGCAGTGCGTCGTCGGCCGCAGCACGACGTCGCCGCCGTCACCGCCGTCGCCGCCGTCGGGACCGCCGCGCTGGATGAACTTCTCGCGCAGGAACGAGACGCTGCCGTCGCCGCCGCGGCCGCCGCGCACCGTGATCTGCAGTTCGTCGACGAACATCGGTGCATGCTCCGCAGCCGCGCGCGCCGGGCGCGGTCACCGGCGGCGCGGCGCCGGCTCGCGGCGGATCAGTTCGCGCTCGGCGCGACTTCGGCCGCGAACGGCTCGACGTCGACGCGGCGGTTCTTCTGGAAGCGCACGATGCCGGCAGCGATCGCGAACAGCGAATCGTCGCCGGCGCGGCGCACGTTGCGGCCCGGGGTGAACCTGGTGCCGACCTGGCGCACGATGATCGTGCCGCTGGTCACGCGCTGGCCGCCATAGGCCTTGACGCCGCGGTACTGCGGGTTGCTGTCGCGGCCGTTCTTGGTCGAGCCCTGCCCCTTCTTGTGAGCCATTGTCGTCGGTCCTCAGGAGTGCCAGATCAGAAGAGTTGCCATCAGGAATTGATGGCCTCGATCTGCACGATCGTGTAGCGCGCGCGGAAGCCCGTGCGCCGGCGGCTGTTCTTGCGGCGACGGAACTTGCCCGTCACCACCTTGTCGCCCTTCCACGACGGCGTCATCACCTTCGCGGTGACGGTCGCGCCCGCGACGTACGGCGTGCCGACGCGGCCCGCGCCGTCGCCGCCGACCATGCAGACCTTGTCGAAGGTCACCGTCGCGCCGGCTTCGACGTCGCGGCGCAGATGGATCTGGATGCGGTCACCGGCCTTGACCCGGTACTGCTGATTGCGATCGTCGACGACGGCGTACATGTGGATTGGCTGCGCCGCGGCGGCCGCGGCGGGGAAAGGGGCAGGGACCATACCGGCCCAGGCCCGCGTTGCAAGCCGGTTTCGGACGTGCGGCGGCGCGGGCCGCCGCCGCGTCAGGCCTTGACGCCGAGCCCGGCCGGGATCGCGATGCGGGCCTCCTGGCCGTCGCCGGTCAGGAAGCGGTAGTGCACGACGTCGATCGGGTAGGTCGGCTCGGGGCGGAACACGACGCCCTTGCCGACCGCCTCCTCGAGATCGAGGATCGGCCGCCGCTTGTAGTTGCTGAGGTAGTCGTTGACGCCGGGCGCCGCGAACACCTGCAGCATCGAGTAGCCCTTGAGGTTCAGCAGCGCGCGGACCTCGCGCAGCACCGACAGCGCCTTGCTCTGGACGGTGCGCGACCAGCCGGAGCCCTTGCAGTGCGGGCACTGCATGAACACGGTGCGCTTGAGCCCGGGGCCGACGCGCTGGCGCGTGATCTCGAGCATGCCGAACGGCGAGATGCGCCCGACCTTGATGCGCGCGCGATCGCCGCGCAGCGCCTCGATCAGCCGCTTCTCGACGCTGCGCCGGTGCTTCTCGGGCGCCATGTCGATGAAGTCGATGATGATCAGGCCACCGAGGTCGCGCAGGCGCAGCTGCCGCACGATCTCGGGGATCGCGTCGAGGTTGGTGCGATACGCGGTCTCGTCGAGGTCGGCGCCGGGTTTGAACTTGCCCGAGTTGACGTCGATCGCGACCAGCGCCTCGGCCTGGTCGATGACGATCGACGCGCCGTTCGGCAGGTCGACCTTCGGCTGGTAGAGCGCCTCGACCTCCTTCTCGATGCCGAAGCCGTGGAACAGCGGCGTCGTCAGTTCGTGCCGCCGGATGCGGTCGGCCATGTGCGGCATCAGCTTGTCGGCGAAGTCGCGGATGCGCAGGTGGACGTCCTCGCTGTCGACGACGACCTCGGCGATGTCGGGCGTGAACAGGTCGCGCATCGCCTTCAGCACGAGGTCGGACTCCTGGTAGAGCAGCGCCGGCGCGCGCGTGACCTTGAGCCGCTGCGCGACCATCTCCCAGATCTTCTTGAGGTAGTCGCGATCGCGCTGCAGGTCCGCCAGCGTCTTGTTGACGCCCGCGGTCCTGACGATGAAGCCGATGCCGCCGTGGCCGGTCTCGTCGAGTTCGCGCACGATGCGCTTGAGGCGCTTGCGCTCCTTCGGGTCCTCGATCTTCCGCGACACGCCGCACTTCGGCAGGCTCGGCATCAGCACCAGGCAACGGCCCGGCAGCGACACGTAGGTCGTCAGCGTCGGCCCCTTGCTGCCGATGCCCTCCTTGGTGACCTGCACGACGACCTCCTGCCCCTTCTTGAGCAGCTGGTCGATCGTCGGCCGCGGCCGCCGTGCCGAATTCTGCGGCCGGCTGCGATCGCGGCCACGACCGCGACCGCGGCGCGAACGCTTCGGCCGCACCGGCGCCACGCCGGCGTCGCCGGCCGGCGCGTCGCCGGCCGCATCCGTTTCGTCGGACCCGGCCTCGTCGCCCGCGTCGTCCGCGCGCGGCGGCCGCGCGATCGGCACTTCGTCGTCGTCGGGCGCGTCGGCGAGTCCGGTCGCGGTGCCGCGCTCCGCGGGCTCGTCGCCGGGCGCGGCGTCGGTCGCGTCGTCGTCGTCGTCGCGATCGCCGCTGGCACCGACGGTCACCATCGAGTCGTCGGGCACGGCGAAGCCCGCGGCCGCGTCGTCGAGCAGCGGGCTCTCGTCCGACGACGCCGCCAGCGGCTCGTCGCCGGTCACTTCGCGCACCATCGCATCGTCGCCGCCGGCGTCGGCATCGCTGTCGCCGTCGGCGTCGGCGTCGGCCGCGCCGGCGTCGCTGCGCTGGCGCGCGGCAGCCGCGGCGTCGGCGGCGGGCGGCGCGCCGTCGTCGTCCTCGTCGTCGAGCAGCGCCTGCTGCATCGACTCGGGACCGTCGTCGACGTCGACGCGGGCACGGCCCTCGATGACGTCGTCGAGCTGGAAGTCGGGCCGGCCATAGGCGGGCAGCACGTCGCTGACGTGCAGGAAGCCGTTGACGCGGCCGCCGAAGCTCACGAACGCCGCGCCGATGCTCGGCTCGATGTTGACGACCTTGCCCTTGTAGACGTTACCGAGATAGGCCTCCCGGCTCGCCAACTCGACGTGCAGCTCCTGCAGCACGCCGTCCTCGACCACTGCGATCCGGCTCTCTTCCGGATCCAGGGCGTTGATCAGCATCCTCTTCAAAGGGTTCTCCTTGTGTGCAACGACCGCCGCGTGCGGCGGTGTTCCGGAGCCAGGCCGGGCGCGAGGACTGCAGCGCGCGCACCGACGGTGCACGCGCGCCCCCCTCGCAGCGGTGACCTGTGGGCGCGGCAGCGGACTCGATCGCGGCGGGCGCGACAGCCGCAGCGGCGGCCAACGCCGCCAACCGCACCCGGCCGGACCCGCGCGCATCGCGACGGGCCGCCGACTCTGGAACCGAAACCAAAACCGATCCACGCTGCCGCGCGCACGGATCGCCCGCAGCAGGCGCGCGCGGCGGGACCGCGGCGGCGAGCGTCGGACGGGCAGTTGGGCGATGCAGCATGGGCATTCCTGTGGGGAGCGGTGACCGCCGCTGCGGCGGCACCGCTGCTGCCGCTCCCGGCGACAGCGCGGCAGATCCTACGAGGCGCGGCGACCGCGCTCAACGGCGCGAGCGACGTGGCCTCCAGGTCGGCGCGCGCCGCGCGGCGGCGCAGGCTGGCGCCGCGCGGCGCGGCGCCGGTCGGGACCGGCGGTGCCGGTCCCGTCATGGTCCCGGGGGCGCACCCGACGGCGCCCCCGGGCAACCGCGCTCACTTGTCGCGGCCGAAGACCGCGTCCTGCTCGCGCTGGAACTCGTGCATCTTCTCGCGCAGGGCCTCGTCGAACTTGCGCTGCGTGTCCTCGGCGCTGCGGATCAGGCTCGGCGTGATGAACACCAGCAGGTTCGTCTTGGTGTCCTGCGTGCTGCGGTTCTTGAACAGGTAGCCGAGCACCGGGATGTCGCCGAGCAGCGGCAGCTTGATCTCCGTCTCGGTCTGCACGCGGCTGACGAGCCCGCCGAGCACCGCGGTCTGGCCGCTGCGCAGCAGCACCTTGGTCGCGATCGTGCTCGAGCCGATGCGCGGCAGCGCGATCGTGCCCGACTCGCCGCCGGTGCCGACCGAGAAGAGGTCGAAGCCCGCCGGCGAGACGGCGGACGCCGCGCTGGTGCCCGTCAGCGCGGTGCGCTGCGGGATCACTTCGAGCACGACCTTGTCGGTGCCGGGCACGACGTGCGGCGTCGCCAGCAGCTGGAAGCCGACGTTGACGGGCGAGTCGTCGCCCTCCTCGAGCGCGAGCAGCAGGCCGCCGGCCTGGCCCTGCTCGACGCGCGACTGCGCGTAGCGCACGGCTTCACCGACGAAGATCGTCGCCGTCTGGTGGTCCATCGCGACGATCTTGGGCGCCTGCGTGATCTCCGACTTGGCGTCCTTCTTGAGCAGGCGCAGCGTCGCCGTCACCTGCGTGAAGTCGAGCGTGCCGAACACGACGTTGGGCAGCGTGACGCTGGCGCCGTCGTTCGACAGCGAGTCCGTGAACGGACCGATGCCCGCGTTGTTGGCGATGATCGAGTCGTCCCAGCCGCCGGCGCCGAGGTCGAACGGCAGGCGCGTCGGGATCGCGCCGAGGCCGAGGCTGGCGGTCCAGCCGTTGCCGCCCGGCGAGATGCCGATGTCGAGCACGTCGTCGTTCGACGAGGTCACGAACTTGACGTCGAGGTAGACCTGCGCCGGCTCGATGTCGATCAGCGCGACGATGCGCTTGATCTCGTCGACGACGGGCCGCGTGTCCTTGACCAGCAGCCAGTTCTGCTCGCCGTCGTAGTCGAGGCTGCCGATCTGCGGCGTGATCATGCGCTGCAGCGCCTGCAGCAGCGTGAAGTCGACCTCGCCCTTGGTCAGCTTCGTCTGCGGCGCGCGGTCGAGCACGTACTCGCTGTTGATGAACGGCACGTAGGACGACCGCGGCCGCACGTAGCGCAGCGGGATCGCCTCGAACACGAGGTCCTGCTGGATGTTCGACGCCGGCACGACGCGCAGGATGCCGCGGCCTTCCTGGACGACGACGAAGCCCAGCGTCTTGACCGCGGCGTCGAGCGTGTCGCGCCACGGGATGTTCTTCAGGCGCAGCGTGATCTCGCCCTTGACCTCCGGCGAGACGACGATGTTCGCGCCGCTGATCTTGGCGATCGTGTCGATGACCTTCTTGATGTCCGCGTTCTCGAACGCGAACGTGATGCGCGGCGGCTTCTCGACCTTGAGCACGCCGCCCTCGCTCTCGGCGACGACGCAGTCGGCCTGCTCGGCGACGATGTCCAGCGCCTGCCGCCAGTGGACGTCCTGCAGGTCGACGGTGACCGTCGCCTCGATGGCGGGGTCCATGATGATGTTGACGTTGGCCTTGCGCCGGATGCTGGCGACGACGTCGCGCAGATCGCGGTCACGCAGGCGCAGCGTCAGCCGGCTGGCGCGGTCGCCCTGCGCCGCAGTCGAGATGTCCTCCTGCTGCGGCTGCTGTTGCTGCTGGGGTGCGGCGGGTTCTTGTGCCGCCGCGTAGAAGGCCGGCACGACGGCGAGCGCCGCACCGATCACCGCGCGACCGAGGGGTCGCAACCAAGTCATTGCCTGCATCGTCGATCCTTCTCCCGAGTCGGGTCGGGAAGTCGTTTTGATCCGCCGGCAACGGCACCTGGGGGTTCCGATCCGGGGGTTTACTCTCCATCGTCACCGTGCCGGAGCGCGCTTTAGGCGTTCCGCACGGCCCGCCGCCCGTTTGGCGCGGCGTCCGGCCGGCGACGTCGCCGGCCGGTCCCTGCTCACCTCACAGCGTCCTGATCAGCGTCAGGCCGCGGAACACGAACCAGACCTGCTCCTCCTCGACGCGGCGCAGCATCAACTCGTCGTTGATGTAGTCGCCCTCCTCGTAGGTCTCGCCGTTGAGCAGCACGCCGGAGCGGCCGCCGTCGTGGTTGACGAGCACGCCCTGGATCTTCAGGTCGAGCGTCTTGAACTCCATCGCGGTCTTGACGCGCACGTGCAGCGCCTTGGCAGTGACCGCCAGCGCGTAGCGCGGATCGGCCTCCGGCACCAACAGGCGCGGCGAGATCGCCTCGAACCGCGCGTCGGCGGCCTCGAGGTCGCCGTCGGTCGACAGCTGGCGCATGCTGTCGATCAGCTGCTGCATCTCGGCGGCGGACAGGTACGGATCGGACTGGCCGCGCGGGTCCTTGGTGCCGCCGGTCGACTTCATGTCGGCCAGTGGTTCGCAGACCTCCTTGACCCAGCGCAGGCGCAGCGACGCGGCGCTGATCTGCTGCTTCTGGTTGACCTCGTTGACGGCCAGTTCGAGCTTCTCGATGCCCTCCTTGAGCTCGCGCTCGAAGGTGAAGACGTCGAAGATCGTCAGGTCGGGCTTGCGCAGCTTCTGCGCGATGCCGCGCAGCCGCTGCAGTTCGCCGAGGTAGCGGTCCATGATCGCGCGCTGTTCCTCGATCGGCGGGCCGTCGGAACGGCCCTCGCGCTCGCGCGGGTCGACGAAGATGTCGCGCCGGCCGCGGCTGCCGCGATGGTCGTACTTGTCGATGCGGATCGCCTGCAGGCGCTTGAAGATCTCCTCGCGCAGCTCCTGCTTCTTGTCGCCGTAGTCCGGGATCTCGACGTCCTGACCCGTCGACTTGCCGTCGTAGGTGTACGTCTCCATCGTCAGCCGGATCTGGTGCACCTGGTCGCCGTCGCGCGTCTCCGCGTCACGGCCGCCGGCATGCTGGATGCTGAAGTCGGTGATCGAGACGAACCGCTCGTAGTTCTCGATGCTGTTGATGAACTTCAGGAACTGCCACAGCGTGGCGTTCATGTCGTACTGGTACTCGATGCGCGAGAACTTCGGGCCGTTCTTGCCGGGGGCCTTGGCCGGCTTGCCGGGCGTGAACGCCGTCACCTGGATGCCCGAGCTCTGCTGGAACTGGTTCATCATCGTGGTGAGGTCGTTGAGGCCCTGATCCGCCGGCAGGATCTTGACGTACTCGTCGAGGTTCTCGCGCAGGATGATGACCTCCTTCTCGGTGGCCGGGATCTTCGCGATCTTGGCCTCGGCCGCGGCGATGTCCTGGCGCTTCCGCTCGAGCGTCGCCTTCATCTCGTCGATCAGGCCCTGGGCCCAGTAGACGCCGCCGCACGCGACGGCGCAGATGCCGAGCGCGACCCCGCCGACGGCGAACAACTTCTGCTTCTCGTTGAGTCTGGCCATGGCTCACTTCCCCCTTCGCGTGGTCGACGCGGGCTCGACCATGGGCTTCAGGTTCAGCTGCAACTGGAAGCGGAACGACTCCGGCGGCACGCGCGTCTTGTCGCTCTCGACCTTGCCGGCCGGCGGGCTCTTGCTGGCGATGTCGGCCGCGAACGGCGCCGCCTCGATGTCGCGGTGCAGGTTCGCGATCTTCGACAGCTCGTTGCCCTGCACGAGGCCCGGCAGCGTGATCTGCGTGCCGCGCGTGCGCTGGTCCGTGCGCACGGTCATCGCGTCGAACCACGCCAGGTGGCGCTCGGCGTCGCCGTTGTTGTTGACGACGTCGACGAGCTCGTCGACGAACTTCGACCAGACGCGGCGCGACCGGCCGATGTCCTGGATCGTCTGCACGCGCGAGCTGTAGTCGAGGCGGTTGGCCTCGAGCTTGTCGTAGTACTCGCCCTTCTTCTTCTTCTGCGCCAGTTCGGCGGTGACCGCCACGTCCTGACGCTCGAGCTCGCCGAGCTCGCCGAAGTAGACGATGCCGAACCAGCCGATGCTGGCCGCCACCGCGAGGGCAGAACCGAAGGCCGTGGCGAGCAGCTTCGGCGAGATGCGATTGCCGCGCCGGTATTCGACGGGCAGCAGGTTGATGCGGATCATGACTTGTGCTCCCTCCGGATCAGGCGCCGGCCGCGAGGCCGACGGCGACCGCGATCTGCGGCGCGAACTGGTTCAGCGCCTCGACGTCGACGTTGTCCGACTTGACCTTCAGGCCCTCGATCGGATTCCAGACGCGCGTGCGCTTCTCGAAGATCTTCTCGAGGCTCTCCTCGAGGAACGGCAACAGCACCGCGCCGCCGGTCAGCAGCACGTCCTGCACCTCGCCGTCGAACTGGTTCTCGAAGAAGTCGAACGACAGGTTGATCTCGTTGCCGAGGTCCTCGAGCACCTGCGCGACGGCCTGCTGCACGACCGACAGCTGGTCGCCGGGGTCGCGCTTGAGCGACTCGGCCGCCGCGGTCTCGATGCCGACGCGGCGCGTGATCGCCTGCGTCAGGTCGTCGCCGCCCATCGGCACCTCGCGCGCGAAGCACGAGATGTTGTTGCGCAGGATGTTGATGCTCGACTTGGTCGCGCCGATGTCGATCAACGCCACCGTGCGGCCACCCTCGCGCACGCCGGGATTGACGACGTCGGCCAGTTCGTAGGCGTTGCCGAGCGCGAAGCCGTCGATGCCGACGGACACCGGCTGCAGGCCGATGTCGGTCAGCATGCGCGCATGGTCCTCGACCACCGTGCGCTTGGCGGCGGCCAGCAGCACCTTGGCCTCGGCCTTGCCGCCCTCGCCGGTCGACGTCGACAGCTTCTGCGCGTCGAGCTCGACCTCGTTGACGTCGAACGGGATGTACTTGTCGGCCTCGAACCGCACCGCCTGCTGCAGGCGGTCGCCCGGCACGTCGACCATCGTGATGTAGCGGAAGATCACGCTCTTGCCGCTGACCGCGGTCGCGACGCGCTTGGTCCGGAAGTTCCCGGCGCGGAACAGCTCACCCACGGCCTCGTGGCGCGACTGCTCGTCGGGCACCTCGATCTGCGAGTAGCCGGTGATCACGAAGTCGTACTTCTCCTGCGTGATCTCGACGGCCTTGATACAGCTGGTGCCGATGTCGAGACCGACGATGCTCTTGCGCTGCTTCAGCATTGCGTCCTCGCGCTCCTTGCGCGCTGCGGGGTGGACCGATCGCAGGACCTATCGACCAGAGGCCCGTCGCGGATTGAGCCGCGCTGCCGGGTGCGGTGCGGCGACCGGCCGCAGGCACCGTGGCCGTGGCCCGCAGTGAGCGCCGCCGGCACGCGGCGCCGCCCCGGAACGGGACCGCCGGGCCCCAGCAAGGCCGCTGGCTGGCCGGCTGGCCAGGCCGGCGCTACTCCTCGCCGAAGCCTGCTTCGATCAGTTCGACCAGCGCGCGCACCTGCTGGTCGGCGTCCGGCCCCTCGGCGCGCAATTCGAGCACGGCGCCGCGCTCGGCCGCGAGCATCATCATGCCCATGATCGACTTGCCGTCGACGCGCTCCGCGGTGCCCTCGCGCCCCACCGAGATCCTCGCGGCGTAGGCGTTCGCGGTCTGCACGAACAGGTGCGCCGGCCGCGCGTGGAGGCCGTCGCGGTTGCGCAGCGCCACCTGCGCCACGCAGCACTTGGGCAGTTCGCTCATCGCGCCTCTCGGAGAGACAGCATCAGGCTTTCGGCATCAGCTCGCGCAGCAGGTCGCGCATCTGCCGGTCGTCCTTGGCGTCGAGCAGGAAGCGCCTGAAGTCGGCGTTGCGCGCGAGCGTCGAGATCCAGCGCAGGCACTGCAGGTGGGTCTCCGGGTCGGCGCTCGGCGACACCAGCAGGAACACGATCGACACCGGGCGGCCGTCGATCGACTGCCACTCGATCGCCGTGCGCGCGCGCGCCAGCGCCAGCGCGGGCACGCTGAGGTCGTCGTGCTTGAGGTGCGGCACCGCGACGCCGTTGCCGAGCCCGGTGCTGCCGATGGCCTCGCGCTCGAGCAGCTTTCTGCTCATCGGCGCGATCAGCTTCTTGCCCACGACCCCGGCCTCCTGGACCGCGGCGAGCAGCTCCTTGAGGGCGGCCTCCTTGGTCCTGGCCTTCACGTCCGCGAGGACGGCGGCGGAATCGACCAGCTTGTGGATCATGGCTCGTGGGGCTCGTGCCGGCGCCCGTCGCGGCGCCCGCGGTCTTACCCGCGCAGCGTCCGGCGGACAACTTCCTCGTAGGTCTCCTCGCTCGGCGCGCCCGCGCGGCCGCGCGACCGCGCCGCGGCACCGCGCTGGCCCGCGACCTTGTGGTCCTTGCGCTTCTCCTTCAGGCGCTTCAGCTGCTTCTCCATCTTGGCGACCAGCAGGTCGATCGTGTTCGCGAACGTCTCGGCGCGCTCCCTGGCGACCAGCGGCTTGCCGCGGCGCATGTGCACGATCAGTTCGACTTCGGGCGCTTCGTGCGCGTGGTCGGCCACGACCTCGATGCGGACGACACGATCGTTGTAGCGCGCGAGCTTCTGCAGCTTGCGCCCGGCGTGATCGCGCATGCGCGGCGAGATGTGATCGTGCCGGCCCTTGAACTCGATCGTCGTGTCGCTGTCGTTGGTCATGACTTCTCCCGCGGCCGCGCCGCCCTTACTGGAACCACTCTGACTGGAACCACACTGACTAGGAAACTGTGTCGTCGGGGTCCGCGCAAGCGGACGGTGCCGGCTGCAAGCGCGCCGGGTACAGCACGCGCGCGAGGTAGAGGCCGCACGCCGGCGCCACCGGTCCGCCCTGGCGACGGTCGCGGCTCTGCAGGATCGCCGCGACGTCGTCCTGGCGCAGGCGCCCGGTGCCGACGTCGATCAGCGTACCCGCGATCGCGCGCACCATGTTGTAGAGGAAACCGTCGCCCTGCACGGCGAGGTCGAAGCCGCGGTGCCGCTCGACCAGGCGCAGGTGCTGCAGCGTGCGCACGGTGCCGTGCTTGCGCGTGTAGCCCGGATTGGTCGCGAACGCCGCGAAGTCGTGCCGGCCGACCAGCGCGCGGCCGGCGCCGCGCATCGCCGCGAGGTCGAGCGGCCGCCGCACCCAGTGAAAGTAGCGCCGTCCGAGCGCCGGGCGCAGCCGGCCGACGACGCAGCGGTAGACGTAGCGCTTGCCGACCGCGCAGAAGCGCGCGTGGAAGCCGTCGGGCGCGGACCGCACCGCGCGCACGGCGATGTCGTCCGGCAGGTTCGCGTTGAGCGCGGGCAGCAGCTGGCCGACGTCGAACGGACGCGGCAGCACCACGTGCGCCGCCTGCGCCAGCGCGTGCACACCGGCATCGGTGCGGCCGGCGCCCTCGACGACCACGCGCTCGCCGAAGATCGTCGCGAACGCCTCCTCGATGCGTTGCTGCACGGTCACGCGGTCCACCTGCCGTTGCCAGCCGCCATAGTCGGTGCCGTCGTACGCGATCGTCAGCAGACACGTGGCCACGCGCGGCCGAGGATACCGTGCCGCGCGCGCGAAACCGCTGCGGTGCGGCGCCTCAGCGCTTGAGCCCGATCAACGCGACGCCGGCGAGCGCCAACGACAGGGCGCCGGCGATGGCGGCCAGCACCGGGTTGAGCCGCACGTAGTAGAGCCAGGCCGCGACGCCGCCGCCGGCGGCGACGACCAGCACCGGCACCGCCATCGCGCCCTTGCGGGCCGGCAGTTCGATCGGCCGGATCGGCACCGGCTTCTGCACCGGCTGCGCCACCTTGGCGATGCCGGACGGCGCGCGCTGCGTCGCCGCGGCGCCAATCGCGGCGCCAATCGGGGCGGCCATCGCGGCTGCCGGCGCGGCGGTCTTGGCCGGCGTGCTGGCTTTGGCCGGCGCCGCGGGCGCCGGCGCGCCCATCAGCCTGCTGACGCCGCTGTTCGCCCGCGCCTTGACCGGCGCGCCGCGTTCGCCGAGCACCTCGGCGCCGAAGTCGATCTTGCCGAGTTCGGTCGCGGTGTTCGACGGCGGGTCCCAGGCCGTGTCGCGCGGGTCGGCCTTCGCCGAGGCGCCGCCACCCGCGAACAGGATGTCCTCCGGCGAGTCGCTGGCACCCGTGCGCACCTGGCTGTAGCCGAACGGATCGTTGCCCTTGTCGGTCATCGCTTCCCCTCTCCCCCGTGTCGACGTCGACGATAGCTCGACGGGATCCCCATCGCCTGGCGCAGCTTGGTCACCGTCCGCCGCGCCACCTGGATCCCGCGCTCCGCGAGTCGCGCCACCAATGCATCGTCCGAAAGCGGTCTGCACCTGTCCTCGCCCTGCACCAGATCGGCGACGTGTTGCGCGACCGCGCTGCGTGCGTGGCCCGCGTCGCCGCTGCCATCGGCGCTGCCACCGTCGCAGAAGTCCCGCAACGGGACCGTTCCGAACGTCGTCGCGACGTACTTGCCGGCGATCGCGCGGCTGATCGTCGACGGGTGCAGCCCGAGTTCCCTGGCGACGTCGACCATGCGCAACGGCCGCAGCGCGCGCTGGCCCGACCGCAGGAACGCGGCCTGGTGCCGCAGCACCGCGGTCGCGACGTCGAGCAGCGTCGACTGCCGGTGGGCGATCGCGTGGATCAGTTCGTTGGCGGCGCGCACCTTGGCGCGCAGGTGTTCCTTGAGCTGCCGGTCGGTGGTGCCGTCGGTCAGCAGCTGCCGGTAGAACTCGTTGACCGTCAGCTGCGGCACCGCATCGTCGGCGAGGATCACGCGCACGTCGCCGTCGGCGAGCCAGGCGACGACGTCGGGTTGCACCGGCGCCGCGGCGGTCTGCCGCAGCTCGGTGGCCGGCGCCGGCGCGAACATGCGCATGCGCAGCAGCAGCGCGCGCAGTTCGTCGAGCTCGAGCCGCAGCGCGCGCGCGACCTCGGGCAGCCGGTTGCGCGCCAGCGCGTCGAGGTGCTGCGTCAGCAGCTGCTCGATGACCGCGAAGTCCGGGTCGCCGGCCGCCTGCAGCAGCATCGCCTCGACGCCGCCGCGCGCGCCGAGCCCGCGTGGTTCCATCGTCTGCAGTTCGGCGAGCGCCTGCTGCAGCACGTCCTGCGCGACGCCGGTCTCGGTCGCGATCGCGTCGACGGGTGCCGGCAGCCAGCCGCGCTCGTCGAGCCGTCCGGCCAGCAGCACGACGGCGTCGGCGACCCCGTCGGGCAGCTCGCGGAACAGCAGCTGTTCGCGGACGGTGTCGAGCAGCACGTCGACCGGCGCCGGCCGGCTCTCGAGCAGCGCGCGCTTGCCGTCGACGTCGTCGCTGCAGCTGCGGACCCCCGGCGCCTCCCACTCGGGCTCGAGCGCCACGGTCGCCGCGGCGATGTCGGCCGCGAGGCCGAGCGGTTCGGCCGCGGCCTCGGCGTCGAGCACTTCGTTGGTCTCGAGTTGCTGCGCCACCAGCTGCAGCAGGTCGGCCGTCGCCAGCTGCAACACCTCGATCGACTGCAGCATCTGCGGCAGGAGCCGCTGCTCGAGCCGCTGGGTCGTCCTCGCTTCCAGACGCATCAACCGGGTTCCTTCCCGGTGCCGGCTTTCGACACGAAGCAGCGGCGCCTTGAACCACGCAGCCTCAGAACAAGGCCGCGGCGCGCGTCCTTGCGGCCGCAACCTTCGGTTGCAGTCGTCGCTGACGCGACGACTGGAGAGGCCGCAGGCGCGCTGGTGTTGTCTGGGTCAGCCCGGCCGCCGCCGTCGCGGCCGCGCTTCGGCGGTCGCGTGGCGCGGGTCGTCGGGCCAGCTGTGGCGCGGATAGCGGCGCTGCAGTTCGCGGCGCACGGTCGGATAGACGTTGGCCCAGAAGCTCGGCAGGTCGGTGGTGACCTGCACCGGCTGCTGGTTCGGCGCCAGCAGTTCGAGCACGAGCGGCACGCGGCCGCCCGCGAGCGCCTGCACCGACGGCAGCCCGAAGAACTCCTGCAGCCGCGCGCGCACGGTCGGTCCGGCCCTGGCCGCGTAGTCGATGACCGCGCTGCGGCCCGACGGCAGCGTGACGCGCTCGGGAGCGTGCCGCCGCAGCGCGTCGAGCTGCGCCGCCGTGAGTCCGCCCGCGAGCACCGGGCCGAGGTCGGCGTCGCGCAGCACGCGCAGGTCGGTGCGGCCCTCGAGCAAGTGCACGGCCGCCGCCGCGATCTGCCCGGCGCCGAGTTCCGGCAGCGCGAGTTCGGGCATGCGCTCGCGCAGGAACGCGACGCGGCCGAGCCAGCGCGCGGTCGCCTGCTGGTCGCCGAGCCAGCGCTGCGGATCGCGCAGCAGCAGCGGCTGCAGCAGCGCCGCGGCGCGCTCGCGCGGCACCTCGCCGCCGCGCGCGGATCGCAGCGGCAGGTCGCGGTAGCACAGCGCGCGCACGGCGAACACGCGGCCCGCCGCCTCGTCGAGTTCGGCATCGGCAACCGTCGCGACCGCGCCGGTCGCTTCGAGCAGCGGCAGGTCGATCGGCGCGACCACGGTCGCCTGCGAGCGCTGCTGGCGGCCGCTCTCGTGCAGGCGCAGCGCCAGCACCAGCTCGCTGCCATCGGCGGCAGCCGGCAGCACGAGGCCGCGGCCCCCCACCATGGTCGCCTCACGCGCGCCGCCGCTGCGCACGGCGACGCGGTCCGGGAAGCCGAGCAGCAGGCAGCCCGCGAGCGCGTGGCCGTCCGCGCCGTCGTCATCGGCGTCGCCGCGGCCGCGCTGCCGTCCGCCGCGCGACAGCAACCGGTCGCGCGCGCGCGCGAGCTGGCGGGCCTGGTCGGGATGCACGCCGGCGTCGCGGCACAGGTGCGCCGGGAAGCCGCGCTGCTCCGCCAACAGCAGCGCATGCGTCGCGGCCAGCAGGTCGATGCCGTCGCCGCGGCCGAGCTGGTCGACGTCGGCGAGCAGCGTCGCCGCGGTCGCCGCCGCGCGCGCGCAGCCGGCCGCGACGCCGGCGAGTGCCACCGCCGCGAGGCGCGGATGCATCGGCAGCGCGAGCATCGCGCGGCCGCGCGCGGTGACCTGGCCGTGCGCGTCGACGGCGCCGAGCGTGGCCAGCAGCGCGTCGCCCGCGGCGAGTGCGGCGGCCGGCGGCGGCTCGAACCACGCGAACTCGCGCGGATCGCGGCCCGCGAACGCGCGCACGGTCAGCGCCGGACCGCAG
>Ga0207670_10000906_pt1 | contig 15657 bp, 16 predicted proteins | sample KBSS23HmetaG_FD_184339 | JGI IMG/M metagenome (GOLD analysis project Ga0207670, IMG submission 184339) | Switchgrass rhizosphere microbial communities from Kellogg Biological Station, Michigan, USA - KBS S2-3H metaG (SPAdes) (version 2) | ecosystem: Host-associated > Plants > Roots >... | reverse complement strand
GCTTCGCCTCACCGCGTCAGCGCCACGCGCCGGATGAGCCGTCGTCCGTGGATGTCCGCCTCGACCAGGTACACCCCCGGCGGCAGCGATCCCCCGCGGGCACTGCGCGCGTCCCAGTAGACGCGCGTGGTCCCGCTGCGCGCGAGCGCTGGCGGCAGCTCGGCCACCAGCCGTCCGGAGAGGTCGAGAACGCGCACGCGCGCGGGCTCCTCGACGGCGGTGGGATTGGCGAGCATGAGCGTCACCAGCCCGCGGGCGGGGTTCGGCGACGCTTCCAGCGACCAGGCCCGCGCCTTGACGCCGCCGGCGTCCACCGTGTGCGTCACCAGCGAGTCGATGGTGGCGAGGATCTCGTCCGCGTGGAACCGGTTGCCGAACTCCCACACGTCGGCGGCGTGGTAGCGGATGATGCCCTGCTTGTTGATGACCACGTAGTTCTCACGCTCGAAGTAGGGCTTGAGCAGGTTCGTGTCCGCCAGCGCGCTGCCGTCGGCACAGTCTCGCAGCAGCGGGAACGACAGCCCGCCGACGATGACGTCGAACTGCCGCAGCGTGTTGCCGTTGGTGCCCGAGTTCATCACGTCCGGCCCCAGCACCATCACCTGCGCAGGGTAGGCACCCTGGACGTAGGACCAGATCTGGTGCTCGACGGACGGACCGTCCGCCATGCAGTCGCTTCAGGTGCTTCCGAGCACGAACAGGACGATGACCTCCCCGGCGAAGTCGGAGAGGTGGATCGAGTTCCCGTCCAGGTCGGTACCGCGGAAGTCGGGAGCCTTGTCCCCGGCATGGAGCCTGGCCGCGGCGGGCACGGGGGCGCCGAGCCCGCAGACGGCGAGCAGGCTGGCAAGGAGCAGCAGGCGGCGGGGCATCAGGGACCTCCGGCTCGAGGGAGCGGCCTCCCGATGGCGGGGATGGTATCACCGCCCGGAAACCGGGCGCGGGGAAAGGCGCGCTCACCCGCCCCGGTGGGACTGCCAGACCCAGAGCAGCACCAGCAGCGAGCCGCTCGAGAGCCACATCGCGGTGCGCAGCGAGCGCGGCACCGCCTGCCCGGGGGGCGGCGAGCCATCGGGGGCGCCGAACGCGCGGCGGATCTCGAGGGCGGCGACGGCGAACGCGGCGAGCCAGGCGAGCATGACGCCGAAGAGGAGCCCCGGCCGGCGATGGACGGGCTGCTCTCGCGCGACGTCGAGCCACAGGTACATGCCGGGCGTGCCCGGCGCGCCCGCGAGCGAGAGCAGCCCGTAGCCACCCGCCACCCCGCTCCACGGATGCCGGCGGAACAGCACCGAGGCGCGCTCGTCGGGACCCGCCGTGGCGGGCAGGAAGCGCGACAGCAGCGTCGCGCCGGTGGCCGCGAGCAGCATGTGGCCCGCCCAGAGCGCCAACCCGCCGTGGTCGGCAAACGGCTCGCGCTGCGGCGCCGCGGCGAGCGAGGCGAGCACGAGCCCGCCCTGGAGGCTCACGAGTGCGCCCACGCGCCGCTCGGGCCGCGTCTGGTAGCCGAGCGTGGCCGCGCCCCCGGCCAGCGCCGCGGCGCTCGCGAGTGTCAGGAGCGAGCGCACGAGCATGGCGGCGTCGTTGAACGCGGCGATGCCGTCCAGGTGGCGCAGCAGCCAAGCCGCCCCCGCCAACTGCAGCGTCGCGGCCACGAACGGCGCCACGTGCGCGCGCGCGCCGTGGAAGAGATCGCCCGGCCAGAAGTGGAACGGCGCTCCGCCGAGGAGCACGAGCCCGGCGATCAACGACAGCGATAGCGCCGCGGACCAGAGGGCATAAGGGTCGAGCGCCAGCGCCAGTGCCGGCCACTGCTCGCGCGCGCGAGCGCTGCCCGAGGCCATCGCCAGCAGCGCATCGCCCGCCCAGGAGAGCGCGAACGCCGCGGTCAGCACCCACATGATCTTGAGCGCCACCTCGGTCTGCGGCAGGTCGCGCGGGTCGTGCGCGAGCAGCGCCACCGAGAGCCCGGCCACGAGCGCCGCGCGCGCCGGCAGCAGCACCGCCGGCCACGCCACCACCACCGCGAGCGGCACGAGCGTGAGCCCGGCGACCGCGGCCTCGAGCCAGGGCTGCGTGTCGCGCGAGCGCGCCTGGGCGCGGCGCACGAGCGTCGCCGCGCCGAGTGCCGCGAGCGGCGCCAGGAACATGGCCGAGCCCGTCACCCAGGCCGGGAGCGCGAGCCAGGTGATCATCGGAGGAGCGGCAGCAGCAGTGCCAGCACCGCCACACCGACCAGGAACAGCAGGTACTCCTGCGCATCGCCCGAGTGGAGGTCGCGCGCCGGCGCACCCAGCGCGCGCGCGACGCTGGCGATCGCCGCCGCGAGCTGGCGCTCGACCACGGTCACCGCTCGGAACGTGGAGAGCGCGAAGTCGCGCGGGCCCGCGGCGGCGCTCTCGCGCAGCACGCCGCTCGCGTCGGGCTCCGGGATCAGCCGGCGGAGCGGCCAGCCCGCGAGCAGCATGGGGAGCAGCGCCGCGGCCCCCGCCACCGGGCTCACGTGGAAGCCCTGCCGCCACGCCCACACCAGCGCCGCAGGTCCGGCGAGCAACGTCGCCGCGCCACCCAGGCGCGAGACGCGCGGGGCGCGGTCCTCACGCCGGGCCATGGCGCGCCGCTCGGGCGCTTCCACGACGCGGTTCAGCCACAGCGTGCTCGCCAGCAGCACCGGGGCCGCGAGCACGAAGTACTCGACCGGATGGAACTGGTGGCCCGAGAACCCGGCGTCGGCGAGGAGCGGCCACGCCAGCGACGCCCCCGCGAGCCAGCCTGCGAAGCGCCAGAACCGCGTCAGGCGCGCACCGCGGCGCACCGCCTGCCCGCGCAGTTCGGCCGCGAGCGCGATCAGCCGGCCTCCCGCAGCCCCGAGCCAGAGCAGGGCTGCGACCTCGCCGTGCACCACGTCGCGCGCCACGAGCAGCGACGCCATCGCCGAGTCGTAGACCACGAGCCAGCGCAGCGTCGCCGTGAGCGAGCGGCGGCTGAACGCGCGCAGCGCCGCGAGCACCACCGCGAACATGAGCGCCAGCGTCGCGATCTCCTTGACCAGCGGCGCCGCGGTCCACACCGGGGCCTGCCGCCAGAGCACGAGGAAGCCGGTCACCGGGAGGATCGCCGTGAGCCACGGTCCCACCGGCCGCGCCGGGCCGGACAGGTCCGGGAACGGGCGCGAGAGCGGCAGCGCCGCCATCAACTCGAGCCCCGCCCAGAGCACCGCGAGCGAGGCGAGCGTGCGCAGGAGCAGCATGGGATCGCGCGTCACCGGGAGCGGCGCCGGCATGAACGCCGGCGGCGTGATCGGGCCGCCCGCCGGCCCCGAGGCCACCGGGGCGAACACCAGCTTCAGTTCCGGCAACGCCAGGAACAGGGCCGCCGCGAGCCAGAGCGCCATGGGCGGCCGGCGCAGCCACCCCCAGCGCGCGAGCTGCTCGCCGCGATCCGGCAACGATCGCGCCCAGAGCCAGAACGCGAGCGCCACCAGCTCGAGCCCGATCGCCGCCCAGACCAGCCCCGGGAGCGTGAGCAGCAGCACGCCCAGGGTGGCGCACGCCGCGCCGGCGTAGTTCGGGGGCACGCGCAAGCGCGGGAGCGTCACGATCAGTCCTGGAGCTCGTGGGCGTCGGAGACGAACGCCGACCCCGCATAGCGTTCGCGCCCCTCGGCGATCCGGGTCACGATCAGGAACGCGAGCGCGGTGGCGAGCAGCGCCGCTCCCGCCGGGGCGCCCTCGTGCGCCACGTCCGCGGCGCGTCCCGAGGCGGTGAGGAGCTCGAGCCCCACCCCCAGCCCGCCGATCGCCAGCGACGCCCGCCGCACGTGCCGGCGCATCATCAGGTGCAGGAGCCCCAGGCCGAGGAGCATGGCGCCGAGAGAGGCGCGGCGCGCGTCATCGGGCTCGAACGATTGCCGCCACACGGCGGCGAGCATTAGCGCCAGCAGCGCGATCCCCAGCGGCAACGCCACCGCCCCGGCCTCGAACCCGCGGCGGCGGGGCGGGCGCGGGAGCAGGTCGGGGCGCTCGGGCCTCCCTGCCTGCCAGGCGATCAGCAGCCACAGCGCCACCCAGGCACCGCGCGCCCACCACGGCACCGCCAGCTCGTCCAGGAGCCCGACCGCGAGCGCGCACACCATGGCGGCCCCGCGCGCGAGCACGCGCCCGGGGAGCAGCGTCGCCACGAGGATCGCGCTCGGCAGCGCCAGGAGGCGTGCCAAGTGGAACGGCCCCAACGTGGTCCAAGCCTCGAGCAGGTGCATACGGGATCCCTCCCGTTGTGCTGCGAAGATTGTTGCTCCGGGGTTCTGGAGGCGTCTGGACGATGCTCCGCCACGATCCCGCAACGACTTACGGCCGCGGCGACCGGCAGCAACAATCCTCGCACCACAAGCTACGGGATATGGACCGCCTCGGCGGCGCGCAGGGCGGCCACAAACGCCTCGGCGTTCGGCGCCTCGCGCAGCGACTGTCGGACCGACTCCTCCTTGAGCAGCCTCGAGATGTTGGCCAGCACCTTCACGTGCAGCGCACCCCCGCTCTCGGGTGCCACGAGCAGGATGAACAGCCGCGCGGCCTCGCCGTCGGCGGACTCGAACTCGATGCCCTCCGTCGAAACGCCGCAGGCGGCCACCATACGGTCGACCAGCTTCGCCTTGCCGTGCGGGATGGCGACGCCGTTCCCGATCCCGGTGCTCATCATCGCCTCCCGGCGGAGGACGCGGTCCAGGATCTCGCCCTGGCTGTCGATGCCGTGCGCCGACTCGAGCAGCTCCACCAGCTCGGCGATGGCGTCGCGCTTGGTCCGCGCGCGCAGCCGGGTGTTGACGGCCTGGGGGTTGATGAGTTCGGTGAGCCGCATGTTCGGTTCCGCGAGTGGGGGCCACGGGCGTTCCAGCTTGAAGCTGCAAACTAGAGAGCACGCCGCCCACCGTCAAGCATCAATCCCTGTGGGACGCAATGCACTACGCCGTGCGCCTGCCTCGCGCGGTCGCCCCCCCGCGCCTGTCGGTCGGCCCCGCTCGCGCGTCCGAATCCTGTCACGCCGGGAGCGCATCAGGGGTACAGATGATGCGCGCCGGCAGCTCCCGTGAACGGCGCGATAACCCTGTGTTCGGAGGTCCTGATGACCAGGCAGCTGCGACTCGCACTCGCGGCAGGCTTGTTGGCGGCATCCGCCGGCGGCGCGCTCGTGGCCCGGGCGGGCGAGCCCGCGATCCGCGCCGAGGTCTTCAATGGCGTCCCCCGGATCACGCTCGAGGGGAGCTACGTGGGGGCCCACTACACGGTGCGGCGCGCGGACACGCAGGGGCAGCCGTTCGAGGTGCTGGGGGTGCGCGACGCGCTCTGCACCGGGGACTGCACCGTGATCGATCCCGATGCGCTCGTGGGAGCGACGTACCTCTATCGCTTCGACGTCACCGGCGCCGACGGGATCGCGCGCACGTTCGGGCCGGTCGCCGTGACCATCGGCCGGGCGGCCGAGTGGCTGGGGGCGAACCCGTCGCCCAACCCGCTCCGCGAGCGCGGCACGCTGCGCGTCACGGCGGGGCTCCCGGCGGGGGCGCGTGTCGGCAACGCCGCACGGGCGACCGGGCTCCCGGGCGAGGTGACGCTCGTGGACACGAGCGGGCGTGTCCTCCGCACGCTGTGGCGCGGCACGCTGGACCGGCTCACGTTCGACGTGCCGTTCGTCGCCCGCGACGAGCAGGGCCGGGCGATCCCGCCCGGGCTCTACTTCGTCGTCGTCCGCGCGGGCGAGCACCGCTCGATCTCGCGCATCGCCGTCGTCCGCTGACGCCCGCCCGGTAGCGTCACACCCGGCGGGAGCCGACCGACGTCTCGGACGCGCTGCGGCGAAACTTCGTCGCGGTGCCCGTAACCGTCGCTCCCGGCACGCGTTCGCGCGCGCCGCTGTGCTACGCTCGTGCTGATTCCGAGCGGTGCATCGCCAGCGTCGTGCACGACAACACCCGTGAGGCCACCCCCAGTGTCTCAGGGCCGCAGGTTCGTGGCTGGGCAGCCGGCAGGGAGGCAGGGCAGCCCGTGAAGCAGCAGCACATTGGATTCCGTGACCTCTTGGAGCGGCTGCTGCCCATCGATGAGCTGCCCTCGGTCGACCGGCTGCGCGTGCAGCGCGCGCTGCGATCGGGGATCGCGATCGAGGTGGAGCGCGCCGCACTGCGCGCCATCGACCTGCTCGAACAGCAGGGCGCGATCCGCCGGCTCCCGGCCGACGTGAGCGCGGGCGGCGGCCCGCAGGTGCGCTACCAGCGTCGCGACGAGCACGACATCATCACGCTCCAGCTCCCGGGTCCGCGCGTGCGTGACGGCATCACCATCGTGTCGAAGAGCGCGCTGCCCATGCAGGCTCCGGCACGGCTCGACCAGGTGCGGCGCCTGCTGCGGCTCGACGATCCGCTGACGTTCGCCGACCCGCGCACGGGCACCACGCGCGCCGGGCTGCGCGAGCAGCTGGACCAGGCCGGGCGCGAGCTCCTGGGCTCGGAGGCGGTGCGCTACTTCGCGCGGGGCGAGGACGAGCCGGGAGCGCCGAGCGGCGGGCCGCTCGACCGCTCGCTCGCGGACGACGCGCTCAAGCACTTCGGCATGCTCTTCTACTGTCCCGACACCGAGCGCTCGAGTACGCTGCTCCATCCTGGCCGCAGCATCGGCACGCGCGCGCTGGTCGTGGTGGCGGTGACCGGCAGCGAGGGCCAGCCGCTCGGGCTGCTCGAGGTGCACCACGCCGACCCGGAACCGCTCCGGCCCACCGATCTCGCGCTCGTGGCACTGCTCGCCGAGTTCGCGGGCGGCGTGCTCGAGCGCGCCACGCGCATCGAGAAACTGGTGTTCGTGGACCCGCTGACCACCGCCTACAACCGCTCCTACTACGACCTCCAGATCCGCAACGAGATCGCACGCGCCCAGCGCGAGCAGAGCTCGCTGGCACTGCTGATCGCCGACATCGACGACTTCAAGTCGTTCAATACGTCGTTCGGATACGAGGCCGGGAACCAGGTCCTGGTCCAGGTGGCGGCGGCGTTGCGCGCGGGCGTGCGACCCTTCGATACCGTCGCGAGGTGGGGCGGTGAAGAGTTCGCGGTGCTGCTGACGCCGCCGGTGATCGAGGACGACGTGCTCGCCATCTCCGAGCGTCTGCGCGTCGCGGTGGAGAACACCGCGATCCGCCTCGAAGGGCTGGACGGCCGCGCCCACCGCGTGAACGTCACCGTGAGTGCGGGCGTGGCGATGTTCCCCGACCATGCCGACAACGCGCAGGACCTGTGGCGGCTCGCGAACCAGGCGCTGCTCCAGGCCAAGCGCCCGCCCAAGAACCAGGTCGTGTTCTACCGCCCGAAGGGCGAGCGCGGGTTCGGGACGCGCACGTAGCGAATTCGGGCTCCCGAGCGGCCCGCGGCGCGCGGTAGTCTCCGGCCATGCGCTCCCCGCTCTTCTCCCTCGCCCTGCTGCTGGTCGCTGCCGCCCCCTCCCACGCCGCGGGCCTCGGGCTGCGCTGGCACTCGTGCGTCGGCGGGGGCGGGGTGGCGAACGCCTCGTTCGCCTGCGACACGAACACGGGGAGCGACACGCTCTTCGCCTCGTACCAGATCCCGTACGACCTGAGCTACATGCCGACGGGATACGAGGCCGTGATCGACGTCGCGACCGCCGGCGAAACACTGTCGCCGTGGTGGAGCGCGACGTGTCGCGGTGCGTCGATGACGTTCACGGAACGTCTGCCATTTCCCTGCTTCTCGCCGGGCGGGGGCGCCGGGGTGCAAACGGTGACCTCGTTCATCTCCCCGCGCGGCCCGAACGCGATGCGATTCGTGTTCCGTTCGGCGATCTTCAACCCGCCCCGGATGTATGCCATGTACCACGAAGCCGAGTACGGGATCGTCATGCTCGTCCTGGATCATGCGAAGACCGTTGGCCCGGACGCCTGCGGTGGCTGCTCGACGCCGGCTTGCATCGTGCTCAACTCGATCACGATCTTCGGCTACTCGAACTTCACGTATCCGATCCTGAGGCTGACGACGGCGGGCTTCGGGCCGGAGAGCAATTCCGTCACCTGGCAGAGCGGCGCCGGCGTGCAGGTCGGGCCCGCGATCGGCTGCCCCGCGGCCACCTCGACGCGGCGATCGGCTTGGGGCGAGGTGAAGGCGCTCTACCGGTGAGGGCGCGCCGCTCGTCGCGTCCGGCGCGATGGAATTCCTCGCCTGCTCCCAAATGCGGCGCTAGAATGTGAACCATGCGCGCGCCGCTCCTCGCCTTCGCCCTGCTCCTCGCCGCCTCGTCCGCGAGCGCCGGCACGGTCAACCTGCGCTGGAACGCGTGCCTTGGCGACGGGGGCGTCGCGAACCGGAACTTCGCCTGCAACACGAACTCGGGCTCTCAGGCGCTCGTGGGCTCGTTCATCCTCCCGCACGACGTGCCCGGCGTGACGGGCAACCAGATCGTGGTGGATATCGGCACGGACGGCCCGTCGCTGCCGGCGTGGTGGGACTTCAAGAACGCCGGGACCTGCAGGCAGTCGTCGCTGTCCGTGAGCTTCGCCGTCCCGGTCACGGCGGTCTACTGCGCCGACTGGGCGGATGGTGGTGCGGTCGGCTTCCTGGCCTCGTACACCGAGGGAGCGTTCGGTCCGAGCTCGGCGCGCATTCGCGCCGCTTCGGCCGCACCGGATCCCGGCGCTGACCTGACCGCGGGCGCGGAGTACTTCTCGCTCAACCTCGTGATCAACAACCTCAAGACCGTGGGCGCGGGGGCCTGTGCGGGCTGCTCGCTGGGTGCGTGCATCTACCTCAGGGAAGTGGATGTCACGACGACGGACTCCAGGAACGACATTCATCTCGCGCCCGGCAGCTTCCAGGGGACCTACCTCGACGGGCTCGCAACGTGGCAGGGCGGTAGCGGGGTGATCACCATATTTGGTTGCCCGGCGGCCACGCCGACGCGGAACCGGACCTGGGGCACGCTCAAGTCGCTCTACCGGTGAGCCGCGCTCCTACGTGCTCGGCAGCTCCTTGAACAGCATGCGCGCGAGCGAGGCGAGCTGGGGCTCGCGCCGGAGCTTCTCCAGGTCGTCACGCAGCCTGAAGCGGAGCCCGGGATCCTCCTGGTTGGAGTCGAGGACGTTGAAGATGCGCACGACGATGGCGCGGACCTCGGGCTTCATGCGCACCGAGATGTCCTTCATCTGGTAGACGATCCGGCCGAGCTTGGTCGAGGTGTCGAGTTTCTTCTTCATGCCGGTGTCTTCTCCGCTTTGCGCGCCGGCTTCGCGGCGCGGAACTCGAGCTTTCCAGACTCGACCACGACCTCGATGACGTCGCCGGTCTTGAACGCGCCCTCGAGGAGCTTCATCGCCAACGGGTTCTGGAGCCGGCGCTGGATCGTGCGCTTCAAGGGGCGCGCGCCGAACTGCGGGTCGTAGCCCTCGGCGGCGAGCGCATCCAGCGCCGCGTCGTCGAGCAGGAGCCCGATGCCGCGCTCGTGCAGCAGCTTCTTCAGCGCGTCGGTGTGCAGCTCGACGATGTGCCGGATCTGCTCGCGCGAGAGCTGGTGGAAGATCACGATCTCGTCCAGGCGGTTCAGGAACTCGGGCCGGAAGTGCTGGCGGAGCGCGCGCTGGACGAGCGCTTCCATTTCGGCGCGGTCGCGCTCGCCGAACTCGAGGATGGCGTCGGAGCCGAGGTTGCTGGTCATGATGATGATCGTGTTGCGGAAGTCGACCGTGCGCCCCTGGCCGTCGGTGAGCCGGCCGTCGTCGAGGAGCTGGAGCAGCACGTTCAACACTTCCGGATGCGCCTTCTCGACTTCATCCAGGAGGATCACGGCATAGGGCCGGCGGCGCACGGCCTCGGTGAGCGCGCCGCCCTCCTCGTAGCCGACGTAGCCGGGGGGCGCGCCGATCATGCGCGCGACGGTGTGCTTCTCCTGGTACTCGCTCATGTCGAGCCGCACCATGGCGTGCTCGTCGTCGAACAGGAACTCGGCGAGCGAGCGCGCCAGCTCGGTCTTGCCCACACCCGTGGGCCCGAGGAACAGGAACGAGCCCACCGGGCGCTTCGCGTCCTGGAGCCCGGCGCGGGCGCGGCGCACCGCCTCGGACACCACGCGCACGGCCTCGTCCTGGCCGACGACGCGCTGGTGCAGGCGCTCCTCCATCTTCACGAGCTTCTGGACTTCACCTTCGAGAAGCCTCGAGACCGGGATGCCGGTCCACTTGGCCACGACCTCGGCCACGTCTTCTTCGTCGACTTCTTCCTTCAGCATTCTTTGTTTCTGTTGGAGAACGGCGAGGCGTGCGGTCTCCTGATCCAATTGCCTCTGAAGCAAGAGCAGATCGTTGTTGCGGATGCGCGCCACGGTCTCGAGGTCGCCCTGGCGCTCGGCCTTCGCCTCGTCGATCTTGAGTTTCTCGCGCTCGGCCTTGAGCTCGCGGATCCGGGTGACGATCGCCTTCTCCTTCTTCCAGTGCTCCTCGAGTCCGCTCAGCTCGGAACGGAGGCGCTTGAGCTCGTCGTCCAACCGCGCCAGGCGCGCCTTCGTGGCGTCGTCGGTCTCCTTCGCGAGCCCGATCCGCTCGATCTCGAGCTGGCGCACGCGGCGGTGGATCTCGTCCAGCTCGACCGGCATCGAGTCGATCTCCATCCGCAGCCTCGACGCCGCTTCGTCGATGAGGTCGATCGCCTTGTCGGGAAGATGTCGATCCGCGATGTAACGACTCGAGAGCATCGCCGCCGCCACGAGCGCCGAATCCTTGATGCGGATGCCGTGGTGGACCTCGTAGCGCTCCTTCAGGCCCCGCAGGATCGCGATCGTGTCCTCGACGCTCGGCTCGCCCACGAACACGGGCTGGAAACGGCGCGCCAACGCCGCGTCTTTCTCCACGTACTTCCGGTACTCGTCGAGCGTCGTCGCGCCCACGCAGTGCAGCTCACCGCGCGCCAGCGCGGGTTTCAACAAGTTGCTCGCGTCCATGGCGCCCTCGGCGCCGCCTGCCCCGACCAGGGTGTGCAGTTCGTCGATGAAGAGAATGATCCTATTGTCCGGGTTCGTGACTTCCTTGAGCACGGCCTTGAGGCGATCCTCGAACTCGCCGCGGAACTTGGCGCCGGCGATGAGCGAGCCCAGGTCGAGCGCGATCACGCGCTGGTCCTTCAAGCTCTCGGGCACGTCGCCGGAGATGATGCGCTGGGCGAGTGCTTCGGCGATCGCGGTCTTCCCCACGCCGGGCTCGCCGATCAGGATGGGGTTGTTCTTCGTGCGACGCGACAGCACCTGCACCACGCGCCGCACCTCGTCGTCGCGCCCGATCACGGGGTCGAGCTTGCCCGCGCGCGCGGCGGCGGTGAGGTCGCGGCCGTACTTGGAGAGCGCCTGGAACTTGTCCTCGGGAGAGTCATCGGTCACGCGCTGCCCTCCGCGAACGCCCGCCAGTGCCTTCAAGAGCGCCTCGGGCGTCACGCCCCCCCGGGCGAGCACCTTCTGCGCCGCATTCCCTTGCGCCGGGTCCGCGAGCGCCATCAACAGGTGCTCGACGCTCACGAACTCGTCTTTCATCTGAGCGGCATGCTTCTCGGCGCGATCGAGCACCGAGCGCAGGTCGGCGCCGAGATAGGCCTGGCCGCCCTGCACGCGCGGCAGCGACTCGAGCGACTGCTCCACGGCCTGCGCGAGCGACGCCGCGTTCACGCCCAGCTTCTGCAGCACCGCGGACACGGTGCCGTCCCGCTCATTGAGCAACGCCACGAGCAGGTGCTCGGGCCTCAGTTCCTGGTGCGAGCGATCCCGCGCCACGCGCTGCAGGCGCTCCAGCGCCTCGCGCGACTTCACGGTGTAGCGATCGAGATCCACGGTGGCCACCTCCGCGACTGACTGATGCGAAAGGTAGCACAGCGATGCAGGGGCTCAGGGCGGGCCTGACTCTACGCCGCCCGGTCGATCCACGGGAGCAGCATCGGGATCAGGCGACGGGCGACTTCCGGATACTCCATCGCGAACCACACCGCCTTGCGCAGTGCATTCCACGGGAGGTCCTCGGTCTCGATGCGACGCGCGAGGTCGAGCAGGCGGGCGCGCGCCTCCGACTGCCGCGAGGCGGGAACGCCCATCGACGTCAGCTCGTCGAACATCGACGCGACGGCGATCGCATCCGGATCCGAGAAGCCGTGCTCGGACGACTCGTGCGGCGCGCGCTGGACCTTGCGGCCCGTGGCGCCGAGGACCGGCGAGGTGCGCATGAAGTCCGCGGTGGCGCGCGAGAGCTCGGCCGAGTCGGCGCGGTGGACCGGCGAGTCGTCTTCGGCGTCCGCCGCAGGATCGGATTCCGGCTCGGCCGCCTGTGCGGCCGGCGGCAGCGGCACGATCTTCTTCTGCGCGGCGGCCGACGACGGCTCCGCCGCGGACTCGCTCGCGTGGGTGGGCGCGGGATCGACGTTGAACTCGGGATCCCCCGAGAGCGGCGGCACGATCGAGAGCGGAGGCCTGCCGGCCGCCGGTGGTGCTGCGGCCGCTGCGGGCGGTGTGGCATTCGGCGTCGCGGCAGCGGGTGCCTTCGAGGCCGCGTTGTCATCGGTGCCGCCGCGGAACTCGGCGCTGATGAGCGACTCGATCGACACCTTCTCGATGTTGGCGCGGAGCGTCGTCGGGCGCGACATCACCACCGACATCCCGGCCTCCGACGGCCGCGCGCTGCCCTTCGCCGTTGCCGGGTTCGGCGGCTCGGGGGCCTGGGGGCTGCTCGCGGGCGGGGCGGGCGGCCCGCCGGGCGCCTGCGTCCTCGGCTGCTGCTGGGGCACGGGCCACGCTCGCGAGGGCGGCCGCGTGTCGACCTCATCGCCGACCGGGATGATGTCCAATGAGCGCGGAGGCAGCTGCGTCAGCGCCGAGGAGTTGCCCGTGTTCTGCGGCGGCGGTGGCGGCGCGGGCTTCTCTCCGAATCCGGTCAGCCCCAGGAGATCGCGCAGCTTCGCGGCGACGCCGAGGCCCTTGCGCTTCTGGCGCGCATCGGACGGCGGTGTCGAGTGATGCTTCGGCAGCACGGTCCCTTCCGGGGGCGTGTCGATGTGCAGGCGCGACGGCGGCAGGAACGAGGGATCTGCGCCCTGCGGCGGCAGCTGCTCGAGCTCGGCGGCCGAAGACGCCGCGTCCGATCCGTGAAGATCGCGGCTCGGCAGGTCCACGGTCGGGAATCCGTCCTCGAGCGCGCTCTCCTCGGTGGGCAGTGCGTCGCCGTCGGGCAGGTCGGGGACACCGTGCGCGCGAATCTCCTCGATGAACGAGTTGAGCACGCGCGCCGCCTCCTGGCAGCCGCGGCTGAAGCTCTCGCGCTGCGTGCGCACGTCGGCGCGCGGATCCACGGGCGAGAACGGGATGCGGCGGAAACGCTCGGCGTGGTTCTGGTCGGCGGGCCAGATGCGCTGCAGGATCGTGATCGCGTTCTGCCGCCAGTTCTTGAAGCCGGGGTCGCGCGACGTGGCGTTGCGCAGGCCCGGGATCTCGTTGATGAGATCCTGCAGCCACTGCGTGGCGCGCTCGACCGTTTCGCCGTGGCTCACGCGTGCACCTCGTGGCAGGCGCTCGCCTGCGCTCGCGCAGCGATGGCGACCGGCATCGCCCGGGCGTCACCAGTCCGAGAAGCGCTCCTCGCCCCAGGGATCGGCCTCGTTGTGATAGCCGTTCCTCTCCCAGAATCCCGGAGCATCGTGCTCCACGAGCTCGAGCCTCGTGATCCACTTGGCGCTCTTCCAGAAGTAACGCCGTGGAACCACGAGCCGCAGCGGCCAGCCGTGCTCGGGAGTGAGCGGCTCGCCATCGTGCTTGTCTGCGAGCAGAACGTCATCCTGATCGAGCTCCGTGAGCGGGAGATTGGTGGTGAAGCCCTGTTCCGCGTGGATCACGACGAACCGGGCCGCGGCCTTCGGCAGGGCGCGCTTCAAGACTTCCTTGATCGAGACGCCTCCCCAGACGTTGTCGAAGCGGCTCCAGCGCGTCACGCAATGGATGTCCGAACGCACATGTACGCGCGGCAGCGTTTGGAACTCCGACCACGTCCATCGCTGGGGATGCTCCACGAGTCCGTCGACGCGCAGCTCCCACTTCGTGAGATCGACGCGAGGCACCGAGCCGTAGTGGAGCACCGGCCACTTCTGGGTCTGGACCTGCCCCGGTGGGAGCCTTGGCTCCTGGCGGGGACTGTCGATGCGGTTATCGGCAGCTTGCGAATCGATTTCCATCTGAATCTCCGCGGCCGCTGGAAGGCCCGGCCCGAGCCGGGTCCGTGGGAGCTGCCAGCGTAGCAGCCCCGGGCCCCGCGGCGGGAACCTGTGCAGGCGCGGGGCACCCCGGCTACTTACGCGCCAGGCGCCTCGCTGTGAAACGGCTGGTGGGTGAGCGGCGACCACCGCTCCCCCCCAGACTTCGTGAATTCTCAGTCTTCCGCGGTGGGCTTGCGCCGGGAGCGCTTGGCGGCCGCGTGGATCTCCTTGCTCGCGAGGCGCTGCTCCCGCGATGCCTTGGTCGGGCCCGTCGGTAGGCGCGGCCTGGGCTTTCGCTTCCGCGCCTCGAGCGCGCGCCAGATCCGCTCCAGCGCGATCTTTCGATTGCGGAGCTGCGAGCGGTCGTCCCGCGCGATGCGCACGATGCCGGTGGGCCGGTGCGTCATGCGCACGGCCGACTCCGTCTTGTTCCGGTGCTGTCCCCCGGGACCCGGGCCGCGGAACGTCTCGACGTCGCAGTCCTGCAAGAGCTTCTTCAGCTGTGCGGGCAGTGGCATGGCGCGAGCGTACGCCATTCGCTCCGTAATTCCACGGGTTGCGGTGCGGCCGAGGCAGTCGATAGGTTCACGCGATGCACATCCCCGCGTTCTCCCTGTTCTCCGCGATCAGCGAGCTGTTCGTGACCGCAGGCGTGTTCTACGTGATCCGGCGCAACTGGACGCGAAAGCCATTCCCGTTCGCGTTGTTCCTCACCGTGTCGCTCTTCGAGGCGCTGGTGAACGTGATGTACATGGCGAGCCGGAGTGCCGCGGCCACCGCGCCGGGCGCGAAGGAAGCGCTGTCGACGGGAATGAAGATCGCGTACGCGAGCCACGGGCTGCTGTCGCTGATCGCCTACCTCGTGTTCGTGGTCCTCGGCGTGCTGGCCTACCAGGAACAGAAGGCCGGGCGCTGGTTCTTCCCCGAGCGGGCGGCCCTGACGTGGAGCTTTCTCGCGCTGTGGGTGGTCAGCATCGGCTCCGGCGAGGTCATCTTCACGCTGCGCTACCTGGTGTGAACGGCGGGGAGCCGGCACGGGCCCAGAACATCGTGCCGTTCGTGGCGCCCCGCTCGCGGCGATTGCGGGCACCGCTGCTCGTGCTGCTGTGGTGGCTGCTGGCGATCGAGGCCCTTGGCGGGCTCGTGATCTTCTTCATGCGCCTGGCGGCGGGAACGATGCCGGGCGAGACGGTGCACGTGATCGCCGGCGCGGGCCTGACGCTCGTCTACGCGATCTACCAGTGGCAGCACTGGTTCCGCGTCTCTCCGTGGCGGGGAAGGCTCGACTACGCGCTGGGCCTGATCGGCGCGATCGCGATGGGGATCACGCTTGGCACCGGCTACGTGCTCGCGGTGCCGTGGTGGTCGATGCGCGTCGCGCATCGCGCCGCGAGC
>Ga0207670_10000901_pt1 | contig 15676 bp, 7 predicted proteins | sample KBSS23HmetaG_FD_184339 | JGI IMG/M metagenome (GOLD analysis project Ga0207670, IMG submission 184339) | Switchgrass rhizosphere microbial communities from Kellogg Biological Station, Michigan, USA - KBS S2-3H metaG (SPAdes) (version 2) | ecosystem: Host-associated > Plants > Roots > Rhizosphere... | reverse complement strand
GACAGATCGGCGGGCACGAGCTCCACGTCGCTCGTCACCCTGCGGCGCTTCTTGAGCGCGTGCAGGTGATCTTCGAATTCTCGCTTTTCGAGGCCGAGCACCACCGACCCGAACATCTGGATGAACCGCCGGTAGCAGTCGAGCGCGAAGCGCGGATCCCCCGAGAGCTCGGCGAGGCCCTGGCTGGAGCGGTCGTTGAGCCCGAGGTTCAGCACCGTGTCCATCATGCCGGGCATCGAGAACTTCGCTCCCGATCGCACGGACACGAGCAAAGGATCCTTGGGATCGCCGAGCCGCTTGTTCATCAGGCTCTGGAGTCGATCGAGCGCCGCTTCCTGTTGATCGTCGAAGCCCGGCGGCAGCTGACGACCGTTCGCGTAGTAGTGGCGACAGACCGCGGTGGTGATCGTGAAACCGGGAGGCACCGGGACTCCGGCGTTCGACATCTCCGCCAGACCCGCGCCTTTCCCGCCGAGGAGATCGCGCATCTTTGCGCTGCCGTCGGCGCGACCTTCTCCGAAGAAGTAGACGTACGTCTCGGACGTGGCGACCTGCGATTCGGTCATGGGCGACTCCCTAACGGCGGCGGTGGGTCGTCGTGGGTTCGTTCCGGCTCAGGAATGCAGCCGGCGCAATTCCGGTGTTGATCTGGACCTTGGTCACTTTGAGCGTCAACGTTCTCTCGCCGTCGACCAGGCGGTCCTCGGTGTGGGGCCAGACGATGCCCTGCACCGTACGCGGCCCGCCGAACACGCGTCTCAGCGCGGGTCCTTGGAACGGAGAGCCTTGATTGTCCTCGGCGCCGAGCAATCGATGACTCGAAGGATCGAGGAAGAGCACCCAGCGCACGCCGTCGGGGGAGATCACTTCGACGACGTCGGCCATGGCGCCGCCGACCTCGTCCTGACCGCGGAACGCCACTCGGGACTTGGGATCGGCCGCCATCAGCAGCATGTGAGGCACATCGCCGGAGAAGGCGCGCTTCATGGCCTCCACGCCTTCAGGATCTTCCATCATCGTCGAGTCGCTCTTGCCCGCGGTCATGCGCGTCCACGCGGTGTCGCCATGCAGCGCCTGGACCGTCGACAGCTGCATGAAGCTGTTCTCGGTCCGGAGTCGACCCGGCTCGAGCCGCAGCTCGATCTGCTTGCCGCTCACGGACTCCTCATGACGATAGAGCGTGATGTCGGACTCCACGCGCGAGTCTTTGATCCCCTTGAGCCGCTTGAGTCCACCGTGGGCCGCGACCGCGGCATCGGCGCGCTTCCGGCCCTCACGCAGGGCCGCGGCATCGGGCTCGTCCATGCGCATCGCAGGAGACAGGCTGATCGGCGCCGCCGGCGCGGCGAGCGAGACCACTTCGACCTTGCCCAGCGTTTCGAGCGCCGGTTGGATCGCGGAGGCGGCCCCGACGACGACCACGATCGCGTGATCCGGATCGAACCAGCGCTGCGCCACATCCTGCAGCTGTTCGGAGCGGACGGTCGCGAGCTCGGTCGCGTAACGCTCGCCGTAGTCGTCGCCGAGACCGAGGAACGATGCGGTGAGCCACTGCGCGGCCTGCGCACCCAGCGTCTCGTTGCGGAGCGGATAGGCGCGGCTCAGGATGCGGCGCGATCGCTCGACTTCGGCCACCGAAGGCGGCGCGGCAGCGAAGCGCGCCAACTCCGAGCGCAGGCGGGTCACTCCGGCCAGCACCGAGTCGTTGCCGGCCGAGGAGGCCAGCACCAGCAGGCCGGCTTCGCGCTGCTGATCGAGCTGGCTGTAAGCACGCACCACGCGGTTCGAACCGGCGAGACGCGAGCCCGCGGCGCCGCCGAGCAGATCGTTGGCGACCGCCAGCGCCGGCGTTTCCGAAGCGCCGCGAGGCGGGACCGGCACGGCGACCCGCATCTCGGCTTCTTGCGCTCCCGGCACGTCCACCAGTCGCACCTCGAGACCTTCGAGCTTGCGGGGCTCGGTGCTGGTCGCGGGGGCGAGCGTCCGCGCACGACCTCCCCAGCTCCCGAAGGCCTCCTTCACGGCGGCGAAAGCGGCTTCGGCATCCACGTCTCCCGCCACCGCGATCAGCGCTTGGTCGGGCCGGTACTGCGCGCGGTGAAAGCCGACGATGCGCGCTCGCGTGAGCGCGGTCGCCGCCTCGACCGAGCCGGAGATCGGTGCGGCATAGGGGTGACCCTTCATCGCCAGAGCCCACACGTGCTCCTGCGCCACGAGCTCGAGATGGGCCCGCGATTCGATCACGCGTCGCGCCAGCTCCTGGCGCACGGCCGCGAACTCGCGGTCGTCGAAGAGCGGGTTGACGATCGCGTCGGCGAGCAGCTCGAGACCCGGGTTCAGATCCGCCGCGCGAAACGCGCCCGACACGGTGGCGTAGTCGCGGGCGGCATCCGCGAGCACCGTGCCTCCGAGGCTTTCGACCTCACGCGCGAAATCGGCTGAGCTCCGCGAGCTCGTGCCCCGGGTGAGGAGGAGTGCGGTCACCCCGGCGGCGCCTGTCTCGAGCGGCTGCTCGTGCCGAGTTCCGGCGGGGACCAGGATCTGGATCTGAACGATGGGCAGGCGGCGATCGCTGAACACCGCCACCTGCGCGCCGTTCTCGAGCTTCCGAACCAGTGTCGGCGCGGCTTCGGCAGCGCCCGCCACCAGGCCGGTGATCAGGGTCAGGATCATCGCGAGGCGGCGCGCGCTCATGGCCGGCCTCCGCTCGAGCTGCTGGTGCTCCCGTTCGAGATCGGCAATAGCCAGACGACGTTGCGGCGTTGCGGAGTGAGCTGGGCCGCCACGCGCTGGAGATCCGCTGCATTCGCTCCGCGCACGCGGGCGAGGAGGTGGTCGAGGTCCTGAGGATCGCCGGCCAGCATCCATCCCGAGCCCAGGGCTTGCGCGCGGCTCCTCGTGGTCTGGAGCCCGAAGCCAATCGTGGTTTCCGTCTGTCGCTTGGCGCGCTCGAGGTCACTCTCCGCCACCGGCTCGCGACCGAGTCGCGCCAGCTCGTCGGACAGAGTGCGCTCGACCTCTGCGCTGTCGGCTTCGGGAGTCACGGCGAGCGCGAGATAGAAGAGCGATCCCTCACGCCGGCTGTCGACATCCCCCTGGATCGAATAGGCCAGCGCCGGATTGCCGATGAGCCGCTTGGCGAGCGGCGCATCGTTCGCCCGGGTCAGCACCGTCGCGAGCAGGTTGAAGGCTGCCCAGTCCGCGTGGCTGCGCGGCGGAATGCGCCACGCGGTCATCAACACCCGCACCGGCACCTGCGTGCGCTCGACGGCCCGGCGCTCCGCGGTTTGCGGCTTGTCGGCGGGGAGGTCTTTGGTGCCTTTCGACGACCCCTTGATCGGCTCGAGGAACTTGCGGGCGAGCTCCACCACGCGATCGCGGGAGAAGTTGCCGACCACGGTGACCACCGCGTTGCGCGGACCGTAGCGGGCGGCATAGAAGTCGCGGAGATTCTTGAGCGTGATCTGGGAGAGATCCGCGGGCCGGCCGAAGACCGAGACCCCATAAGGGTGATTCGGGAACGCCAGGCCGTACGCGCGCTCGAGCCCGATCGAGATCGGCGTGGCGCGCTGCTCGCGCTCTTGCGTCACCAGAGGACGTTCGGCGTCGAGGCCCTGCTGGGTGAGCTTGAGCCCGGTCATGCGGTCGGCCTCGAGCCGGAAGGCCAGCTCAACGGCATCCGGGGGCAGCGTTTCATAGAACGAGATGAAGTCGTGGGTGGCGTAGGCCCCGGAAGAGCCTCCTTCGTTCCTCACCAGCCGGCTGTGCTCGTCGGGCCCGTAAAGATTCGATCCGCGAAACATCAGGTGTTCGAACAGGTGGGCCACCCCGGTGCGACCCGCCACGTCGTGCCGGCTACCCGCGTCGTACCACACCGCGACGTCGACGGACTTGGATAGCGCATCGGGGGCCAGCACGAGGCGGGCGCCGTTTTTCAGCGTCACGGTCTCCGAATGCATCACATCGAGCGCGTGCGCTGGGGCGGCGCACGCCAGGGCGGCGGCGAGCCAGATGCCCGCACGTCTCATCCGGGGGTTCCTTTCGAGTCGAGGTCGATTCAACGCAGGCCGACGAGACGGAGCGTGACGCGCTCGTTTCCTACCCGAACGTCCACGAGGTAGAGACCGGCCGGGACCGCGCGTCCATCGTCGTCCGTGCCATCCCAGGTCATCGAGAGTGCCGGGCACGATACCATGCCCGACCACAGCCCGCGTACCTTCCTCCCGAACGCATCGCGAACGGAAATCGTCGTCTTCGCTCCGCACGACGCGCTGGGAATCGTGAGCGTGAAGCGGGCGGCCCCGCGCTCGAACGCCACCGGGTTCGCGCCGCTCGAGCGCAGGATCAACGACGTGCCGGAAGGCGGCGTCGGCACGGGCAACGGGTTGCTGAGCACCGCCAAAGCGTCCGGAATCCCGTAGCCGACGCGGTTGTCCGGAGCCGCTTTGCGGGAGGCGGAAGCTTTCAGCGCCCGCGCCACGTCGCTCGCCGACCACGTCGGACGAGCTTGAAGGATGCAGGCGGCCACCCCCGCGATCAGCGGCGTCGAGAACGACGTGCCGTCACGATTCGAGTAGAGCTGTGGATTCCCCGATGTGGCGGGTGTGGGCACCTGGGTGCCGCGCGCGGCGAGGTCCGGCTTCACTCGACCGTCGGAGCTCGGCCCATACGACGAGAATGCCGCGGGGGTTCCCGATCCGTCCACCGCCCCCGCCGCCAGCACGCTGTCGCCATGAGCGTCGCTCGGAGCCGAGAGGTAGTGCCACGAGTTGGCGCCGTCGTTGCCGACCGCGGCCACCACCAGGATTCCCTTGCTGGCCGCGACCTCGGCGGCGCGCGTGACGATCGTGGTGTGACCATTCATGTCCGCGTACGTGTAACTCGGCCCAGGGGGATCGAAGGTGGTATAGCCGAGCGAGGTGCTGATGACGTCGGCTCCGAGGCTGTCGGCCCACTCGGCGGCCTGTCCCCAGTACACCATCTCGATCGGGCGCTCGAAGCTGCGCACTTCGGTGCGGGCGAGCGCGTACTCGGCATCGTAGGCGGAGCCCACGTAGGTGCCGAACTTGCGCCCGGCGAGAAGGCCGAGCACCCAGGTGCCGTGCACCATGGTGGGATCGAGCGTGTCCTGGACGCTGGAGAGTCCACGATGGAAGTCGCGCTGGTGGTCGGCGGGAATCACCTGGTCCCGCAGCGCCTCGTGCTTGTCGAAGTAGTTGAACCCCTCGTCGAGCACGCACACCAGGATGCCCGCGCCCGTGTAACCGGAATCGTGGACCGCGGCCAGGTTGAGCTGGACGACCGGATCTTGGGTGAGCCCGTAGCTCACGCTCGAAGTCTGGGTCGCGTGCCGGGTGGGAATCGCGACGGGAGCGTCGCCTTCGGGGTCGGGGGAGCGGCGCATGGTCTCGACCGGCACGAGATGCTGAATGAACGTCAGCGCGGCCAGGTTCACGACGTCGCGGGCCGGCGCGCGCACCGCCACCCGGTTGAACCACCGCGAGGCGCCATAGGGAGTCAGTCCGCGCGCATGGAGCGCATCGAGATAGGCCGGCTCGATCGGAAGATCGAGGTAGTTGGCACCTTCGACGTGCGCGCGCGCGCGACGGGCGCGGGCGCGAGGCGACAGCGCCTGGTTCGCGCTCGCCAGCCGGCGTGCGAGATCGCCGGGACCCTGCTCCCCCTTGTCGGCGAACTCGATCCAGGCCGACACGGTGTCGTCGGGAGCTTCGTCGAAGTCGCGGAGCAGGCGAGGCTCGACCTTAGTGGCCACGGCTCCAGGCAGCGCGGCATGAGCCGCGGACAGGCCGAGCGGGGCTGGCGTTCCCTGGAGCATGACCAGGAGCGTGACGAGAGGGGCGCCGAACAAGGTCCTACGCATTCGCGGGGATTATCGCACGCGGGCGGCTATCCGGTGGGACTCAGCGCCTCCAGGCTCGCGGTCAGCCGACCCACCTCTCGACCGATGGGACTCTTGAGCACGGGCTCACGCGAAGCGGCCAGACGGTCGCTCGCGCCGTTCGGGAGCATGCCGAGATGTTCGAGCAACGCGACCGCCGCGGGTGCGATCGCCCTCCCAGAGCCGTCCCGAACCTTGATGGCGATCCCGATGCCCTGGCCGGGGACACCGATGCACTCGAGGGCCTCCGCGCCCCCCTTGGAGACGAAATGGCCGCGTCCGGACTCCATGAGCTTCGTGCTGAACCGGGTCGCACCCCCGACGGCCTGAGGGTAAGTGGTCATCGCGGTGCGAATGCGATGGAGCGCATGATCCCGCTCATCGCCGGTCGCCATCGCCGCGGCCAGTCTCGCGTAGCCGCGGGCCATGGACGCCAGCGGCAGTCCGAAGACCACCACGTTGCAGTTGTCGGTGCCGGTGAGCACTTCCTCGGGAGGCAGTCCGCAGACTTCGGCCACCGACCGCAGCGCGAGCTGCTGAACGATGTGCTCCGGCCGCTCGTAACCTTCCACGGGCTTACCCTCCGAGAGGGCCAGCGCGAGCATGCCGGCGTGCTTGCCCGAGCAATTGTTGTGGAGGGGCGAGCGCCGCTCGGGATGCGCGCGGACTTCCGCGAGCGCCTCGGAGTCGATCGGATCGTGGTATCCGCAGGCGAGGTGCTCGGGACCGAGCTCGATGCGATCGAGGATGGTGGTCACCAGCTTGCGGTGGTAGGCGCTGCCGGTGTGCGAGGCCGCCATGATCGCGAGCTGCTCGTCGCTGAAGCCGAAGCGGTCGGCATGCCCGCGCTCGACCAGCGCGAGGAGCTGGAACGGCTTGGCCGCGGAACGGAACGAGGTGATCAGCCGCGGCTCTTCGGTGGCGGCGTGGAGGCGGCCGTCGACATCGACCACGGCGGCCTCGATCCGGTGCCTGGATTCCAGGATCGCACCGCGCCGTACCTCGACCTGCAAGGCGAGCTTCATACGCTCAGACTAACGTATGACGACGAAGCGATCCTGCTTGAAGAAGGACGCCGACTCCACCCGGTAGATGTAGATCCCCGAGCTGACGTCTTTGCCCTGACCGTTCTTCAGGTTCCATCGCTCGAAGTCGCGCACCGGATCGTTGTGCTCGAGGATGGCGACCAGATCTCCGGCCACCGTATAGATCCGGATCCTGGCCTGTGCCGGCAGGTTGATGAAGTGGACTTCGTGCCCGCCCACCGGATCCCAGACCTCGCTAGACCGAAATGGATTCGGAACCACCGAGACCGTCTGGAGATTCTGCGTGGACCCGACGGTGGGCTCCACCGGTCCGGTCATGTTGCGAGCCTTGTGGTTGAGGTTCGGACAGAGCGAGCGGTTGGTGTCCGTGCACGCGATGGCATCGCTGAGATTCATGTCCAGGTAGTCGTTGCTCAGGATGTTCCGGGCCTCATAGGTGATCGAGTACCAGGTCCGGAAGCCATCGTGCGGACCTGGCGGCGGAATCAGCACGAGGACGGAGTCGCCCGGCGAAAAGCACAGGCCAAGGCTGTCCCGCCGGCAGCGCTTGAAGAACGCGCCGCTCGAATCCGGGTCGATGAAGGTGGCGATCCGCTGCCCGACCGGCGTGCTCTCGTCGATATTCGGGAAGTGCCACATGGTCAGGGAGTCCTGGCTATTGATCGAGAAGCGCCGGATCAGCTGGAGGCGCGTGGTGTCGGGCGAGTAGAACACCCGGTAGATGCGGTAACCGCCGAAGTCGACGCGGGCCTCCATGAGCGGATCGCGAACCCACCGAAGCGTCGTGGTTCGCGGGCGCGCCACGACCGAGTCCGGTCCGCCCGTAGGCCGGTAAGCACCCGGATAAGCCCACATCGCGATGTCCGGGTAGTGCTGGGTGGCGAGCTTCAGGTCTCCATTGCTGTCGTCGTAGTAGGCCGCGATCACGTTCCCTCGCGCGTTGATATCGATCGAGGCGAACCGCCCCACGTCTCCTTGCGAGTCGATCGTTTCCAGGACCCACTGTCCGCCGCTGCGGCTCGCGAACTTGAGATCACGGTTGGTGACGTCGTAGTAGGTGATGCGCGGGTCGCCCTTCGCGTCGGTCGAGCGGTACGGCGAGGGACCGCGAGCCAGCGCGAGCGACGTGTGCTGGCCGACATTCCCTGGACCATCGACCACCTCCAGCGTCCACACTCCCCCGCTCCGGCTGGCGTATTTGAGGTCGCCGTTCGTCGCGTCGTAGTAGGAAATCCTCGGCTCCCCGATCGAATCGAGCGCGAGCGAGGTGAACGATCCGACGTCTCCGGTGGCATCCACCACCTCGGTCGTCCAGGTGCCCCCGGTACGGGTGGCATACTTCAAGTCGCCTGCGGTCGCGTCGTAGTAGCTGACCCGGGCGATGTCCTGAGCGTCGATCGTCAGCGAGACATACCGGCCCACGTCGCCCACCTGGTCGATGGGCTCGAGGTTCCATGTGGAGCCTGTGCGGAACGCGAACTTGAGATCGCCATTGGTGGAGTCGTAATAGGCCACCCGCGGCTCGCCGAGGCCACTCACCGCGATCGAGGTGTAGCGACCGACGTCTCCCCCGCTGTCCACAGTCTCGTTGCTCCACACCCCGCCGACCCGAGAGGCGACCTTGAGGTTCGCGATCCCGTAGCCGTTGTCCCAGTAGCTGAGAAAGGGATCGCCCTGAGCGGTCAGTGCGAGCGAAGCGAAGAGTCCGACGTTGCCGCCATCGTCCGCGATCTCGATCGACCACGCGCCACCCGGAACGTTCTGGGTGGCGAGCTTGAGGTCCTGGCGCGAGGCGTCCCAGTAGCTGATCTGAACCACGGATCCGGTGCGGACGATCGAGGCGAACTGGCCGACGTCACCGAACGATTCCACCAGCTGGTTGGACCAGGTGTTGGCGGTATTCCGCGCGACTCTCAAATTCTGATTGCCGGCGTCCCAGTAAGCGATGATCGGGTTGTCGTATCGATAGTCGGTCCCATCCATGACCAGCGAGCTGTATTGACCCACGTTTCCCGCGCCATCGGCTGTGCCATACGCCCAGAACGTGTTGTTGTTCAGCGAGTCGCGGAAGAAGCGCGCAAAGCGAAGGTCGGCGTTGTTGGCGTCGAAGTAGCTGATCCGCGCGTCGCCATTCGAGGCCAAAGCCAGCGACGTGAAGAGGCCGACGGTGTTGAGCGTGTCGGGAATCGTCTCCAACGCCCAGGTTCCCGCCGTCCGAATGCCGAGCTTGAGGCGCCCACGCGTGCGGTCGAAGTAACTGACGTGCGGATTGCCGGCGCCGTCGAGCGCCACCGAGGAATACTCTCCGACCGTGCCGCCCGCGTCGACGGTCTCGATCGACCAGCTGCCCCCCGATTTGCGCGCGAGCTTGAGGTCGCCGTTGGTCGCGTCCCAGTAGGTGATGACCGGGTTCCCACCGCCATCGAGCGCGAGCGAGCTGTACGAGCCGACATCGCCGGTCGCGTCCACCGTTTCGATCGTCCACAGCCCTGCCGCGCGGCTCGCGTACTTCAGATTCCCCAGCGTCTGGTCGTAATAACTGATCCGGGGCTCGCCGCCCGCGCCGAGCTCGATCGAGGTGTAGAGGCCGACGATGCCCACGGTGTCGACCCGCTCCTGAGTCCAGACGCCCGAGGTCTTCCGAGCGAACTTCAGGTCGCCCTGAGTCGCGTCGTAGTAACTGATCGAAGGCTCGCCCGCCCCACTGATCGCCACCGAGGTGTGGAGGCCGATCGCGGCAGTCGAGTCCGCGGTCTCGACGGACCACGCGCCCGCGATTCGTGAGGCGAACTTCATGTCTTGCCGTACGCCGCCCCAATAGCCGATGCGCGGATCATCCGACGCCAGCACCAGCGAGGCGAACGGCCCCACGTTGCCCGTGGACTGGATGATTTGAGTGACGAACTGCGTGGCGGAGAACGCCGAGGTCGCCCAGGTGAGGGCAACGAGCACGAGGATTCCTCGCCGGAGCATGTGGGGGCTTCGCGTCATCGTGGGGCTCCAGGACACGGTCTTGAATTCTTGATTCGGAATCAGAGGCAGCGCTCCCCGCCACCCGCCGGAACGACCCCAACGCGTCCGGCGCCGGCCTCGAGGGCCGGCGCCAGGACGAGCGCGAGTCTCGCGAGCGCGGGTGAGGCGCTCATCGACGGAGTGGAGCCACAGCGGTGCGAGCCGACGTCAGAGGACGAGCCTCCGTCGTCGTCGTCATGCTCACGGCGCGAGTCGGTGCCGGCGAGCCGGGTCCGCGAGTGCCTGGGGGAGGCGCAGGGAAGCCGAAGACTTCATGCATGACGAAGTCGACCAGCTCGATCACCTGCCTGCGCTGGAAGTACCAGAGCGGGAAGCCGCTGAACACCATCTGCGGCGACGCTGCGCCATGGTAGTAGGTCATGACCGGAAGCTGCCCGGGCATCGACCCTCCGACCGCCGAGTAGATGGTGTCGAGCGTGGACTCCTCGCGGAAGACATTGGGATCGGGATCCATGTCCTCGCGAATGAAGTTGGGCGGGGACGGGTTGGGCGGCACGCGCCCAATGAACTCCGCCGGATAGCTGGCCACCAGGTAGAACGAGTTGCAGACCCGTTGGGATGGCGGCGGGTCCGACCCGCAGGTCCTGGCATTCAGCGAGATCATGCTGACTCGCGGGTTGCTGGTCAGTCGGCTGTAATTCGGCTGCGAAACTAGCGGCTGACCCGGAATGCCGTGGTTGGACCACCCGCGCCCGACGTTGGGGCTGGAGTTCCACTCGAACGGGGCCCAATCGGAGTTGTTGATGAGCGCCTGGCGCGCAGGCCGGATGGCCACCGACGACTGCCAGTGCGGGAAATCGAACATGAAGCGTCCGGGAATCAGCTCCAGGTCCGTATTGGTCCAGTCATCCGAGGGAGTGTTGCGCCGGCCCCATGAGATGAGGGTGGCGTACGCGGCGCCGCCGCCGAACATCCACACCTTGCCTCCCTGCTTCAGGTAGGTGGAGATCGTCGAGGGCTGGCCCGGCAGGCTCATGAAACGAAGCGAGGTGATCGGAGCCAGCAGCTCGATCGGAGACCCGGTGTAGGTGGCGCCGACGTCGTCGGTGTACCAGATCACGACCTTGTATCGACCCAGCCTGGCGAGCGGCACGATGCCGGACAGGATCCCGCGCGTGCCGAGCGTGTCCCCGGGCGTGAACGGGTAGCCCTTGAAGACCCCGGGCGTGCTCAAGGTTGGCGTCGGCCCTGGGGGACCCTGCGGATTGCCGGGGTACCCCTTCCAGGGATAGCCGCCCTGAGCGAAGAAGAAGGTGTCGAGCTCGGCCGCGGTCGGCCAGGTGCCGCGCGGCGGATCGTAGGTATTGGTCGACGGATTGATCTGATCCGGCGTCAGACGCGTGTCGTCGACGAACAGCAGCGGATTCTCGAAAGTCGCGCGCACTACCGTGAAGTGGACGATGCCGAGGCTTCGAAGTCCGTTGTTGTCTTCGGCCTCGATGAAGAACAGATGGTCGGGTGCGGGGTCGACACTGAACGCAGGGAGACAGGCGGAGATGTTGTTGAGGCTGTAGTCGCTCCAATGCGTGAGATCGGTGAGCTGGTTGGTACGCGGGGTCTCGTCCGTGAGGTCCACGAGATCGAGCACCCAGCGATAGCGACGGATGGCCGCTCCCTCGTCAGGGGTGGCGAACCAGAAGATGCAGAACGCCTGCCCTTCGGGAACCTCGATGTTGACGTAGCGGCTCGGATCGTTGGCGTAGCCGCCCGAGTCGTAGCAGTAGTTGAAGAACTCGTTGATCATGCAGATCTTGGGCCCGAGCGTGCCGGCGTAGGTCACCGCAAAACGCAGCAAGTTCGAGCTCTGCGAGAAGGTCGGGTCGTACGCCCCGGCTTCGTCGAAGCCGGTCACCGCGAACATGTAGAGCTCGTCCGGAACGAGGTTCGTGTACTGCACCTCGGTCGTGTCCGCACTGCTCGAATCCCAGACGCTGCAGGTCGGGCACTTCTCGGAGGGACCGAAGGTCGGCGCATACATCCAACGCAGGAAGTCCGGCTGAGACTGGATGAAGGCGACGAAGTCCGGGATGTCAGGGAAGTCCGGATTCTTCCGCCCGAACAGCTTATAGCGGTATTTCACCGGCTTGGTCGTGAACTGACCATCAGGATCGATCCCGCGCCAGGCGATGCGCACCGTCGGTGTGACGATCGGGGTGAACACCGCGTTGGGTGAGGGCGACTCGATCAGCACCTGCGGCGCCTGCGTATAGGAGAAGAAGCTGCGCCACATGGGCTTCGAGAGCGCGCCCTTGTCGTCGACGGCGGCGATCGCGAAGGTGTGGAAATCCGTGGCGTTGAGGAAGGCCGACTGGGCCGACTCCGGAACCGTGGCCCTGAAGAAGATAATCTGCTCGTTCTTGTTGCTCGGCGCCCAGATCGGGTGACCATCGGAGGTCTGCAACGCGAGATCTACCGAGTCCGGCCGCGGAGGATCGACCGAGATCACGAAGTGGTCCACGCGCCCGTCAGGGTCGTAGCCAACCCAGTTCATGCGGTAGGCGTAGAAGTACTGATCCTGGGAGCTGACGGGTGCGGCGGTGAGCCGGACTTCCGGAGGCAGATTGCCCCGGAACACCGAGTCGACCGACGACGAGCACCCCGCGGCACTCAGAGCCGAGACCCCGACGGCCGCGATGCGTATCAGGGTCCAGAGCTTGTTCTTCATGGCTTCGCTCCTAGTGGGCGTACCTCGCCTGAACCCGGTCGGCTCATATCGAGTGAAGTCGTTGTTGCACTGGTCTTCTGGTAGTAGACGGGGATGCGAAGCGTCACGCATCTCCCGGTCCCGGGGAAGTCTTCACACTGGTCGCAGTCGCACAGCTCCACCTCGAGCGTCACCGGCCCACCCGCCATGCTCGAAGGCAAGAGCAGGCTGATGTTCTGCTGGTTGACGTAGGAGCGCGGGTCTTCGTAGATGAACTCGTCGCCGTTTGACTGCTTGCCGATCACCTTGAGCCTGGTCCTCAGCAGGATGCTGCTGCTCGGGATGCCGGGCGGCGTGTTGGAGTTGGCCTGCCAGGGATCGGGATCGTCGCCGATGATGCGAAGGTCCCACAGCAGCGACGTGAAGGTGTCGACCACTGCCGTCCTCGGACGGAACAGCGGGTTGTTGGTCACGAAGTACGGCGGCTTGTCGACCTCGAAGGTCATCACCAGCGGCCGTAGGGCCTGCTCCGCGGGAGTCGCGGTGCCATTCTCGACCTTGATCACGAGATCTCTTCCATCCGAGACCCTTCGGTCACGATCTCCGTCCGAATCCTCTGCCTGCATGACCGCGAATGCCCGGCCGGCGAGGAAGACCGGATGATACCCCGCGATGCGAGGCAGGTTGAACACGTCGTTCGGGTCGTAGATGGGGTAGAGACCGGTCAGCGCGGTACGGCTGGGCTGTTGGAACGGGGTCAGCGACATGGTGACGATCGACCGGAATCCGATCGGAGAACCGTTGGCCGGGCCGGGCACCAGCACGGGACCGTCCTGCTCGATGAACCCAGGGAACTTGTAGTTGTCGTCCTCATCCTTGCTGCGCAGGATCGGATTGACCTTCACCCCGTAGCGCGAATCCCGGTCATATCCACCGCCCTGAAGAACGATCCAGGAGTTGAGGTGGACCGTGTCGCCCTCCTGGCGAGCCCACACGGTGTCCTTCCAGATCTCGAAGAAACTCCGGCGCGAGGAGCGCACGGCGGGCAGAATGAAGGTGGAGTCCTGACTCATCAGGCTGCCTGTAATCGGCCCGGTCAGCCGTCCGCCAACCAGGGTGGTGTAGCGCTCGCCATTGGGCTTGCTGAAGAGTGAGGAGCTGCCCCGGTCGGGCCCCGACCACCAGGTATCGGGCGAGTAGTTGAGCTGGAATCGCCGCGTGCTGTCGCGGCTGCCGCCTGCCTGGTCCACCACTCGCAGCACGAAGATCTTCCGCCCGGTCGCGGGCGGGATCGTGTCGGAGGGCGGGACTCCGTCGTTGTACGTGGCCTCGGTGACCTCGGGACCCACTTCGATGAAGCGTGGCTCGTCCAGCTTGTAGCGGTAGCCCGTGACGACCGTCTGGGGCACCTGCACCTCGCCGTGCCACTTGAAACGAATCGCAGATCCCGCGGGACAGGTGTCCCTGGGGACTGCGGTGACCCGGTTGTCGACGTCGGTGACATAGACCGTGTCTGCTTTGGGAGTGACTCCACCCCCGGGATTGAGCAGATAGATGGTGCCGACGCAGCGGCACTCCTCAATGATCGGGATGGGCGGGAACCTGTCCTGCGAGTTGAAGATGAATCGAGCGGGCGTGGGGTCAGGCTTGCCCAGATTGTCGACCGAATAGATGAAGAAGGCGTGCTGACGGTCGGGTTGGTCCTCGGCGACGGTGAAGATGAAGGTGGTGTCGGTCTTGTTGGTGAAGTGATAGTCCGCCGGCTTTGGGCCTGGGAGCTGCGGCGCAAAGGGCTGTCCGGGAAGCGCCTCGGTGGTGGTCTCCACCACCGCCCAGAAGAATCCCGCGACGGCTCCATCCTTGTCGGAGCCGGCCCAATACATGTGGAATCGGACCGGGATCGTGCCCGGGAATGGAAAGCCAATCGGCCTTCCGTGATCATCCTTGATCGTGATGGTGTCCGACGGGGCCGCGGTAATCCAGGTTTCCGGGGCTTGGTTTCTGTCGATGTTCGGGGTGAGCGGGCTTCTGCACCCGATTCCCACGTAAGCAGCCAATAGAAATAGAACAACCCCGACACGCAAGCGCATCAGCGCCCTCCAAAGCCCAGTCTTGTAAAGGGAGTCTTCGGAGGCTAGCCGGGCGTCTTGGTCCCGTCAAGCCTCAAATGCCCTAGTCGGCGGGGTTTGCGGGCGGCCAGAACACTTTCCGGTCGCACGCTTTTGGCCTTCAAGGACATCCGCCCGGCCGCGTTTGCGGGAAAGGGGCCTTGGGCCAGAAAACGAAGATGGGCGGGGATCGCTCCCCGCCCATCGCTCGTACTGCCGAAGGTGCTTAGTGAGCCAGCACCGCCAGCTTCTTCTGGCTGGTCCAGGTCGAGGTCTTCAGCTGGTAGAAGTAGACACCGCTGGTGACCTTCGTCCCCGCGTCGTTGGTGCCGTCCCAGACGAGGACGTGTTCGACGCCGGCCGCGAAGTTGCGGTCAGCCAACGTCTTCACCAGACGACCCGTCACGTCGTACACCCTGACGTTGACCCTGTCCGTCTTGGCCAGCCCGAATGCGATCCGAGCCTGCCCCGACTTCATGGGGTTGGACGACTTGAGGTTCATGTAGTCCACGAACCCCGAGCCAATCGGATTCTGCGGTCCATCACCAATCCCCACCGGTGCGCCAGACGGGCCGCAGTTGGGGGTGACGATGGAGAGGACCTTGTACATGTAAGCCCGAAGACCGGCATTGCTGAGCGGAAGCACCGGAGCGCCGCTGATCGGGTTGTAGGAGATGATTCCGCCGATGCGCTGGATACGCGTGCCGTCCCAGTACGCGAGCCAGTTGCGGGAGATCCCCGAGTTGTTCGGAACGAAGACCGACGCGACGTACGGTCCGGCGGCCCCAACGTTCTCGTGCACGACCTGAGCGGCCGCGCCCGGCGTCGAGACGTTGACCGACAACACGTCGTTCTCGAGACCACAACCGTCGCTGAGACCGAACTTGCTCCCTGCGAGGCCGAAACCACCGCCCGCAACGTCGAGAGCTGAGCCGGACACCGGGTC
>Ga0207670_10000899_pt1 | contig 15680 bp, 6 predicted proteins | sample KBSS23HmetaG_FD_184339 | JGI IMG/M metagenome (GOLD analysis project Ga0207670, IMG submission 184339) | Switchgrass rhizosphere microbial communities from Kellogg Biological Station, Michigan, USA - KBS S2-3H metaG (SPAdes) (version 2) | ecosystem: Host-associated > Plants > Roots > Rhizosphere... | reverse complement strand
CTCGGGGAACTGTTGTCTACCGGTCGAGACATCACCGAGCGCAAGGTCGCCGAAGACAAGCTGCTCCAGAGCGAGACGCATCTGCTCGCCTCGCAGCGCATCGCGAGCATCGGCAGTTGGGAGATGCGTTGATCGGGCTCGGCTACAATATGTTCCAACAACGTTTCGAAATGCTGGATCATCCTCTCGATCATAGAGCCGTCAAACAAGTCGGTGTTGTATTCCCAGACTCCGTTCAGCCCCTTCTCATCCTCCAGCGTCGTTAGCGTTAGGTCGAACTTCGATGTTCGAACCTCAAGCTCAAGTGGACTGATCGCGAGATCGAAAGCTTGTGTATTTTGTTGCGGCACGTTTTGGAGGGCAAACATGACTTGAAACAGGGGTGGGCGGCTGAGGTCACGGGTAGGCTTGAGCTCCTGGACCAGTCTTTCGAACGGCACGTCCTGATTGGTGTAGGCATTAAGCGCCACTTCCCTCACTCTGGCAAGCAACTCTCTGAAGCTGGGATCTCCCGACATGTCGGTGCGCAGTACGAGCGTGTTGATGAACAGGCCAATTAATCCCTCGACCTCCCGCCGGTTCCGATTGGCTATCGGAGTGCCGACGATCATATCCGTCTGGCCTGTGTAGCGGAGCAGGAGCACTTTGAATGCGCTCAGCAACACCATGAAAAGCGTCGCTCCTTCGGACCTGCTCAAGGCCTTCAGTCTTTCGGTGAGGCTCAGGTTTAACCGCCATGTTTTTTCCGCACCGTTTAGTGTGTGGAGGGCGGGTCGTGGCCCGCGGGTAGGGAGCTCAAGCGTTGAAAGCGGACCACTGAGTTGATCTCTCCAGTAAGCGAGCTGCCTTTCCAGCTCATCGCCCTTCATGCGATTGCGCTGCCAGTGAGCGAAATCCGCATACTGGATCGGCAGTGCCGGCAAGGGTGATTCTTCGCCGCGCAAATAAGCCTGGTACAGCAGCGTAATTTCTTTGGTCAACACTTCGGTAGACCACATATCAGAAACGATGTGGTGGATAGTGAGCACCAGGATGTGGTTGTCGCCGGCAAACTTGAGCAGGGAAGCCCGCAGCAGCGGCCCGGTGCGAAGATTGAACGGGCGCTGCGCTTCCTGGTTGACGAGGAAGCGGGCGCGCTCAAGGCGTTGCTCTTCAGGGCCGTCGTTAAGGTCTATTGTTTCCAGGTGAAACGGAGTCCAGGGATTCACCACCTGCACTGGCGTTTCTGCCTCATCGATTTCAAACGTCGTTCGCAGCGACTCGTGACGCCGTATGACTTCTCCAAAGCATCGCTCCAACACGCTCACATCCAGCGGGCCGCGTAACTGCAACGCCGTCGGCACGATGTAAGCAGCCGTCCCGCCTTCCATCTGGTCCAGAACCCACAACCGCTGTTGCGCGAATGACAGAGCGAATCGCCGGGGCCGCTGGTCTTTCTTTCGGAGCGCCAATCGCGCCAGCAGCTCCTGGCGTTGCTCGTGGGTCAATTCCGCCAGATGCTCTTTCGTGTTGCTCATGTTCGTTGTTCTTCAGTCCCGCGTCTCGTTTGCAGTAAGCCAAGGCCCTTCATCAAGTAGATGAGGGGGGACGGAAGGTGGTCTCGTCAGCTCTTTGAAGCCAGGACGCCGGCAGGAAGGATTCGATCAATGTCCCTTTGCCTTCTTTCACTGCCCTTTTGTAGACAAACTCTGCAACCGCCAGATCGAGCACTCCTAATCCAAACGGGCTGAAGACAGTTATGCTTTTAGTATCCCTCTTTGGCGGGGCGGTGCCACGGGTGACGTCGGCGATAGTACACCTGATGAACTCGCGCGTGCCTACAAGTTGCTCCGCCAGGTGAATCGATGTTTGTGCGCGGCATACGTGCTCGACGTCATCCACAACGTTGTCGCTGGAGAGGATGATCTCAGGCACAAGATCGCGCAGGGATACATGAAGGATCGTGCTGCCGGGAGCGAGACCTGAAAGATCCGAAATGTATGGATGAACAGCCGTGGTGGCGAGTGAGACGAGAGATGAAGTCCCAAAAAGGGCTTGGAGATCGGCCACCACCTCTGCCGTGATTCCTTCAAACGTCTCCTCACAGGTGAGCTTGAACCGCTCGGCGTGTTCCGGGCTCAGATCGTAAAGGTACAGGGTCTTTATGGACGGAAAAATGCTTAGCAGAAATCGCTGAATCTCAAAATTGATGGGACCGCAACCGACGATCCCGACTGAACGAACCTGATGGTCCTCATGCAAAGCGCGCGCTGCCAGAGCAGCGCTGGCCGCAGTCCGCTTTGCGCTGATGATCGAGCCCTCCAGCATTGCATGTGGTCGACCAGTGGTCACGGAGTTCAAGATAATTACTGCCGCAGCCCGGTCTATTCCCTGGTCCAGGTTGCCTGGAAACGAGGAGATCCACTTTATTCCCGCAGTTCCGAACTCGCCTCCCAGATATGCGGGCAGCGCTATGATTCTGTTCGTTTCATCATTGGGAAAGCGCAGGAAGGTGGAAGGTGGTAACGAACTCTCAGATCCACTGTGGGCCTCGTAGGCCGCTCTAACCGTTTCTATTACGTCGCGCTCCATTCCGGAGAGTAACGTCAGCACATCTGAGCTTGTCAGAACCATTATTGAACGGCCATGCATATATCTGACTCCTTAGACCCTTCCCATAAATAAGAAACATTGCCGAAATGTTTTGCGACCCACTCGTCCGAATAGATCGTATCGAGATATCGCTCGCCGCGATCGGAAAGAATAGCCACACAGGTTGCTTCCGGGGGCAGCGTTACACTCAAACGCTCTATCGCTGTTAGGACTGCGCCCGACGATCCGCCGGCCAGGATTGCTTCGAGCCGCGCTAAGCGGCGGCATCCTATGATGCACTCCAAGTCAGTAACATGGACACACTGAAAAGCAAGGTCGGGCTGATAGAGCTGTGGCCGCACTGCGGACCCGTGTCCTGGGACAAGTCGGTGGCCGCGTTCTCCACCAAAGATCACACTACCCACCGCATCGACTGCGATAACTTTCGTTGCGAGTTGGTGCTCGCGAACGTATTCCGCGCAGCCACGCAGGGTGCCGCAAGTGCTCGTGGCACAGAAGAGGAAATCTACCTTCCCATCCAGAGCACTGACTATCTCATGCATCGTCTGCCGGTGCGCTGCTGCGTTGTGAGTATTTGCATACTGATTAGGCCAGAATCCATTTTTCGTCGAAGCCATGAGGGCTTGAACGCGGTTCAATCGAGCCTGTAAGTATTCACCAGTAGTAGAGTCGGGTTCGGTAACTTTATCGACTTGAGCGCCGTATGCTTCAAGCAGGCGAATGTTCTGGATCGTCGTTTTGGGGTCGACAACACAGATGAATCGCAGTCCAAAGTATGAGCAAGCCTGAGCTAGTCCGATGCCCATGTTGCCCGAGCTCGATTCGATGATTACTGTATCATTGGAAATCTCACCTGATTCTATCCCTGCCATAATGATCCTGAATGCCGGCCGGTCCTTCATACTGCCGCCCGGATTAAGTGCCTCAAGTTTGGCGTACACACGAAAATTCATACCAGAGAAAATCCTGGTCAGTTCAACTAGCGGTGTATTTCCGATAGCGCGCAATATCCCTGCATTCATCACACCACCTGCAATTCTGAAAGTTGATCCATAGAAGAGAGTCTTAGCGGGGAGGAATTCTCAAAGACAAACAAAGAATTGATAGCGAGGGGTATAACCACTTACACGATTCGTGCAAGGCCCTGGACGGTACTGCACGAATCTTCTTTTTGGGTTGACGGCACTACATGATCAGCCCGCTTTTCTGAAATGCTTCACGAGTTTGCTGGTCTTCGAATAAGCCGTTACGCTCGAAAAGCCGAAGCGTCGCACTGGCAGTTTTCCTGAGATCGGCAAGAACCTCCGGCCACGGATACGACTCCTCCATGACCTGGTCTATTTCGTCCGGGCGCAGATCGAAAGTCTCCAGACGTTTCCTGATCGTTGCGTAGTCCGGCTCGAGCGACTTGATTATAAAATACGGCAAGATCGGACTGAGAAGTGATCTATGGCGCTGCGACAGTTGTGGCCAGAGCACATCAAACAGGCTTGAAAAGTAGGCGTGATGCCTGGCTTCATCGTCCGCATGATCTGATACCGTCTGCCGCACGGTGGTAATGACCTGCTGGTCTTTAGGAATCTTATTAAGGATCAAAGATATCAAGGTCTCAAACACGATGACGATCAGCACTCCGCTGATCGATCGGAGATTCGACGGCACGGCTTCGCGGGCCTTATTGAGACGTCGCAGGAAATTTCCGAAGTTATAGGGAAGGGCCTTGACCCCTGTTGCGGCTTCAACCTGAAGCTTCAGGTCTACCGAGTACAAAGAATGGTAGCCTTCGTCGCAGTAAATCTTGTACGCGTCAAACAGCATTTCGGCCGGCAGGTGAATGCCTGACTTACCAAGAGCTATGCGCTGCGCCCCCCGGTTCACCACCTCGACCTCAAAGGTCGCGGTGAAATCGAGATAACTGTACAGGTGATATATCAAGAGCTTGCGCTGGGCTTCCGGGCCTAGCTTCTCGATCAGGGGATGATTGATCGTGGGGACCAGCGCGGGTGAAAAATAGACTTTCCCCATCGATTCTTCGGCCAACAAGCGGCGCGGCACGCCCCTGACGCCTGCTCGCGAATCCCAATCGCTGAGGCGACTCTTATATTCGAAATGACTTGGTATTCGACCACGCATAGATAAAAACTCTTTGATTCAAGTCGCGTGTCGTGATTGCGATTGGACCATACCGGGTCTAATGACGTTACCGTTTCTTTTTTCCGGTTACATCCATCAACAGAGCTTGCAATTCCTCTTTTGTCATCTGTTCGAGCAATGCTGACAACGATTCATCTTGTTCATCGTTGTCTCGCGGAATGGCTTCTATAATGTCGTCCTGCGCCTGGGTTTTGAATTCCTCCACTGCCGTCGCCAGACCTGACACGGTCGGCTTCTCGAAGATTCGACGCAGGGGCACATCTGCCTGCAACGTTTCGCGCAAGCGGGTGGTTACCTGGGTCGCCGAAAGAGAGTGCCCTCCGAGTAGAAAGAAGTTGTCGTTAACGCCGACCTTGGGGATGCCGAGCACCTCCGCAAAGATCTTTGCCAGCGATTCCTCGACCTCGTTGCGAGGCGCTACGTATTCCTCCTCCAGCAGCTTACGGGAGTATTCGGGCGTAGGCAGCGCTTCGCGGTCGACCTTACCGTTGGAAAGTAGCGGCATCTTGTCGAGCTGAACAAAAGCCGATGGCACCATGTAGTCCGGCAGCGTTACCAGCAAATGTTTATGCAACTCGCTGCTCTTCAGTTTCTGATCCGGCTTCATCACTACGTAAGCAACGAGCCGTTTGTCGCCGGGTACATCCTCGCGCGCTATCACGAGGACGTCAGAAATTGCACTATGCTGCCGCAGCGCCAATTCTATCTCGCCCAGTTCGATACGATAGCCACGTATCTTCACCTGGTGATCGATGCGTCCCCGGAATTCAATACCTCCGTCGGGCCTAAAACGGGTCAGGTCCCCGGTGCGATATAACTTGCGCCCCTGCTGTTGGCTGAATGGATCGGAGATGAAGCGCTCTGCGGTCAGTTCCGGTCGGTTGAGATAGCCTCGCGCTACCTGTACACCGCCAATGCATAACTCGCCCGGGACGCCGATTGGAACCGGCTGCATATTCTCGTCCAGAATATAAGCCTGTGTATTACCGACCGGGCGACCGATTGGCACTACATGCTCCAAAGTGTCTTTCCGGCATTCCCAGACGGTCACGTGCATCGTGGTCTCTGTTGGGCCGTACACATTAGTCAACTGTGCCTGCGGCAATCGCTCAAAGAAGCGCTCGCACACGGCTGCTGGAAGCGCCTCACCTCCACAGAACACATGCCTGAGGCTGCGGCAGTTTTCAAAGCCTTCCTGCTCTACCAGCATCTTGAGCAACGAGGGGACCAACTGTAAAACAGTCACTCCTTGCTCCTGGAGAGTCTTTACCATGTAGTCGCCGTCTTTTTCTGCATAAGGACGCGCCACCACAAGGGTTGCCCCTGTAACCAGGGGCCAGAAAAACTCCCAGGCCGATGCGTCGAAGGTTAACGCAGTCTTTTGCAGCAACCGGTCGGCGGGAGTCATCTCGTAAGTGGCTTGCATCCATAAGATCATGTTGGTGACAGCTTCGTGCGGGGTCATCACCCCTTTCGGCTTGCCAGTCGAGCCGGACGTATAAATTACGTAAGCGATGTTCTCAACCGCCACCGCGCTTTGTTGATCATCACCGGATGTCAGCGAGTCATTATCGCCGGCGAAGGATGTCTCCAATTCTTTATCCAGGCACAGCGTCGTCACATTTATGGTGTCCAACTGTTGTAAGACGCTGCTATCCGTTAAGATCGCCTTCACGCCGGCGTCCGCAGCCATGAACGCCAGCCGGTCTTTAGGGTACGTTGGATCGAGAGGGACGTATGCTCCACCGGCTTTAAGTATTCCAAATATAGCCAGGACCATCTCAACCGAGCGCTCCATCGAAACGCCTACCAGCGACTCTGGTCCAACTCCCATGGCCTTCAAGCGACGAGCGATCTGGTCAGCCTTCTGATTCAATTCACCATAAGTCAGTTTCTGATCTTCATAAATAACCGCAGTGGCATTTGGGGCGCGTTCCGCCTGTGCCTCGAACAATTGGTGGACACAGTTGCTCAATGAATATTCAGAGGCGGTGTCGTTGAACTCTACGAGCAAGCGTTTCCGCTCGGTGTCAGTCAATATCGGGAGGCGCGATATTCTCTCGTCAGCATCGGCGATGATGCCCCGCATCAGTGTATTGTAGTGTCCGATCAACGACTCGATCATCGGCTTATCAAACAGGTCAGTGTTATATTCAAGCCATCCGGACAAGTTGCCGTCGGCTTCCTCCATGATCGACAGCGTCAAATCGAATTTTGAGGTCGCTCCTTCGATAATCAGCGGACTCATGGTCACGTCCCCCAGCTTCAATTCCGGCATGGGATTGTTTTGCATTACGAACATGACTTGAAACATGGGAGTCCTGCTAAGGTCTCGCTCCGGCTGAAGCTCCTCGACCAACTTTTCAAACGGCACGTCTTGATTGCCGTAAGCTCCCAGTGCCACTTCTTTCACCCGGCCTAGCAGATCCCGAAAGCTGGGATCTCCCGACATGTCTGTACGCAGCACGAGCGTGTTGATGAAAAGCCCGACCAATCCCTCAACCTCTCTGCGGTTGCGGTTGGCTATCGGAGTGCCGACGAGCATATCCTGCTGGCCTGTGTAGCGGAGCAACAACACTTTGAACGCTGCCATCAGCGTCATGAACAACGTCGCTCCTTCTGCATGGCTCAGACTCTTAACTCCGTCTGTGATGTCTCGCGGAAGCTCCCATACTCGCACCGCGCCGTTTTGAGTGTGGCGAGAGGGGCGCGGCCGGCTCGTAGGCAGTTCCAATACTGGCAGCCGGCCGCCGAGTTGCTTTCTCCAGTACGCGAGCTGCTTTTCCAGCACATCGCCCTGCATCCGATTGCGCTGCCAGTGAGCGAAGTCCGCGTACTGGATTGGCAATTCCGGCAGGGGTGATTTCTCACCACGAACGAAGGCTTCGTAATTAGCCTTCAACTCGTTGACTATCACACCCACTGACCAGCCATCCGAAATGATGTGGTGCATAATGAGCAGCAGGAGGTGATCATTGTCAGTAAGCCTGATCAGCGAGACGCGCAGCAGCGGTCCGGTGGAAAGATTAAAGGGGCGCTGGGACTGATCGTTGGCCCATGCGCGTGCGCGGTCAAGGCGCTGATCTTCAGGGACATCGTTCAGGTCTATTGATTCGAGGTGGGATTGAGTACTGTGGTGAATGACTTGCTCGGAAACACCGGTCTCCTCGTTGATTTCAAATGTTGTGCGAAGCGAGTCGTGTCGCCGTATTATTTCCTCAAAGCACCGCTCCACGACCTGTTGTTCAAGTTGCCCCTTTAGCCGCAACACGATCGGGATGTTGTAGGAAAAAGTGTTGCCCCCTTCCAGTTCATCGAGAAACCACAGTCGCTGTTGCGCGAACGAGAGCGGGAAGCGTTTCGGCCGTTGTTGGGCCCGCTCCCGCAACAGTTGCGCCAGGCGTTCCCGCCTTTTCTCCGGGCTTTCATCGGGAACCGCGTCGGTGATCATGCTCATTCCTTCCCCCTGTCTTGAGCGTTAAATGTGCCGAGTAATCTTTCCACCTCTTCGTCTGTAAGCTGATCAATCTTTGCCAGCAGCAGTTCGTCGGCTGATTTGAATTTCGTGATAGGACTAAAGGCTTCGGGTCGGAAGCCTCTGGTCTTTAACACGCTCTCAGCAAATGTGGCCACCGTAGGCTGCTCAAACAATTGTTGAACGGATAATTCCACTTGGAATTTCTCCAATATGCGCGACATTACCTGGGCAGCAAGCAGGGAGTGGCCGCCAAGCTTGAAGAAGTCATCGTGAACGCCAACCCGGTGAAGGCCAAGCACCTCGGCAACCATTTCCGCCAGTACTTGCTCAACCTCATTGCGAGGCGCTACGTAACCATGCTCCATCTCGCGGCGGGATGGTTCTGCTGCCGGCAGCGCTTTACGGTCAACCTTGCCGCTGGAGAGCAACGGCATCCTGTCCAACAGAACGAAGGCCGAAGGGACCATGTAGTCCGGCAACTTCGCTAGCAAATGGTGGCGCAAATTCTCGGTGGAGAAAGCAGAGTCAGGCGATGCCTTGAAAATATTGAACGACGCCTGAACCGGCATTTCTGTCTGCGCGGAGGAAGATGAGCTTTGCGTGTCGGAGAGTGTCTGTAGCGGGGCCAGGTGCTCCTGATGAGGCACTACGTAGGCTACGAGTCGCTTGTCTCCCGTTTGGCTTTCCTGCGCGACGACGACTGCTTCACGAACGGCAGGGTCGGAAACCAGTGCCGCTTCAATTTCACCCAGCTCGATGCGAAAACCGCGGATCTTCACTTGATGGTCGATGCGACCGAGAAATTCGATCTCACCTCCAACACAGTACCTTGCAAGATCTCCCGTACGATACATACGAGTCCCGGGCTCTCCGCTAAATGGATCGGGAACAAACCTTTCAGCCGTCAGATCGGGTCGATTTATATAACCCCGCGCCAAGCCGACTCCGGCGATATGCAGTTCGCCCGGCACCCCTATCGGAACGGGCTGCAGGTTTGGATCCACGATATGGATTTGCAGGTTCGCAATTGCCCACCCAATGGGCACGAACGACCGGTTGCTCTTTTTTTCGCAGGCCCAGGACGTCACGTCAACTGCGGCTTCGGTAGGACCATAAAGGTTGTGCAGTTCGCAATCGAGCAGGGAAAAGAAGCGTTGCTGTAAGTCCGCTGAAAGGGCCTCTCCGCTACAGACGACGCGCTGTAGGGAGCGGCAGCCGGCGACTTTAGGATTGTCGAGAAAAGCTTGAAGCATGGAAGGCACGAAATGCAGCGTCGTTATTTCCTGCTCCGAGATAAGGTTCGCAAGGTACGTGCTGTCTTGATGACCTCCCGGCCGGGCCAGGACCAGACGAGCCCCCGTGATCAAGGGCCAAAAGAATTCCCACACTGAAACATCAAAGGTGAAAGGAGTCTTTTGCAGCACACGGTCGCGCACGTTGAGGTTATAAGCGGCCTGCATCCAACATAGCCGGTTGCTAATTGCCCTGTGCGTGTTCATCGCCCCTTTAGGCTCGCCGGTCGAGCCGGACGTGTAGATCACATAAGCAAGGTTATCGGGATTGACAGAGCGGGCTGGGTTCTCTTCGCTTTGCTCCGACAACGACTCCCAATCACTATCCATGCAGAACACCCTGAGCCCAACTAAAGCCGCGAAATCGGAGAAACGTTGCTCAGTCAGGATTAACGAGGCGCGCGCATCATTGATCATGAAAGAAAGACGTTTTTGCGGATAGGCGGGATCGAGCGGCACGTAGGCCGCACCAGCCTTCAGTATTCCAAGCAGCGCGATGACCATCTCCATCGAGCGTTCCAAAACTACGCCGACCAGTACGTCCGGTCCAATGCCTTGGGCCTGTAGCCAATTTGCCAGTTTATTGGCCCGTCTATTCAGCTCGTCGTAAGTCAGCTTCCGGTCTTCGAACCAGAGAGCGAGTTCATTCGGGGTGCGGCTTGTTTGCTGCTCGAAGAGTTCAGGCAGTATTTCGCTTTGCCCGTAATCAACCTCAGTGTGCGCCCATTCCGCCATGAGCTGCTGCTCGGCGTCAGCCAGCATAGGCAACTGGGAAACCTTCTCATCGGGGGCGGCGATTAAGCTCTCGGTAAGGATCTGGATATGCCCTGCCATCCGTCTAATGGTGACTTCGTCGAAGAGGTCCTTATTGTAATCAAGTGAGGCTATCAGTCCTCCTTCCATTTCAGTCATCATCAACGACAAATCAAACTGAGCTGTCTGCTGTGGGAGTGACATCGATTCGAGAGCGAGTCCGCCTAGTTCGATTCGGGCCCCTTCGGCGCCCATTACAAAAGGCGCGAGACCTTCCTGGACCAACAACTGTGGCTTTTGTAGCGTGAAGAAGACTTGAAATAACGGTGAGCGGCTGGGATCTCTTTCCGGCTGGAGTTGTTGGACCAGCAGCGGGAAAGGGTAGCCGTCATGATCCAGCGCATCGAGTACCGTTTGCCGCACTCGACCGAGGATCTCATTGAATGAAGGTCTCCCTGAGAAATCGGCGCGCAGCACGATCGGATTAACAAAATAGCCGACAATCTCGGCCGTCTCAATGCGGCCCCTGCCGGAAGTAGGTGACCCGACCAGGAAATCGATTTTTCCGGTATAGCGATAAAGAAGCGCCTGGAATACTGCCAGCAAAGTCATGTAAAGCGTCGCGCCGCGCTCCTGCCCAACCTGTTTGATTTTGTCGACCAGATGCGAATCGAAGCTGAAGCGAACCGAATCTCCCACAAAGGACTGTCTCTTCGAGCGAGGTCGGTCTGACGGTAAATCGAGGATCGCCGGCGCGTTCGCAAGTTGTTTCCGCCAGTATGCCCTGAGCCTTTCGCCTTCCGCGCTCACAAGCATTTCTGACTCCCAGCGCACATAGTCAGTGTACCGGTATATCGTGGGCTGCAGGGCCGGCTCCTGGGAATTCTTCTCAGCCAGGTACAGGGCGCCGAATTCGTGAAGGAGAACCGCCAACGACCACATGTCTGCAACAATGTGATGGACCGACAACAACAAGACATGTTCGTTAGGAGAGCGGCTGAACAGCTTCACTCTGAATAATGGACCTTTTTCAAGGTCGAAGACTCGGTGGACGTCTTCTGCCAGTTGCTCTCTGAGGTAGTCGTCAATCCAGTCGGATGCACTCTCTATTTCGAAACATAGCTCGCCGGGTTTGTGGACGTGTTGGAATGGTTGGCCGTGAGAGGCCGCGAACGTTGTGCGCAGCATAGCGTGGCGATCTATGAGAGTACGGAATGTGCGCAGCAACGCTTCCGTATCTATGTCTGAATTGATGCGTACCGCAGAAGCGATATTGTAGGCAGTGCTGTGCGGAGCGATCAGGTACAGAAACCATAGCGCCTGTTGACCAGACGATAACGGAAAATCACCCTCTTCAGCGCCGAGCGAGAGGTTCGGTAAGGCAGCGTCTACAGTCAAACCTTCCATCACTTTTACCGCTACTTCGGAAAGACTAAGACTTGCCAGCAGGTCCGAGACGGACAGCACGATCCCAAACGCCGATTGAATACGATGGCCCAATTCGATCGCCGTCAGCGAGTCGACGCCATAGCTGGTTATCGGCTGAGCTACATCGATCACCGAAGGAGCGACCCTTATCTGTGATGCCAGGAGTGATCGCAGCCATTCCGTTATTGCTTCAGGTGTTCGCGCGGGAGCGACCAACTCATCCGCGGCCTCGGAGAGCGAAGCGGGTGGGGCTTGCCAATGTGCCAGCAGATCCAAATTGTTTTCCAGGTAGAGCGAGCGGCAGAGACCTCGCTGGACCTTTCCGCTCGTAGTCTTCGGGAGATCTCCGGGCTTCAGCAGCGCCAGGGCATACAGTTGGACCTCATGACTTTCAGCAATTGCCCGGCGAACGGCAGCAATGACCTCCTGAAAGTCAGGCTGCCGCCTCACTTCAACTTCCTGGACCACCACCAGTCGCTCTTCGCCTTCCGCGTCAATAGAAAACGCAGCGGCGCTGCCAGGACGCAATGCGGGGTGGGCGCGCTCGACGGTGAATTCAATGTCCTGCGGATAATGATTAAGCCCCCGAATTATTATTAAATCCTTGATTCGGCCTGTTATAAACAGCTCGCCGTCTTTTATAAATCCCAGGTCTCCTGTGCGTAAAAAAGGACCTTCTCCTGTATCAGCCAAATGAGCGCCAAAGATCTCTGTGGTCTCTTTGGGACGGTTCCAATACCCCCTGGTAACTCCGGGGCCTGAGACCCAAACTTCACCGACTTCGTCTGACGCACAGCGCGTCCTCGAATCGGGATGCACGATGACGATGTTTGTGCCGCATGACGCCTTGCCGGAGCCCACTAGACTCTGCAGGACCGTCGCAGGGCCGGAGATCTCTACCACTCTGTTCTTTTCGAGAGCGCCGGCATCTGCCGTGAAGAAGACCGGTCTGCTATTTTGGCGTCCGCCTGTGACTTTGAGAGTAGCTTCGGCGAGGCCGTAGGCCGGATAAAAGGCGTTGAATTGAAATCCGCATGGCGCGAAGGTGTTCGCGAAAGCTTCGAGAGTCTGCCTGCGCACGGGCTCTGCCCCATTGAAAGCGACGGCCCAACAACTGAGGTCAAGAGTTGCGCGCTGCTCCGCCGTTATTTTTCGCAGGCAGAGTTCGTAGCCAAAATTCGGCCCGCCACTATGTGTGACTCTATACCGGGAAATCGCCTTCAGCCAGCGGAACGGGCTTTGAAGAAAAGCGACGGGCGACATCACGAAACAGCGGAAGTTTTTGTATAAGGGCTGAATGAAGCCGTTGATCAGGCCCATGTCATGAAAGTGGGGCAACCATGTGAGCGAAACGCTTTCCGAGGTATGCTCGAACCCATGGTCTATGTACTCCGAATTGGCAAGCAGGTTCCGGTGACTGACCATTACTCCCTTAGGCTCTGCGGTTGACCCGGATGTGTATTGAAGAAAGGCCAGCGTATCAGGGTCGACCTGCGGATCAATCCACGTCTCAGCCATCTGGATTGGTATGTCATCTGTTGCTATCCAGTGTGCTGCCCCTAAACCCGGTATACCGTCGACAAGCGACCTCAGCTTGGGCAATAACGACGATAGCGTCAGTACTGCGAAAGGGCCGGCGTCGTCTACTATCGCTTGAAACCGTAGTAGAGATTGTTTCGCTTTGAACTGGTTGACAGGGATAGGCGTGGGAACGGCTATTACGCCTGCGTAAAGACATCCGTAAAAAGCGACGACGAACTCAAGACCCGACGGATACAGCAGCAGGGCGCGTTTTCCGCTTCCCTCCAAGCTCTGTAGTAGAGCGCCGATAGCGCGTGCCTGTTGGTCGACTTCGAAGTGACTCAACGTAATCCCTTCTTCCTCTCCGTCAATCAGGGTCGTGTAAAGAGGAGTGTGGGTATGTAAGCAGCTTTGCTCACGAAGCAGCCCGACCAGAGTCAGCTGATCGGAAGCGCTGTTCTTTTCTGAATCTAACGATTGGACCATGATCATGCCGGATAGGCGGGTCGTTCAGTGTTGTCTTGTTCGAGCCGGTAGTACTGGAGGGATGCAGACAAAGCTACCGCACGTCGCATTTTTTGCGCCGATTCAACGTTGAGTTCCTTAAGAAACGGCCGAAAAAAATCAGGTATACCTTCATGCCGTCGCGAAAGGCGATGATGTTTGTCTTAAACAACTCGATTAAATACCGACGGGAGTTTCGGATTCATGGCGATCGGCTTCACTGTAAACACAGTTAACGATCGTCGAAGTTGTTTATCACTTTCGGAGCACGTTCGAGCCCCGAGCTTCAGTCAATCTTCTTAACCAACTCTCTTTCCACCGACAGGTGGGCCTGATACTTTAGAGTGTTAAGAAGAATTATTACACGATCAGATTCTTTGACGTGACGTTCAAAAATTCCAATAAAATTCTTCAGCGGGCCATCCTTTATTATGATCCGATCGCCAGCTTTGAATTTCTTGCTGAGATCTATGATGCCGTCGGCGCCAGCCCGCGACTGGATGATGGCAATGATCTCGTTATCTATTGGAGTGGGATCGGCCCCACCGAAACGAACTACGCTGTGGATACCCCTCGTGAAACAAACCTGATGCAGCATGCGGCTGGCATCAAAGCGAGCGAAAATATACTGGGGAAATAGAGGCTTGATCTCATTCTTGACGTCCCCGGTCGGTGTGTACCGACGTTCGCCTACACGTGGGGTGAAAGTTTCAACCCCCCGGGCGTGCAGATTACTATGAGCCCGCACTTCCTGTTTGGGCTTCGTGTGAATGGCATACCAACGTGCAGTGCCGTTATTCTGAACTTCCACGGGCGAATGCACTCCAATCTTAAGTAGGGATTCCTCAATCTCCGGCGTTGTTTTACTGAAAAACAACGCTATAACAAGGCTAGAATGAGAACGAATTAACTTTCAAACAAGCAGGATTATTGTGGTGTCTGAGCAAACCACGACGGTTCTTTAGTAATGAAGACTGAAGAGACGCGTCAACCTCACGCTCAATCTTCGGTTGCTACTGTCAGATTGAAGCCGCGAGTTGTGTCCGTGCTCCTCTATTATAAGCAGTCACAGGATATCCCTTTTTGCCCATGTGTCAACTCAAAAATTAACGCGCCCCACTGACACCAATTGCCGCCGCCAATGCCATCTTTAAGAGCGTATTCGATGTACGAAACTGTGGCGATTACGCAGTATAGATGAAGCGATATGGAGTAGCAGTCGCCTATCTATTGGAACCGGCTGACGCTTCCGCATACCGCCCGCCTGTGATCGTCTGCTGTGCGATTTCGAGGTAGACCTTGAGCCGGGCCTCGGGCAGGCTGATCTTGTCGGAAATCGCTTTCGTGCGGTCGAAATTCGTCAGCGCCAGATCGCCGAGCACCATCGACATCTGCGACAGGATGTTCGCCACAACGTTTCCGTTTTGCATGTTGAGCTCATCGCCGTCAAAGTTTTCGCCACCAAACCCTTCCAACGTCCGCGCCGCCGCACTGATCTCATTGAATTGATCGATCAATGGATCGACGATCTCAAACGAGCGCTTCGCGTCGTATTTAGAAAACGCACGCGCAAGCTCAAACAGCGCATTCATTTGGTTTTCATCCTGCGCCTGAGGCGAAGGACTGAGTAGTGCTCTAACCTGCTCAAGCAGATTCAACGCCGTCGCACGCTTCTGTCCCGGACCGATCTGATTAACTATTTGCGAAATCTGAGCGGCGCGCTCTCTCGGATTACGTAGATTACTAATAGCCCGCAGCGCTTCTTCAATCTTTCCTTTCCCAAGAGCTCGATACACTTCTTGCTGGTCAATGTTAGCGAGCGCCTGCCGCCGCTGGTATGGATTAGTTATGTGGTCGTTGACGATTTGCTTTGCGCGCGCCAGGTCACCATTCGTGGCTTCGCGATTCGCAAGCTGGACGTATAGTTGTTCCTGATAATCCGCCGGTGCTTTTTCGAT
>Ga0207670_10000897_pt1 | contig 15695 bp, 17 predicted proteins | sample KBSS23HmetaG_FD_184339 | JGI IMG/M metagenome (GOLD analysis project Ga0207670, IMG submission 184339) | Switchgrass rhizosphere microbial communities from Kellogg Biological Station, Michigan, USA - KBS S2-3H metaG (SPAdes) (version 2) | ecosystem: Host-associated > Plants > Roots >... | reverse complement strand
GCTGGCACGCGGCCGGCGATATCGATCGCTGCGTCGCGTGGCTGTTGTCCTGACGCCAGGCGCTGCCGCGCCGCTCAGGCGATCGAACGCACCACGCCGCCATCCACGCGCATGGCCGCGCCGTTGGTGGCCGAGGCTTGTTCGGAAGCGAGATAGACCGACAGGTTGGCCACTTCCTCCACCGTGGCAAGGCGCTTGAGCAGCGACGAGGGGCGATGCGTCTGGATGAAATCGCGCTCGACCTGGTCCTGCGAAATGCCCTGGTCCTTGGCGATCTTGGCGAAGAAGTCGCCGACGCCTTCGGAGCGCGTCGGCCCCGGCAGGATGGCATTCACGGTGACGCCGGTGCCGGCAAGCGCTTCGGCCAGGCCGCGCGAGACCGCCAGCTGCGCCGTCTTGGTGGTGCCGTAGTGGATCATTTCGGCGGGAATCTGCAGGCCCGACTCGCTCGACACGAACTGGATGCGACCCCAGCCACGCCTGGCCATGCCCTGGGCGTAATGCCGCGACAGGCGCACGCCGCTCAACACATTCACTTCGAAGAAGCGCATCCAGTCGTCGTCGGGAATCTCGAAGAACGGCTTGGGTTCGAAGATGCCGAGGTTGTTGATCAGGATGTCCGTGTCCGGCACCTGGGCAATCAGCTGGCGTGCGCCTTCCGCGCTGCCCAGGTCGCTTGCCACGCCGGTGAGCCTGGCTTTCGGCACGGCGCTCTTGATCGAGGCGATGGCCTCGTCCACGCGCGCCTGGGTGCGGCCCGTGACGACCACCTGTGCGCCGGTGCCGGCAAGGCCGCTGGCGATGGCCAGGCCGATGCCCGCGGTGGAGCCGGTGACGATGGCCGTGCGGCCGCTGAGATCGATATGCATGCAATGACTCCAGCAGGAAAGTTCGCATCGTGGCACAGCGCGACATGCCTGCTCGCGATGAGCAGGCGCATCGCACAACGATCCACGAGAGGGTTATTCGAGGGTGAAGCCGACTTTCAGCGTCACCTGCCAGTACTCGACTTTGCCGTTATCCACATGACCGCGCGTTTCGATGACGTGGAACCAGCGGATATTGCGCACGGTCTTGGACGCGTGGGCGATGGCGGTGCGGATGGCGTCGTCGCAGCTGGTCTTGGAGGAGCCGGTGAGTTCGATGGACTTGTAGACGTGCTCGGACATGCGAGGGGTCTCCACAGGGGCCATGCCGGGTCGCAGGGCGTCCGCTCAAGTCGATACCCAGGCTCGCCAACAAGGTGTGAAGGCGGTCGTGGAAAGTGTTGCTGCTAGCGCCCCTGCTTGCTCGCAAACGCCACCGCATCGTGCGCATGCAGGCTTTCCTGGTGCTCCAGGCGCACGTGGAAATCGGCGAGGCGGTCGTCGGCATCGAGCGCGCGCTGGATGCGGCGTGCGGCGTCCTCGCAGAACATCAGGTTGCTGCCATTGGCGAGCGCGAAGGCCTGCTCGTCCTCGCGTTTCACCGCCGTCTGCACCGGCGTGCCCAGCGCGGCTTCCACCCGGTCGATCAGGTCGATCACATCCAGCGGTGCATCGTGGGCGAGCCGGGCCGAGACGTGGGCGATGCTGCGCTGCGCGTGCGGCGTGGCCACGATGCCTTGTTCGCTGCCCAGCCAGGCCAGCACCTCGGCGTGCGGCACGCTCGCTGCCGGCGGGAAATCCTCGGCGAAGCGCTGCTGGATCAGCTGGCGCGCGAGCGCGGCGGAGGCGGGGCAGGTGGAGGAATAGACGATGTCGGTCGCCAGTGTCACTGCGAAGCCGTCGTGGCCCAGCGTGGCCTCGATGTTCACCGGATAGTTGCGCCAGCCATGGTGATCGCTGCGCAGCGCCTTGCGCCGCACCAGCTGATCGAAGCGCAGCTGGATGCGTGCGCGGTCGGCCAGCTCGTGATGCGACTGCAGGAAGGCGCGCAGCAGACGCTCCAGCGTGAACGGGCTGAGCGGCGTGGCGCCGAGGTATTCGTCGATCAGCAGGTACAGGCGCGACATGTGGATGCCGCGCCGGTCCGTGCGCACCAGGTTGACGAAGGCATCGATGCGCGCATGCACGGCTTGCGTCGTCCCGTCCCCCGCATCGATGCGCACGGGGGCGACGATACCCGCCATGCCGACCCAATCCAGGGCACCGCCAAGATGGGGCTGGACGGCGACGTCGGGGAGGCGGGAGGGAGCTTCGGCGTTTTGCTTCACGGTGGGGATCCGCGATGGTGGGGAAGGGAGCCGGCCCGTCAACGCCGGGTCGAGGCGAGGTTCTTGCGCAGCGCGGTGACCGCCGCAGCGGCATCCACCTGGCGCATGCCGCCCACCGTCTTGCTGGTGCTCAGCAGCAGCTCGCGGATGCTGTGCGCATCGAGTTCCGGCGACAGCGCAAGCAACAACGCAACGATGCCGCTCACGTGAGCGGCAGCCATGGACGAGCCGGAGGTGAAGTCGTAGCCCCCGCCGGGTTGGGTGGTGAGGATGTCGTTGCCCGGCGCGCTGAGCACATCGGGCGGCGCAGGCTTGGCCCCGCTCACCCGCACCACCAGTACGCCGGGCGCACTATCGGGGAATCCTCGCGTGCTGCCGTCGGGCGGCAGCGCGGCTACCACGATGCGCCGCTGCTCGAGCAACTGCATCAGCAGTTTGTTGAGCAACGGATCGGCCGGGCCGCCGAGACTGAGATTGATCACCCGCGCATCGGTATCGAGGATCGCCGCCATCGCCTTGGCCAGCGTGAACGAGTTGCAGCGCGCGCCGGCTTCCACCGTGGTGGGATACCAGCACGCCTTGTAGATGCTGAGGATGGATTTGGGCGCGATGCCCACGATGCCCACGTGGTTGTCGCCGATGGCGCCGATGATGCCGGCCACTTCGGTGCCGTGCGGATCGCGGTTGAAGGCGGGTGGGTCGTCGTCGACTTCGTTGCTGACGTCGTGGATGCGGCCCTGCAGGTCCGGGTGCGCGGTGTCCACGCCGGTGTCGACGATGGCGATGTGCACCGCGTCGCCCTGGCTGGTGTTGTGCGCCAGCGCGGCATCGGTTTCCACGAAGCCGCGCTGCAGGTCGGCGTACGGATCGTTGTACTTGTGTGGGCCGTCGGCGTTCTGCGCGGAATACACGGTGTAATCCTGCAGCGGCTGGGCCAGCGCCACGCGTTCGTCCTTGGCCAGGGCGGCGAGCAGATCCTCGCGGCTCATGCCGGCCGGCGGTTCGAGCACGATGCAGTAGAGGCTCAGCGCCTTGATCGGCCAGCCGGTGACTTCACGCCAGCCGTAGTGCTCGCGCATGTTGGCGAGCATGGAGATGGCGCGCTGTCCCGCGCCGTAGTTGGTCGGCGGCGCATAGCCGAGCATGCTGGAACCGGCATGCGTGGGCGGCGGCTCCTGCGGGTTGGCGACGGCAAGCACGATGTCGCGGGCGCTGTTCATGGCGGCCACGTGGTCGCTCGACGTTGCCGACGGCGTGACGGTGGTGCCTTGCTGCGATGCCGGCCGCGAAGGAGCGCACGCACTCAGCACCGTCACGGCCAGCAGTAGCAACAACAGACCCGGCTTCATGGACACGTGTTCACGGGCTGGTGGTGGCCGGTTCGGCGAGGCGGATGCCGTGCGTCGCACGCAGCTGCTGCAGCGTGTCCTGCGTGGCCGGCGCATGCGCCGGCACCACCGTATAGGCACCCACGTCGTTCGGGCCACCGACCACCTGCAACTGCAGCGAATGCAGCAGCGTGTTCCAGTCGGCCAGTTTCATGTTCGCATCCGGCACCACGTGGATGGCGCCGGGCATGGCCGCCTGCGCCGGATCGCTGAGCGTGCGGTAGGTCTGCGCCGCATCTTCGGACCACAGCTTCACGCCGAGCACGCCGATGCCGAGCGCCTGCACCAGTACCGCGGCGACCAGCGCGCGGGTGAACCAGGCGCCGCTGCGCACGCTGCGCGCATGGCTGGTGGTCTGTTCCGTTTCCGCCGCATCGATGCGACCCAGCAGGCGCTTGAGGCCGACCTCGGGATCGAGCTCGATCTCGGTGGGCAGGGCGAGTGCAAGCCGCAGCTGGCTCTGCTGCGCGAACTCTTCGCGGCAGGCTTCGCAGCGGGCAAGGTGATCGGTAAGCCAGGCGCTCTGCTCCTGCGAGGCGCTGTCCTGCAGCACCCACGGCATCGCTTCCCAGGCTTGGGCACAATCCCTGTCGGTATCCTTCGTCAACTTCATGGCACGCTCTCTTTCTGCGTGAGCTGGTCACCAGCCAAGGCTGGAAGTACGTTTCGTAATTTCACTCGCGCGTGGAACAGCCGCGCCTTCACCGTGCCCACCGGGCATTGCATGATGGCGGCCACGTCGTCCAGCGTGTGGCCCACGCCGTAGACCAGTTCCACCACCACGCGCTGGTCGGCCGACAGCCGCTCCATGCCCTTGCTCAGCCAGTCGCGCAGTTCGCGGTCCTCGCCGGGGTCGTGGGACGGCAGGCGGTCTTCCGGCAGTCCTTCGTCGTCCACCGGCTCGTCGCCACGCTGGCGCAGCGCCTTGAGGCCGCAGCGGTAGGCGATGCCGATGATCCAGGTCGACACGCGCGACTCGCCCTTGAAGCTCTCGGCCTTCTGCCACACGACCCAGAAGCAGTCGTTGATGACTTCCTCGATCAGGTCGGCCCGTCGCGTCAGCCGCGACAGGAACCGGCACAATCGTCCGTGGTAGCTGCGGTACAGCGTCGTCAGCGCGGCACGGTCGCCCGCCGCCATGCGTTGGAGCAGCAGGCGGTCCGTCTCGTCAGCGTCGATATCGGCATCTTTCATGGGTAGGACGCACGCATCAGGTATTGCTACGTAAGTGCCCGATCAGGCCGAAATGGTTGCCGTGGCTTAGAAATCGAACGAAATCGTGGCCACCCAGGGGGAAGCGGCCAGGTTTTCCGCCCGCATGGCGTGGTCGACGATCATCCGGTCGAGCTCCACGTGCCACGGTCCGTGGCCCCAGATCAGGCCCAGGTGGCCGTAGCCATAGGAGTTTACGCGGTCGCCGCCGTGATAGCCGTAACTGCCGCCCTGGCCGTTGGCGTAGCTGCGGTAGTAGGGCACCTGGGTCTGGGCATAGCCGGCGCCGGCGGAAAACGAAAGATTCCACGGCAGCGGCCAGTGGAAGGCCACGTCGGCGGCCCCCCGCAGCTGGTTGCTGGAGCTGCCCGTGGGGTAGATGGCCGATACGCCGAGAGTGAGCACGTCGCGGTAGATCCAGTTGACGCTGCCTTCCGTACGATTGAACGCGCCGCCGCCGCGTCCGGGGTAGTCGTAGTAGACGAGCCCGGCCTGGAATTGCCAGTCCGGCGCGATCCGCCAGTAGCGGGAGGCCTGCACGAAGGCCTCGGCCGGCGGCGAGACGTCGCGCAGCTCGGCGCTGGCCGAGGCGCCGAACGACCAGCCCGAGGGCAGCGCAATCGACACAGCGCCTTGCAGCACGGCGGTGTCCTGGGTGATCGCCAGGCCGCGATCGACCAGCTGCGAACTGAGCGCCACCGTGCCGTTGACCGTGCTCGATTGCGCCTGTGCCGCCCACGGCAGCCCGGCGCCCGTGGCGATGGCCACGAGCGCGATGCGACGACGAAGCTGTCGCGTGAAGGCCATGTCAGTCGTCCACGGCCCTGCGCCGCGGCTTCTGTATCGCCGCGGGCAGAAGAGCCCGGCAACCGCTGGCTAAGAAATCGACCTGCAACATCCGTCCTTTGCGTAAGCCGCGTTGGCGCCGTCCAAGGTTAGTAGCAGGCAAGGGATGGTGTACACGCGAACATGCAACAGGGCGTCAATGGTTCGATTGCAGGTAGCTGATCAGGTCGTCGAGCTGTTTGGCATTGTCCAGGCCCGGATACTTCATCTTGGTGCCCGGGTTGGCCTGTTTTGCAGGCTGCGACAGGTACCAGTGCAGCTTGTCTTCGGTCCACACCCATTTGGCGTTCTTGAGCGCGTCGGAATAGTTGTAGTCGCCGATGCTGCCCGCATTGCGCCCGACGATGCCGAACAGGCTCGGTCCCTTCTTGTTCTTGCCTTCACGGGGACTGTGGCACTCCGAGCATTCCTGCTTGAAGACATCCTTGCCGGCGTCCGCATCGCCGGCCAGCGCGGGCAACGTGCCGGCGCCGTAGAACAACAGTCCTGTCATCAAGGCGCAGTGCGCCGCTCTCCCAAATCGTGTCTTGCTCACTTCGGGGCTCCTGGTTCGGTCAGAACGCAACACTCGCGCTCAAGGTGAATGCATCGAGGTCTTTCGCATTGGTGATCAGCGCACCCACCGGGGCGCCGAAGATGTTCATGCTGGCGCCGTTGAAGCGCGTATATCGGTACCAGGTGCCGGCGATCTTCAAGTTCGCCAGCGAGGTGAACGAGTCGTCCTTGCCGAACGGCGTCCAGTACAGGCTGATCATGTTGGCCGTGCTGTCGGGCTTGCCGAATGGCGGATAGCGCACGGGGTCCTGGCTTCCGGTGCTGATCAGGTGCGCTACCTGCAACGCGTAGCTCTGCTTGAAGGTGTACGTCACGCTGAGTGTCTGGTCACGCGCATTGCCCTGCGATTTGGCCGCGATACCGCCGACCACCGGCGTGCTGCCGTAATCGCGCTGCTCCAGGATGTTGACGTAGCTCACCTGCACGATGTGTTCGCGATTGCCCAGGAACTGGTAGGTGAGGTCGTAACCCAGATCCGTGATGTCGTCGCTGGGCGCATTGCGCGGCAGCTGCCGCTTGGTGGTGAGCGCCACCACGCCGGCGGAGAAGAACTGCCGCTTCAGGTCCTTCATGTACGCAAAGCGGAAATAACCGGTGTCGCTGAGACGGCCCGGATCGCTGGCCGGGTTGTAGCCGAGATGGTCGATCATCGAGGTCGGCATGGTGTTGTAGGTGCCGATCTCGCCGTAATAGTCGTTGTCGTAGAGCGCGTACACGCTGCCGCCGATCACGCGGTTGTACAGCGTGTGGGCACTGGACAGGTTCAACAACGTGCCCGAAACGGCCGGCGGCCCCAGGGACGATGCATACGGCAGGGCGGCGATGGGGTCATCGAAGCCCGGACTGTTGTTGATAGCAACGCCGACGGTGGTTTCCTTGCCGGCGATCTTCAGGTCCTTCGCCACGAAACGCAGGTCCAGGTTGCTCAGCTTGGTGTTGTAGTGATCGTCGCCGATGTTCTCCGTCACCACCTTGACGAAGCCGCCCAGGTGATCGCTGATGCGGCCGGCGAGATAGACGTCCGCTTCGCTGAGCTGGGTGGTGCTCTCGCCGCGCTCGGGCACGTTGCGCGAGCCGGTGATCTGCGCGGCCAGCGGGATCTTGGTGCCCTGGCCATCGGTATCGGTATAGCCGTTGAGCTTGAAGCGCATGCCGTAGGGCGTGAGCGCCGGACCATAGGCGCCGGCATGGCAATCCGCGCAGGCCGAACCGGTCTGGCGCGCATACGCGGGGATGGCATGCGCGCTGTTGCTGGCGAACATCAGCAGCGCAACGAGCAGCAACCAAGGTGCATGGGCGGCGCGCCGCAGGCGCAGGGGCAGAGAGGACGACATAAGAACTCCTTGTCTCGATAGGGTGCGGCTGGCGAAAACTCCGGCACTCATCGGCGGCGACGTCCCGGCAACATCATGCGAAGCGTGCGGTCGCGCAGCACGAAGTGATGCCATAGCGCGGCGCCGATGTGCAGCGTGATCAAGGCGAGCAGCACCCAGGCCACGTCCTGGTGCCACACGGTGAGGCTGTCGGCGAGGTCGTCGTCGCTGGCCACCAGGGCGGGCAGCGTGATGCCGAAGAAATGCACCGGCTTGCCCTCGGCGTTGCTGAGCGCCCAGCCCAGCAGTGGCTGCGCCAGCAGCAGGACATACAGCGCCATATGCGTCGTGCCTGCCGCAAGCCGGATCAAGGCCGAGGCGTTGCCTTCGCTGGGCAGCTTGCCCACGCGGAAGCGGAACGCCACGCGGGCAAGAAAAAGCAGCAGCACGAACAGGCCGAAGTGGCGGTGCCCTTCCAGCAGCCACATGCGCAGGCTGCGGCCATCCACTTCGTCGCGGGTCAGGATCAGGGCGGCGGCGATGGCCAGGAACAGCGCGGTCAGCCAGTGCATCCACACGAGCGCACGAGGGCGCGTCGGCGCTTCGTCAGCGGTGTCTGCGGCGACGCCGGGGGGCGGCGTCGTGTCGGCAGTCGTCGTTGGCGGAGTCTCTTTCTGCCATTCCATGTCGGGGCCTCTGAACCTCACCGCGGGTCGTTCACATCACGCGCTTTCCCGCCGCCTGGACATGCGGGGGCAAGTGACGCACGCGGAATGAAACGAGCTTTGTGGCGGTAAGTGCCCCATGGGCACGGAAAGGTTGTCGCGGGCGGAGACGCAACCTTTAACGATCGGTCAGGCACTCAGTGACAAGAGCCGTCGTCGACACTCTTGAGACCGGATGACCCCATGGAAATCGAACGAGTTCAACTGCAACCACATGGCGATCACGGCGGCATGCTCATCGCATTGGAGCAGGACCGCAACGTACCTTTCGAGATTCGTCGCGTTTATTACATTTTCGCGACGCAGCGCGACGTGCACCGCGGCAAGCATGCGCACCGCCACCTGCACCAGCTGGCGGTGGCCGTGCGCGGCTCGGTCACCTTCCTGCTCGACGATGGCAGCGGCCCGTTCGAGGTGGTGCTGAACGATCCCTCGCAGGGCCTGCTGATGGGCCGCATGGTATGGCGTGAGCTGTACGACTTCAGCGACGACTGCGTGCTGATGGTGCTGGCCGATCACCTCTACGATCCCGCCGATTACATCACCGACTACGATGAATTCCTGCGCGAAACGCGCGGCATCGCCTATGCCACGGAACTGGTCGCATGCCAAAGCGCCTAGTCCTGATCGGCGCGGGGGAGATGGCGCAGATCGCCTGCGAATACTTCGAGCACGACAGTGATTACGAAGTGGCGGGCTTCAGTGTCGAGCAGCAATACCTGACGGATACCACGCTGGCCGACCGGCCGGTGGTGCCGTACGAGGCGCTGGAAACCCATTTTCCGCCCACGGAGTACGAGGCCTTCGTGGCCATTCCGGCCAGCCAGCTCAATCGTCTGCGTACGCGCTTCTACCTGGATGCCAAGCGGCGCGGCTATCGCTTCGCCACCTACGTCAGTTCGCGCGCGTTCGTCTGGCGCAACGCGCGCATCGGCGAGAACAGCTTCATCTTCGAGAACAACGTGATCCAGCCGTTCGTCAGCATCGGCAACAATTGCATCCTGTGGAGCGGCAACCACGTCGGCCACCGCACGGTGGTGCACGACCATGTGTTCGTGGCTTCGCACGCGGTCATCTCGGGTTTCTGCGAAATCGGCGAGAGCAGTTTCGTCGGCGTCAACACCACCTTCAACGACCACGTGAAAGTGGCCGCCGACAACGTGATCGGTTCCGGTGCGCTGGTGCATCGCGATACCGAGCAAGGCCGCATCTATGTCGGCTCGCCGGCCAAGGCGGTACCGGACCGTTCCAGTTTCGACGTGAGGCTCTGAGCGCCGTGACGGCATGGCGCAAACAAGGCCTGGTATTCGATACCGCGAAGCAGGGCGTGGGCGGATGGATGCGCCATTCCGCCCTGACCCCCACGCCATGGCGACTCGACCGGGACACCATCCGCGTCTATGCCGGTTTTCGCGACGACGACGGAGTAAGCCGCATCGGTTACGTGGATGTGCGGGCGGACGATCCGTCGCAGGTCGTTCGGGTCAGCGAGCAACCCGTGCTCGATGTCGGCCGGGGCGGTTGTTTCGACGACAACGGCATGATCCTCGGCGACGTGGTGCAGGCGCCGGGTGGCTTGCATATGTTCTACGTCGGCTTTCAGCGCGTGGCGCGGGCCAAGTTCCTGGCCTTCACGGGTCTGGCGGTGTCCACCGATGGCGGCGAGCGGTTCGAACGCGTGCAGGAAACACCCATCCTCGACCGGGCGCCGGGCCGCAGCACCATCGCGGCGGTGCACTCGGCGATGTTCCATGGCGGGGAATGGCGCCTGTGGTATGCCGTGGGCGACGACTGGGAAGTCATCGACGGGCGTCCCTTTCCCCGCTACCACATTCGCTGCGTGAGCACGCGCGACCTGTCGGACATACCGCGCGGCGATCACGTCTGCCTGCTGCCCCGCGGCAGCGAGTACCGCATCGGCCGGCCGCGCGTGTATCGCGTGGGCGAACGCTACGCGATGTATTTCACCCGCGGCAACGTGACCGGCGAATATTTTCCGGGCGTTGCCTTCAGTGACGACGGCGTCGGCTGGGAGCGCCGCGACGATGCACTGGGGCTGGCCCTGTCCGAAAGCGGCTGGGATTCGCGCACCCTTTGCTATCCCGCGCTGATCCGGCGCGGCGACGATGTGCTGATGTTCTACAACGGCAACGACATGGGCCTGGATGGCTTTGGCGTGGCCCTGACGCACGACCCCGTGCTGGGTGGCATGCATGATTAAGCTGCGGCCCTATCACGCCTCGGATGCCGCCGCCTGGGATGCCGTGGTGGGACGGTCGAGGAACGGCAATTTCCTGCACCGGCGCGGTTACATGGACTATCACGCCGACCGGTTCACCGACCGCTCGCTGATCGTGGAGCGCGGATCGGAAATCGTCGCGGTCTTTCCGGCGAGCGTCCGCGACGCCGTGGTGACCAGCCATGGCGGACTCACCTATGCCGGCCTGATCACCACGCACGACCTGCGTGCCGATAACACCCTGGCGGTATTCGAGCTGATGGGCGAGCACTACCGGCAGGCGGGTATCTCGCAAGTGATCTACAAGCCGGTGCCGCATGTGTTTCATGCCTATCCGGCGGAGGAGGATCTGTACGCCTTGCAGCGCGTGGGTGCGCGGCTGCTGCGCCGGGATATTTCGTCCGTGGTGCCCTTGCGGGAGCGCGTGAGTTTCTCGGATGCGCGCCGCCGGGCCGTCCGCCGGGCGGCTGCTGCAGGTGTGCAGGTGCGTCGCGGCCACGATCTGGCCGACTACCACGCCTTGCTGGGCGAGGTGCTGCGGCGGCACGAGGCCGTGCCCACGCATAGTCTTGCCGAACTGCAGCTGCTGCAGTCGCGCTTTCCCGGACAGATCATTTTGCACGAGGCGCGGCAGGGCGACACGCTGCTGGCCGGCGTGCTGGTCTACGACTTCGGGCGCACTGTGCATTCGCAATACATCGCCGCCTCGGAAGAGGGGAGGCGCATCGATGCGCTGAGCCTGCTGCTCGGTGAACTGGTCAGCGAAACCTATGCCGACCGCACGTATTTCAGTTTCGGCATCTCTACCGAACAGCAAGGCTCGGTGCTCAACAGCGGGTTGATCGCGCAGAAGGAATCGTTCGGTGCGCGAGCCGTGGTGCACGACTTCTACGAGTGGGTGTTGTGATGGACGTGCCATTCCTCTCGCTCAGGGATGTCAACGCCCGTTACGCCGACGAGCTCAGGGCGGCCGCGTCGCGCGTGATCGATTCCGGCTGGTACGTGATGGGCGAGGAACTGCGTGCGTTCGAGCGCGAGTTCGCCGCCTACTGCGGTGTTGCCCATGCCGTGGGCGTGGGCAACGGCCTGGATGCGCTGTCGCTGATCCTGCGCGGCTACAAGGAGCTGGGCGCGCTGCGCGACGGCGACGAGGTGATCGTTCCCGCCAATACATTCATTGCCACGTTGCTGGCCATCACCGCCAACCAGCTGGTGCCCGTGCTGGTGGAGCCCGATGCTGCCACCTTCAATCTCGACCCGGCACGCGTCGAGGCGGCCATCAGCCCGCGTGCGCGGGCGATCATGCCGGTGCACTTGTACGGCCAGTTGGCCGATATGGCCTCACTTTCCACCATCGCCAGGCAGCACCGTCTTCTGGTGATCGAGGATGCAGCGCAGGCGCACGGTGCGGTGGCGGACAGGCGCCGCGCGGGTGCGCTGGGCGATGCGGCCGGTTTCAGTTTCTTTCCGACCAAGAACCTGGGCGCGCTCGGCGACGGCGGTGCCATCGTCACCGACAACGACGAGCTGGCGGCGCGCGTGCTGGCGCTGCGCAACTACGGTTCGGAAGTGAAATACCAGCACCTGTACCAGGGCTGCAATTCGCGCCTGGACGAGATCCAGGCCGCCATGTTGCGGGTGAAGCTGGCGCATCTGGATGACGAAGTGGCCATGCGCCAGGACGTGGCGCGCCGCTATCGCGACGGTATCCGGAATGCCCAGATCCTGCTGCCGCAGGTGGCCGGCGAAGCACGCCACGCCTGGCATCTGTTCGTGGTCCGGTGCGGCGAGCGCGATCGACTCCAGCAGCATCTGCATGCGCACGGCGTGCAGAGCCAGGTGCATTATCCGGTGCCGCCGCATCGCCAGCCGGCGTATTCGTCGCTGCATGAGCTGCGTCTGCCGATCACCGAGCAGTTGCACGACGAAGTACTGAGCTTGCCGATCGGTCCGGCGATGAGCGCGGCGGCCATCGACCAAGTGATCAATGCCTGCAATGCGTTCGGGCGTGCGTCATGAACATCGTGCGCGCCGGCTTCTACGCCTCCATCGCCACCGCGGCCAAATTGCTCGCGGGTCTGGTGATACTCAAGCTGGTCGCATGGATGGCGGGGCCGGAAGGTGTCGGCCGTCTCGGCCAGTTCATGAGCCTGATGTCGGTGCTGGCGGTGCTGGCCGGTGGCGGCATCAGCGCCGGTGTGGTCAAGTACGTGGCCGAATATCGGCACGATCCCCAGCGCCTGTCGCGGCTGCTCTCCGCCGCGCTGTGGTACGCGCTGTGCGCGTCCTGTCTGATCGGCTGCATCGGTTTGTTGCTCAGCGGGCAGATTGCCGGATGGTTGCTGGGCGACGTGCGCTACCAGGGTCTGATCGCCGTGCTTGCCGCCGTGCAGCTGGGCATCGCGCTGGTGAACTACATCTTGTCCGTGATCAACGGCTTCATGGACGTGAAGCGCCTGGCTTTCATCCAGGTGCTCGGTTCGCTGCTCAGTATTGCGCTGGCGCTGGTGCTGGCGCGGTGGCTGAATCTCTATGGCGCCTTGCTTGCGCTGGTGATCGGCCAGTTGCTGGTGCTCGCCGTTGGCCTGCCGGCGTGGTGGCGCAGCCCGTACTTCCAGCGCGGCATGTTGCGCATGCGCTTCGACCGCGAGATGACGCTGCGGCTGGCCGCCTTCTCGGTGATGACGCTGACCTCGGCGCTGCTGCCGCCGCTGGTGAATATCGCGGTGCGCGATCACCTCGCCGCGCAGTTCGGCTGGGAGCAGGTGGGTTACTGGCAGGCGGTGAGCAAGGTATCGGATGCCTATCTGTTGTTCCTCACCACGGCGATCAACGTGTATTACCTGCCCAAGCTCGCCTCGACGCATGCACGTGCGCCGCTGGTGCTGGAGCTGCGCCAGGCCTATCGCTACATCATGCCGGCGGTGGTGCTGCTGGCGGTGGGCGTGTACGTGTGCCGGGATTGGGTGACGATGCTGCTGTTCAGTGCGGACTTCGCCACCGCCAACAGCCTCTATGCGCCGCAGCTGATCGGCGACGTGGTGAAGATCGCCTCGTTCGTCCTGTCCTACGTGATGCTCGCCAAAGCCATGACGCGCCTGTTCGTCGCCTCCGAAGTGGCCTTCGCGATCAGTTACCTCGTGCTGGTCTACCTGTTTACCGCGCGCTTCGGCCTGGTCGGGACGATGTACGCGTTCTGCGTGAACTACGTGCTCTACCTCGTCTTCAACGTGATCGTGGTACGACGTTACCTGGGGGAGCTATGAGAATGCACGATGCGCTACCGCCGGGTAGCCCGATGCCGCTGGTGTCCGTGCTGGTGCCTGCGTACAACCATGAGCGCTTCGTGGAGCGCTGCCTGGACAGCGTGTTGGAAGATCCCTATCCGGCGAAGGAAATCGTCATCATCGACGATGGCTCGACCGACGGTACCGGTCGCCGGATCGCCGCGTGGACCGCGCGCCACGGCAACGATATTCCGGTCGAATACGTGCGCCGCGCCAACAAGGGCGTGGCCGCCACGCTCAACGAGCTGGCGGCGCGGGCCCGTGGCGACTTCCTGCGGCTGGGCGCCAGCGACGACTATCTGCTGCCCGGCGGACTCGATGCGCAGGTGGACTATCTGCTGGGCCACCCGGACAAATGGGCGGTGGTCGGCGATTCGGAAGTGGTGGACCAGGATGGGCGCCGCCTCTACGACAGCGGCATGCGCGACCTGCACCACGCCGACAAGAGCCTCTACGCGACCGACGACGGCATCCGCCGTGCGGTGATCTCGCAGTGGGCGATTGGCGGTCCGGTGACCCTGGTGCGCCGCCGCGCGCTGGAAACCGTGGCGGGCTGGAGCGAAAGCCTGCGCATCGACGACTGGGATTTCTTCCTGCGGCTGGCGGCGCACGACGCCATCGGTTTCATCGATCAGAACGTGTGCGCGTATCGCATCCACACCAGCAACCTCAGCCGGACGCGCGACCCGCGCCTGCGTGTGCATCACCTGATGGAGGCTCGCGATGTGGCGATCCGCCGTTCGGCGATGTTCGAGGAACCGTATCGCACGCTGCTGCTGGCCCAGTCGCATTACATCGGGGCCAAGATCGGTTTCCTGGAGCGGCGCGTGTGTGCGGTGACGGTGCACATGGCGGCTTATGCGCTGATGTTGCTGATGTCCAGGACGCGCCGCCGGATGGCCCATCACGTGCTGGAGCAGGCATGAAAAAGCTGCTGCGCCTGCCATCGTTCTATCTCAGCCTGCCGCTGCTGTTGACCTGCGGGCTGACCGTGCTGACCTACGACCTGCCGCCGGATTATCTCGAAGGACTCCTGCTGCTGGTGACGATGGCGCTGGCCATCTTCGCGTTCGACCTGGTGGCCGGCACCCGGCTGCCGGCCAGCGCGCTGTTCCGTCGGCGCGACTATGCCGGCACGCGCGATGGCTTCGTGGCGCTGCTGCTGGCCGCGCTCATCATCGTGTTCTGCCTGCTCGACCTCACCCTGTTTCCCATCCCGTTGTTCGCCACGCCGTCGGCCTACGCGAACATGGAGGGCGGTCGCGATCATATTCGCCATGTGTCGGACATGTGCTGGGTGCTGCCGCCCATCGGCATGCTGTGCACGCGCCACAAGGGGCTGCGGGCTGCGCTGATCGCGATCGGTTTCCTGTTCCCCGTGCTGGTGATCGATCGCAACCGCATTTTCGCCGCGTTGTTCTCCGTGGTGCTGGTGATCCTGCTGCGTCGCGACGATGCCCGCCCGCTGCCGTGGAAGAGCGTGACGCTGCTGGTGCTCGGTGGGGCGACGTTGTTCTCCGTGCTGGGCATCCTGCGTTCGGGCACGCTCGACTATGTGACGCTGCCCTTCAGCGACATGTACAAGGCCGCGCCGCAAGGCGTGAAGTGGCTGCTGCTGTACGCCAGCGCCGGTCCGTACAACTTCGGCTCCATCCTCGCCAAGCAGTACACGGACAGCCACTTCCTGTTCAACCAGCTGGTGCCGATGTCCGGCTCCATTGCCACGGCCGGCACCGGCATTCCGCTGGATGCCGCGAACATCAATGTGGGCACGGAGTTCTTTCCGTTCCTGATGGCGTGGGGCCCGATGGGCGCGGCGGGTTCGATCGTCGCGCTGTATGCGTTGCTGCTGTGGAGCGTGCGGCGACTGCAGCCCACGGTGCCGCTGTTCGGCCTGCTGATCTTCCTGCGCGTGTCCTACACCTGCCTGATGGCG
>Ga0207670_10000896_pt1 | contig 15698 bp, 15 predicted proteins | sample KBSS23HmetaG_FD_184339 | JGI IMG/M metagenome (GOLD analysis project Ga0207670, IMG submission 184339) | Switchgrass rhizosphere microbial communities from Kellogg Biological Station, Michigan, USA - KBS S2-3H metaG (SPAdes) (version 2) | ecosystem: Host-associated > Plants > Roots >... | reverse complement strand
AACTCTGTCCTCGCCCTTTCGGGTAGCGAAACGCGATTCATTTTGGGACTGGGCATCACGCAAATCTTCGATGCAATGGGCCAAGGCCTCGCTTCGGGGGCGGGCCTTGCCTTGGCTGTTGTCCTGGATGTGCTCGCGGCGGTGGCGTTTGTTTTTTTTGGTGTATTCGCCAACAAACGTCACACTTGGAGCTTTATCGTGGGAATGGCGCTGTACGCCCTGGATGGGTTGATCTACCTGATCGCCCAGGAATGGCTCGGTGTCGGCTTCCACGTGTTCGCGCTGTTTTGCCTCTTCCGCGGCTTCAAAGCCTGTCGAGAATTGAACGCGGTTTCCTGACTCCATTTCTCAGGCAACGGACCCGGTGACCGTCCTGGTTGTTCCAGGATATTACTGGCGTTGTGGCGGGCGGCCTTGGATCACGGAAGCTCTGCTATCGTGATGTCTTTGTACCAGGCCTCGGCCTTGCCACCGCCGTGAACCTGCAGCCCGATGATGCCGAACTGGGGGATGGCGTCGTCCGGTTCGGTGTAATCGAATGTCTGATACCCGTTGATCGAGGCGCGCAGCCGTTTGCCTTCACAGCGGATGATGTATTCGTTCCAATCGCCGCGTTTCAGGACCTTGTTCACCTCCGCCATGTCCGACTTGGCCACGACCTTGTTGCGGCGTGATTCGTCGTAAAGGCAACCCCACCATTCCGGATCGCCCAGGTCCACCTGGTACCCGCTCAATTCATATGGCGGGTTCTCGACGCGCTTGCTGCGGACCTGCACGCCGCCATTGATGAACCCGTCCGTGCCGGCCAGTTTGAATTTGATCCGCAACACAAAATTCGTGTAGCTGCGCGTGGTGCGGATGAACTCGTTGTGCGGCACGGACTCTTTGAGCGACCCGCCTACCAGCGCGCCCTCCGCGATTCGCCACGTCTTGTTCGTCTCCCCTTCCCAGCCTTTGAACGTTTTGCCGTCGAATATGGGGACGGCAGTATCCGCGGCTTTGGCTGCAATCACGGCGAGAGAAAGAAGAATGACGGCAAGTGATTTTTTCATGATCGGAGCTTTGTGTTGTGGTCTTTCTATATCGGTCGCCGCGCGTCCTGTCGAGCGCCGGTTCGGTGGTGGGTCAGTTCGAAATAATAATTCCTGACCTCGAATCTTCCTTTCGAGTAAAAGAGGGCATGGCCACTGAAATCCCAGCCGGACCGTCGGCGAGCTTGTTCGCTATCCGGCGCGCGCTTCGCTCCGATGCGCCCGCTTTGATTGAGCTGATCACCGCTTTGGCGCAATTTGAGAAATTGACGCCACCGGATCCCGCGGAACAAAACCGGCTGATCGAAGATGGCTTCGGTGAACGTCCGCGCTTCGAAGCCTGGCTTGCCTTTGGGGAAAACGAGCCGGCGCCGGTCGCCTACGCCGTTCTCTTCGAGACCTACTCAACGTTTCGCGCGACTCCGACGCTTTACCTCGAAGACATCTTCGTCCTGCCCGGCTATCGGCAGCGTGGGATCGGTTCGGCGCTGCTGCGCCATTGCGTTCAACTCGCTCACGACCGCGGCTGCGCTCGCATGGAATGGACCTGCCTGGATTGGAACCGGAAGGCTCAACAGATCTATGAGCGGATTGGCGCGCGCCATCTGTCGGAATGGTACCTTTACCGGTTGACCCGCGACGGAATGGAAAAGTTCCTCGCTGCCCGCTGACCGTGAAAAGCAGCATAGGGGTCAGTCCCGGCTATTCGTCAATTTGGACTTGACACTCAGCCTGCTGTGCCGGATTCTGCCACACGGCACGGCATCGGCATGGCGCGCAAACTTCGGATTCAGTATTCTGGGGCCGTTTACCACGTCATGAACCGTGGGGATCGACGTGAACTGATCTTCCGAGACGACGCGGACCGCCAGCGGTTTATCGCGACCTTGGGCGAGGCGTGTGGCAAGACCGATTGGCAGGTTCATGCGTATTGTCTCATGCCGAATCATTTTCACCTGGTCGTCGAAACGCCCCGCCCGAACCTGGTCGCCGGCATGAAATGGTTGCTAGGCACCTACACGGGACGGTTCAATCGACGCCACAAACTATTCGGCCATTTGTTCAGCGGTCGCTACAAGTCCCTGGTCGTGGACAGTTCCGCACCTGGGTATCTGAAGACGGTGTGCGACTACGTGCATCTAAATCCCGTGCGGGCGAAGTTGCTCCGGTCCGAAGCGGCGTTGCGGAATTATCGCTGGAGCAGCTACGGGGATTACTTGAAGCCGGCTGCACAACGGCCGGCGTGGCTGCGAGTGGGCCGGCTCTTGGGCGAGCATGGCATTCCCAAAGACAGCCCTGCGGGGCGGTGCATGTTTGAGCAAAGGCTGGAGGAACAGCGGCGGCAGGAGGGTTGGGAAGAGGTGTGGAAGCCAGTGCGGCGTGGTTGGTATCTAGGGGAGGCAGCATTTCGGATGGAGCTGCTGGCTCAGCTCTCCGAGCAGCGGGGCGCGCACCACTATGGAACGGAGTTACAGGAGGGCGAGGAGGAAAAGGCCGAGCGATTGGTGCGGAAAGAATTGGCGCGGCGGAGATGGATGGAGCAAGACCTGAGGGAGAAACCCAAGACCGACTGGCAGAAAGCGCGCATCGCGCGGCGTCTAAGGGAGGAGACGACGATGACGTTGGTGTGGATTGCGCAGCGATTGCAAATGGGGAGCCTGAATACTTTGAAGAACACTCTACGGTTGGCTAATAGCCGGGACTGACCCCTACCTCCCCTACTCCAGCGCGACTGCTGCCAGCGTGGTGTAGGATGCGCCGTGCGACGATAGTTCGCTTCGAACCAGGAGAACGTGGTGAACGGACCAATCGCCCAGTTTGGGCACCGCCGCGAGTTCAATGGCCTGGCCCACCGCTCGTCCTTCCAAACCGGAGGCTTTCACCCGTCCTATCGTGAGGTGTGGCTGAAAAGCGCGTTCGTCGCCGTGGTCGCCAAAAGCTCTCGTTTCAAGGGCGATCCGGCGTTGAAGTTTTCGCAACGGCTCCATTTCGCCTTGAATTCCGATCCAGATCACACGCGGACTTTTGGAGCTCGGGAAGCAGCCCGCCCCTTCCAGCGCGACTTGAAACGGCGGGGTCTGGGAGCAGGCGCGTCGCAATGCGACGACCAACTCGTCCAACCGGTCCGCTGCCACGTTGCCGAGAAATTGGAGAGTGAGGTGAAGGTGCTCGGGGTTGTTCCAACGCACTGCGCCGCCGGGTGAATTCAAGCCTTGCTGAGCCTTCCTTACTTCGGCCGCCAACGCGGGTTCCAGGTTAAGCGCGATGAAAGCCCGAATCCGATCCGGCGTGGGAGTGGCCATACGCCGTGGATCAAGCCGGCTCCTGCTGGCTTATGCAGTGGAACGAGCCGAGACCCCAGATCAAATCGGTGGAGTCAATGCCTATGACGCGCCGGCGAGGAAATAATCTCCGCAGAGTGGACAGCGCTTCCGCGTCGTTCGGGTCGCGATAGGTTGGGACAATGACGATGTGGTTGGCGATGTAAAAATTCGCGTAGCTGGCCGGCAGCCGTTGTCCCTGATACTTGACCGCGCCTGGCATCGGCAATGTCACAACACGAAACTCGTTGCCGTCCTGATCGTGGAGATCGCGCAACCGCCGCAGGTTGTCCTCGAGGATCTGGTGGTTGGCGTCCGAAGGATCCTCCTCCACCATGGTGACGATCGTGGTCGGATCGACGAAACGGGCGAGGTCATCGATGTGGCCGTCCGTGTCGTCGCCCACGATGCCTTCGCCAAGCCAAAGAATATTCGTCACGCCGAGGTAGTCGCACAGGCATTTCTCGATTTGCGATTTCGTCAAGTGCGGATTGCGGTTCGGATTCAACAGGCAGGATTCGCTGGTCAACAAGGTGCCGCGGCCGTTGACGTCGATCGAACCCCCTTCCAGGACGATCCCGGGGGAGAAGACCGGCAACTGCCGCAATCGAGCAATATGCTGCGGGATCGCGTCATCCAGATCGAACGGCGGGTAGCGTCCGCCCCAGGCATTGTAAGCCCAATCCGTGATGGCGCGCTCACGCACGCCGTTGTTTTCACGCGCCAGAAAAATCGGGCCGTGATCGCGGCACCAGGGTTCGTAAGCCGGGAAGTGATGAAAGTGCAGGCGTTCGAGCGAGACTTGTTGCTCCGCGAGCAGGGATCGCACCCAGTATTCCATATCGGCGTCCCAAACATTGATGTGCACCTCTTCAACCTGCTGCAACTGCTGGATGAACTTCGCGTAAACGGGCGGCACGGCAAAATACCGGGCCGGAAAACTGATCCCGTCGGGGCGCGGCCAAGTAAGCCATGTGCCCGCGTGCAACTCCCATTCCGCGGGCATGCGGAAACCCAATTGAGCAGGAGTGAGGGGCTCAGCCATGGTCGCAGGCTCAGAGTAATCGCTGCCCATGCGCGGCTTCCATGAGCCGGTACCATTCGTCGCGGGTCAGCTCGATTTCAGTGGCGTTGATGGCGTCGCGGATCCGTTCCAGGTTCGTCGTGCCGACGATGGGAACAATGCCCGCCGGATGTTTTAGCAGCCATGCCAGCGCAGCGACGCTGCGAGTGACACCCCGTTCGCGCGCCACCAGGTCGAGCATCTCACGCACGTGAATTCGATGCGCGTGGTCGGGCGTCTGCAAATCAATCGGCCCGTTGTCGGCCAGCCGTCCGCCGGCCAGCGGACTCCAGGCCATCAACGTGATCTTGTGAGACAGACATTGATCGAGCGTTCCGTCGAAAAAGCAATCCAGCCGCGCGAGGCTGAACTCGACCTGATTCGCGATGAGCGGCATGGAGCAGGCCGTTTGGAGGGCGTCGAGTTGCGAAGGCCGGAAGTTGCTCACACCGAACTCGCGAACCTTGCCGGCTAATTTCAATTGGCTGAAAGCCTTTCCAACCTCGTCCGGGTCGCCGAGAAAATCGGGCCGATGCAACTGATAGAGATCAATCGTCTCGACGCCGAGCCGTTTCAAGGATTGTTCACAGGATCGGACGATGTGTTCGGCGCTGAAATCGTACCGGTAAGGCGAGTCGGGGGCCGGGTCGCTTTTTTTTCGAATCCCGCATTTGGTGGCGATCAACACACGCTGTCGCATGCCGGAGACTTCCTTGAGCGCCTGGCCGACAATGCTCTCGCAGACGCCGTCGCAATAGATGTCCGCCAGGTCGAACAGCGTGTAGCCGCATTCGAATGCGCTGACGACAGCCTTGCGGCCGCTGACCAAATCTTCCGGCGCGACCTTTGAAGCTTCCCATGTCCCGGCGATGCGCCAGCAGCCGTAAGCCAGACGGCTGGCCACCAAGGAACTCCTGCCCAGATGAACAGTCTGCATGTTGCAGCTCGAAGTTTGCGGAGACTAAAATAGAACCTGATTCGAGCAAAGCCAATTCGTCGCCCGCCCGGCTCGACCCAGCCACCGGATCGCGGCGGTCCAAGCATCTCCCTTCGGCCGCAAAGCACATTGAATCAACGCGCCTAGTGCGTCAACGTGCCCGCGATGCAAGCGCAGTCGAAGCAGGCCTGGAAACCATACGCCAGCAAAGTCGCGGGCTGGCTGGTGGTCGTCGGCCTTGCTTGGCTGTATCCTTGGGTCTTTCTCGACGAACCGATTGAATACCTGGTTCCCGGGATCCTGCTCGCCGCCGGCCTGCACCTGGGATTTCTCGACCCTACCCGGTTGCCGATTGCAGGCGCCAGCTTGGTGAAGAGAGGAGTCGGTGTATTGCTGATGGCGGCCTCGGTCTGGTCGGCTTGGCCGGCTCAACCCGAAGCCCAAATGCCTTGGCGGCCCTATTCGGAAGAGGCGGTGGCCGGGGCCCGCGAGGCAGGCAAGCCTGTCCTCATCGATTTTTACGCGGCGTGGTGCCCGCCTTGTCGCGCCCTCGAGCGCAAGATGTTCTCCCGAAAAAAAGTGGTCGAAGCCGCGCAAGGGTTTGTGGCCTTAAAGGCAGATGTGACTGACCGCGATTCGCCGCTGGCGCTACGATTGAGCCGGCAGTATCAAATCGAAGCGATGCCCACGGTTGTTTTTCTTGGACCTGACGGCAAGGAACGCGTCGAGTTGCGATTGGTGGGTTATGAAGGACCAGTCCAATTCGTCCGTCGCTTGAACGAGGTGAAGTGAGGCAGTGCCAGCAAGACCCGCAAACCTCATTAGGGCCATTAAAGCGTTGAATATCCCCAATAATGTGGTAAACAGTGATGTGCATTTTGCGGACTAGCGGTGAAGTGAAAGGAGCGGGAATGACGGGGCAGCAAATCAATGGACCAGCGCGGGCGCAGCGACCCAAATGGCCATGGCTTTTAGCCTTGGTTGCCAGCGGTTTAGGTATTGGCTGGTACCTCAATAGACCCGCAGCAAGCACTTTGGCTTACGCGACGGAGCCCGTGTCTCGCGGCGCCCTGACACAAGTCGTGACCGCTAGCGGTCAGTTGAACCCGGTGCTTAAGGTGGAGATCGGCAGCCAGATTTCAGGCATCATCCAAAACATGTCGGCCGACTTCAACTCCACCGTCAAGGAAGGGCAGCTCATTGCCCAGATCGATCCCGGAACTTATGAGGCCAATTCCATCGAGGCGGAAGGTAACATGGCCAGCGCCAAGGCCGCGCTCGAATTGGCGCAAATCAATGCCCGCCGCAGCGATGAGCTGTTCCGGAACAAGCTCGTGCCAGAGTCCGAGCATGACAGCGTGATCGCGAGTCTGCACCAGGCCGAAGCGGCCACGAGAATCAGCGAAGGTGCCTTGAAGAAAGCTCAAGTGGACCTCGCCCGGTGCAAGATTTACGCGCCGATGGATGGGATCGTCATTTCCCGTGATGTCAACGTCGGCCAGACCGTCGCTGCGAGCCTCAGCGCGCCGAAGCTCTTCGTCATCGCCAATGATCTGGCGAAAATGCAGATCGAGGCCAAGGTTTCCGAGGCCGACATTGGCCGGATCGCTGCGGGTCAAGAGGTGAATTTCACGGTGGACGCCTTTCCCGGCGACACCTTTCGCGGTCAAGTCACGCAGGTCCGCAACGCGCCGGCGATTGACCAGAGCGTCGTGACCTACGACACCATCATCGAGGTCAAGAATCCCGAGCTCAAGCTCAAGCCGGGCATGACGGCTAATGTGACGATAATCGTTTCACACCGCGAGAACGCAGTGAGGATTCCCAACGCTGCGTTTCGTTTCCGTCCACCCAAAGGTGTCGAAATCAAGAAGGTCGAAGAAAAGACCGAAACCGTTGCGGCGGCCGCGGAGAGCCAAACCAAACCCGGAGGCGAAAAGAAATCCGAAGCCGTCAAGCCCGCGAAAGACAAGAAAGACAAACGGAAAGCTGGAGGAACGGTCTATGTGCTACAGCACGACGCGCTGCATTCGGTGAAGGTCAAGACCGGGCTCACCGATGGCCGTCAAACCGAGTGCCTCGAAGGCCTGAAGGAAGGGGATGCCGTCGTCGTTGACATGTCTGAACCCGACAAGAAGACGACACTGATGTCCCGCCTGTTGGCCGTCATCAGGAAGAATGGGGGTTAGCGGGCTGGCAGAGTCACGGATCCCGACGCCTGTTCCATGAACGCGCTCACCAGACTGGAGCGGATCAGCAGACACTGCTCCTTCGGCACGGGAGGGGACATCCGGGAGGAACTCCTTCACCTCGAACAAACCGAATCGACAATGACCCCGACACCATGACGGTTCTCAACGCCACTCGCATCGCCCTCCACGCCCTGGGACGAAACAAACTTCGTTCAGTGCTCACCGCCCTTGGCATCATCATTGGTGTTGGCTCGCTCATTGCCTTGATCAGCGTCGGCAACGGCGCGCGGGCCGAAGTAGAAAAACAGGTCGCCAGCCTTGGGAAAAATGTCATCCAGGTCAAAGCCGGCAGCATCAGGAAGAACTCGGTGAGTCTGGGGATGGACAGTTCCACCGGCCTGAGTCTTGCCGATGCCGATGCGATTCGGCGGGAAATCCCCGACGCCGTTGCCGTCAGTCCCGAGGTGAAAATCAAGGCGCAGGTCGTCGCCGGCAACCGCAATTGGCGAACCGACGTGTACGGAAACTCGATCGACTATTTCACCATCCGCCAATGGAAGACGGCCAAGGGTGAGATTTTCACGGAGCAGGACGATCGCGGGGGCGGGAAGGTGGCCGTGATCGGGACGATTGCCGCCGAGGAACTGTTCGGCGAGGACGACCCGATCGGGGAGGTGATCCGCATCCAGAATGTGCCGTTCACCGTCGTCGGCGTGCTTGTGCCCAAAGGCGTCTCCGCCAGCGGTTCAGACCAGGATGACTCGATCATCGTGCCCTGCACCACGGCGATCCGACAATTGGTCGGCAAACAGAGCGGCTTGCGCCGCATTTACGTGCAGGCCGCCAGCCTCGAGGTGTTACCCAAGGTGGAGAAGAAGATCGGCGAGCTCCTGCTCCAGCTCCACCGTGTCGCGATCGAGGCCGCCAGCGAGGCGAAGCCTGATGATTTTTTCAAGGTGACGAGCCAACTGGAGATCGCCGCGTCGGCCACGGAGACGTCACGGACGATGACGCTGTTGCTCAGCCTTGTAGCCAGCGTGTCGCTGGTCGTCGGCGGCATCGGCATTATGAACATCATGCTAGTGAGCGTCACGGAGCGCACCCGTGAGATAGGCATCCGCCTGGCCATCGGCGCGCATCGCCGGGACATCCTCCGGCAGTTTCTCATCGAAGCGTTCGTGCTCAGTGTCCTGGGCGGTGTCATGGGCATCGCGGTGGGCACGGGCACGGCGGCTTTGCTGACGGAATTTGCCGATTGGCCCACGCAAATCTCAGCCGATGCCGTGCTTATCGCGTTCGTCTTCAGCGCGGCAGTGGGGATCTTCTTCGGATTTTGGCCGGCGCGCAAGGCCTCGCGGCTCGATCCGATTGAAGCGCTGCGCTACGAGTGAGCCGAGATACCCGTGGTCAGCGGCTGCTGAGCGAGATCGTGATAACTGATGAGCCGGATCATCCGCTGCGCCAGCGCTTGTCGGGCGCGCGGATCACACAAGGTGCGTATCTCGATCTCGCGTTCCGCGGAATAGCCGGTAGGGTAATCGGGATCCTCGTAACCCGGATGACAACTCAATTCGGTGACGCCGTCCTGGATCTCCGTCTCCAGCATTCGCGTGAGATTCTCTACGCTGATCTGCTCAAGGTGTGTCTCGCCGCCCCACTGCCCGTAGAACTTCGGGAAGTAACGCACCATTGAATGTTCGCGCAACGGCAATCCGTAGTCCTGCGCTGCGTCGAGAAACTGGAGAAGCGCTCGCGGATCACGATGCACGTTGTGGTGCGAATCAAGATGCGTCGGCGGACGACCCATCAATTCCTGAAACCGCGAGAATTGCTCACCCAATGCCTCCCGTAACCGGCCTGATGACTCAGCGGTCGATTCATTCAATTCTTTCCCGAGATCGACATGGAGTCCGACGCTCAATTCGGGTGCGTCGCGGCCGAGCTCAGCCGCTTCCGTGCTCGCGGCTCCGTACACCAGCAGGCTGGTGCTGGTCAGGATGCCGTGACGATGGGTTTCCAGGATGCCGCGGTTGATGCTCCGGCTCGCGCCGAAATCATCTGCGTTGACGATCAAATACTTCACGGGGCTTTGGCTGAGGGCGATCATGCGTTTGATGCGACGGGAACATCGTTCAGTGCGTGGCTGAGGATACTTTTGACGACTTGCTTGGCGTCGAAATGGGTTTCCGCCAGTTTTCGAGCGGCCCGGCAATGCCGTTCGTAGTCGGCATTGATCGCGGCGAGCGCGGCGCCGGCCTGCTGCGGGGTGCTGAAGCGGAACATGCCTTCGCCGTTCGGAAGGAACGAACTGGGGCCGGTGTCCTGCACCACCACGGGCTTGCCGCTGGCGAGGTAACACAAGGTGCGGTCGCTGACCCAGCCATTCTGAAACTTCATGCAGGAACGTTTGGCGCAACTGAATTCGCCGCGCGACTGCTGGATGTAGGCTTGGTACATTTCCGGAGTGGCGGCGACATCCCGCGAATGGCGAACGCGCCAGCCCCGGCGTTCCATGTCTATTTTTTCCGCCAATTCGTGGTCCCGGCGCAGAAATAACGCCAACTCCAGAGGTTGGCTCGTGAGTTGGGGCAGGTCGGCATACTCCAGGAATGCCACCCGCTTCGTATTCTCGTAGGTCTCATCTTTGTCCACCACCCAATCAGCCGAATCCCAGGTGGAGACAGTGGTGAACGCCTCACAGCCCGGATCAAACCGATACGGCCATCGCTCCAAACACACCGCCGGCTGGATATGAATCCAATCCAAACCGCAGTCAGGTATCTTACTCCCGGGCTTGCCGATGGTCTCGCCGGTGGTGAAATAGAAATCATGCCGGGGAACGAGCAGTTGCCCGCGGCTCATCCAGAACTGCAGCAGTCCCGGATCAATATCCACCATCGCCGCACGCCGAAACCGGGCCAGCAATCCGGGGCTGATGGCGTAGTGAAAATTGATCAGAAGGTCGGCCCGCTCGAAAATGGCCTCGGCCTCGTCGCGGGTCATGTTGAGGTACTCCGTCGGCCCCGCGGGTGAAGCTTGCTTGCTCTGCATGACGTAGAGGATCGTTTTTGCGCCCAAACCATGTTGCTCCATACGCACGCGGAATGTGGCCAGCGCGGCGGCTTCCTGTTCCGTGCGGCCCTTGGTGAGGAAGCCTTCCAGCCAATACACCTCGTAACCGAGTTGGCGCAACCCAAGCACATACTGCAGGTAAACCGAGAAATGGCCTCCGCCTTCCGGGAAATTGGCGACGCCGTAGGCCGCAATGACTACTGTTGGCATATTCCTTCCTCTCTCTGGATCTGGTTTGCTGTGCTACATTGCGGGAATTTCGGCTTCACCGCGGCCGCGCCGGGCAGCACCGGCGTCGATTGATCGAACCAGCCGTCGATCGCGGCCAACTCTTCGACTCCCCATTCAGCCCGGTCGATCACCAGCGCGATCGCCGGCCAGATGATCCGGTTGGCAAACCGCGCATACTCGTGCGTCTCGAACAGCAGGTTCAGGTCGTGTTCGTCCGGCGAAAGCCAGTCATCGCAGCCGAGGGCTTGTCGGTAGAGCTGATACACCCACCTGCGGTGCGGTTCGGGAAATCGTAGCAGAAACGTGGACAGATCGTAACTGACCGGCCCGACTCCCGTCTGATCCCAGTCAATCAGCCGCGCGCGCAGGCCGATGTCGGTGGGGACAACGAAAACGTTGATTGTCCACAGGTCGCCGTGGAGGAGCGTTTCCGGGCCGCCCCAATTGGCCAAAGCCTTGGCGCGGCGCGGCAAATCCTCCCGCAGCGCGTAGAGCCGGTCCAACAGTCGATCGCGCAGTTGCCCAAGCGATGCTTGCGCGTCGGAAATCCCGGCACGTCGGTCGTCCAGGGTCGGAGCTTCCGGCGTGCCGACAGTCGAGCTTTTGAGCGCTTCGAGCGCATAGATCGCGTCGCGCACGTTTGATTCGAAGTAGTGGATTCCAAAGTCGGTGCCGTGGAGACGGACTTCTCCGAGCAAAGGGTGCTTGGCGAATCGAGTGTGGATGCTGGCGATCAGTTCAACCGCGGCACGGACTCGCTCCCGGTCGGGTTCGAGACGCTCGAGTTCGTGCTGGCCAAGGTCGGCATAGACATGCCACACCTTGAGGCCATCGTTTCCGCCAACGGTGGCGAGTAAGGGCGGGCCACAGTCACTGAAGCCACCGGCGGGAAGCCAGCGATTAACCACCCACTCAACGCGGCGCGCGACCTGGGGCTTGAGGCGTTTGACGATCAACGAGCGCTCGAGGCCGTCGATCTTAAAGCGCAAGCGATGCACTCGCGACTGGCGCGAGGGCAGCGTCTGTTGTCCAAGGAACCGACCCGTTTTCTCGCCGCCGCCCAGCAGTTCTTGCAGGGCAACGCGCAGTTTCCCCAGCCCGGGCTCATTGGAGTTCTCCAGAATCTGATCGAGCCCTTCGATCATGTGGCGCTCCTCGTGGTGCAGCAATCCTCCAACAGCTTCGGAAGAATTTTCCGATAATCCAGGTGCTCCTCGGCGATTTCCCGCGCCGCCCGGCAGTGAGCTGTATAGTCGAGGTTGATCTGTTCCACGCCCTCGACCGCTTCCTCCAGCGTGCCAAAACTAAGAAGCCCGCGCCCTGTCGGGAGGTGTTGCTCAAAGCCCGTGGACTGGACCAATGCGGGTCGGCCATTGGCGAGGTAATGGCAGGTGCGGTCGCTAAACCAGCCCGAGCGTCCCCTGACGTAGGCACTTTTGGCGATGCCGATCTCCGCTCGGGAACGAGCGATGTAGTCCTGATAAGCCGACAGATCGGTGATCTGCTTCGCCTCGGTCAGGATCCATCCGTTCGCGCGGAGCAACCGGACTCCTTCAGCGTCGGCTTTGTGTCGCCTCAACGCGGCTTCGAACTTCTGTTTTACCTTGGCGGGGAGCGTGGCGAAGCGCTTGAACTCTTCCTCTTTTGAACCGTACATCTCGCCGCGATAGGGCAGGTCAGGCAGCCCAGCCCACGAAGCGATGGTGGTGAAGTTGCCATCCGAAGGCCCGGCTGGCGCGGGCCAGCAGTCCAAGACGACCGGCGGCAGCGAATGGCGCCAATCCACTCCGCCGGCTGGGATCGGGCTGGCGGACGTACCGATGTTAAGCCCGACAGTCAGGAATGCGTCATGCAACTTGAAATTCAAATCCTTTCCGTAAGCGTCTCTCCAAATTTGCGTGTACACAGGGTCCTGATCCATGTAAACCCGGCGCCGAACACTCTCCAAAACGAGAGGCATTTTGACATGCCCGGAAATGTTCAGGAGCAGGTCGGTTTGCCGGCACACGGCCGACAAGGCGTCTAGCGACATCCCAAACGTCGCCTCGCCGCCGCGATAGACCTGGCAAGCCCGCTCCATGAAGCCGAACCGCTCCATGATGCTCTGGAACAGACGCCGATTCTCGCTCTCTTCGAAAGGGCACGGATTGCCATGCGAATCCTGGCACCATTGAGGCTCGACTTGCTCGAGGTAATACACGTCGTGGCCCAGTCGCTGGAACCCCACGGCATGCTGCATCCAGTTCCAAGCCATGCCCGGGGAATAGGGCAGGATCGAGATCACCGAGCCGATGATGATTCTCATAAGCTCCCTCCCTCATTGAGTTCTCGAGCCAATTCGCGGGCATCGGCCACCCACTGAGTCACCCGCTCCGGCGGCAACTGCCACAGGAGACTATGGGCGATCCGGTAAAAAGTATGGTGCAGTTCGCAGCCCGCGAAGAGTCTGCGAAGTTCAAGCGGATTGGAAGGGAGCAGGCCGGTTCCAGTGAGTTCCGCGCTGTAGGCCGCGCACATCGCATGATCGTCAGTGGGGGCGAGTCCGTGTTTTAAGTGCACCAGGTCCAGTAACCCACAGCCAACACCGGCCATCTCCCAGTCCACAAAGCAAATTCGTGCGGGATGGTGCGAGCGGTCTGCGAGCACGTTTTTGGGGGCGAGATCGTTATGCACCAGTGTGAGAGGTTGTCGGGCGAGCAAATCGGCAACATCGCCGTACCCCTGCACAACGTTCGCCAGGGCGTCGGCCAACTTCGCCGATTGTGTTGCGACCACTGCCAGGGCTCGTTCCGCCCATTGCCGGAAATACTGAGCGTCGAGGCGCAAAAGATAATCGCACGCGTGCAACTCGGCGGCGCGGCGCGCAAAATGGGCGTGAAATTGGGCTAAGCGCTGGGCGGCAGGGAACCAGTTGTTCAGGTCCTGGTATCTCAAACTCCAATCGCCAATGTACTCCAAGTAAACCTCGCGTCGGTTCGTCAGTTCGTTCCAACGCGAGCCATAAAACTTGGGGACAGGCAGCGCCTCGCCACGCAGCAAGTCCTCGTACAGCCGCGGCTCACGGTCGCGGCATTGCTTATCGGGATGATCCGCCTGCTCTGGACCCAGTAGCTTGACAAACAGCAGCACTTCCTCACCACCCTCAAGCGAGAGGCGCAGCACCTCGACCGGGAACACGCCCGCAACCGCGAACGGACTGGGCTCGCGCTTCCAGTCTTTGATCTGAATGACGCGTCCTTCCACCTTCGATATAAAGTTCTCCAGTCTAAGCCGAAGGCCGAGCTCGGCCGCGCTCAGCGGACGGGTTGCTCCTGAAGATTCGGCGGGTTGATTCCTTTCTGATGAGAGCGACAACGAAGCCGCGGCTGGACTCGGCCGGGCATAAACAGCACGGCCGATGCCTTCACCGTAGTCGAGCAACTTCAAGACATCCTTCTCTTTGTAACCTTTGAGCACGGACCGGCTGAGCGAATTGAACGCCATGTGCAGACGGAAACATTCCACCAGGTATTTCATCTCCTCGAGTGGTGGCGATGACATTCCATACGCCGCCGTTCCGTTGCGGTAAGCTTCGAGGAGCCGGTCCAACAGTGGCGGCTTGATTCCGTCCAACAGGTGGGCGACATCAAAGAGAGGCGCACCGAGGCTCGCCTCTTCCCAATCGAGGATGCAGACTCGGGACGGCTCGGAAGCCACATTGATCAGAATGTTGGTGGACCGGCACCCGCCCTGAACCAGGCTTAGCGGCTGGGTGGTCATCGCGGCCACGACTGGTGCGTAACCGCGCACCAGGTTTTCAACGCGCTTAATGAGATGCGGCGCGATCTTCGCTGATTCCGTCAATGCCCTCTCGGCGGTCGTCAAGAAGAAGTCCGCGTTGTGGCGGATCAAAAAATTACAGCCACGCAGGCGTTCCACGTGACGCGCGAAATAGCCGTGCATCCGCCCCAGTCCCTCCGCCGCCGGCGCCCAACCGTCTCCCAATTCACAATAGCCAACCGGTGTGCCGTCCACGAACTCCAGCAACAGCCACAACCGAGCTTGCGACTCGTCCATGACCGAACCGAAATAGCGGGCGGTGCCGAGTCCGGAATCGCCCAGGAGCTCGCGGTACACGCGGACCTCACGCTCCCGCCGCTGCTTCGGGTTGTTCTTGGGGCGCAAGGAACTGCTGAAATCCTTCAGAAAGACCCGGACCTCGCCGCCATTGGCCAGTCGGATCGTTGCCAGATAAGTATCATACGAGGTGGCCAGTTCGACCTGCGAGCGTTGGATGGCCGCGATGGGCGATGCTCCGCCGAATAAGTCCGGGGCAGCGCTTTCGAGGCACAGGCGAATGAGGTCTTCGTCGGTTTGGTTCAAGCGGCCAATCCCGATCGAGTCCTTCAAGACGTTCTCTCCAGACGCAAGGTTCACTTTTCCCATAGGGAGCCCTCCATAATTCCAGCCATCTCGGCAGTGAAGTACCTCATCTCGTTTTCAGCCGACCGGGTCCACTCAGATTCCAAACTCATGCTTGCCCAATTCATTGCCGCTAGTTTCCGGAACACGATCCCCACGCGCACCAGTTGTTGAAGGGTCGACATATCCACGCTCGGCCAGGACTCGCGTACGACAGACCAGTAAGTCGCGAGGTCCAGGTGCTGGCCAGCGTAGCGAGAACGGGAGGGTGCTAGGTCGGCGGCCGGGACGCCCCAGCCCGCCATCTCCCAGTCAATAGGGAAGAGACGCGCGCCGGCTCGGTCATCGGTCCGGACAAAGACGTTCTTTCTGCGGAAGTCGCCATGAACCACAGTCGATGGGAAGCCTTGGCAGCAAGCCGCCAAGTGCTGCCAGCTCGATTCCAAGACA
>Ga0207670_10000888_pt1 | contig 15766 bp, 12 predicted proteins | sample KBSS23HmetaG_FD_184339 | JGI IMG/M metagenome (GOLD analysis project Ga0207670, IMG submission 184339) | Switchgrass rhizosphere microbial communities from Kellogg Biological Station, Michigan, USA - KBS S2-3H metaG (SPAdes) (version 2) | ecosystem: Host-associated > Plants > Roots >... | reverse complement strand
CGAACGCGATCCTTTTGAATCTGGCGCCGGAGGCGGCGAGGCGCGATGGTGGGGCCATCGCGATGCCCCGCATCGCCTGATAGCCCGACGGAACTTCTCAGCGCGCTGCGATCCCTACGGCGGTGGGCGGAAGGCCGGCGACCGCCGAGGTCTTCGTGAGCGAGCCGTCGTCACCGACGTCGAACGCCTGAATCCCGTGGTTCCCCGCGTCGAGGAGGTAGAGGTGGCGCGTCCCGCGATCGAGCGCCATGTCGAGCGGCTTGCTCCCCGCCCCCGTCGCGGCGCTCACGCCGTCGGCCGCGGAGAGCGTGAGGTGCCCGCCCTGGGCGATGTGATATCCGGAGATGGACGCGCTGCCGGCGTTCGCCGTGAACGCGTAGCGACCGTCGCGCGTGACGACGACCCAGCACGGCGCTCCCTGGTAATCGGGGATGGACGCGCTGACCGCGGTCAGCCCGCGGTCCCGGTCGCGATCTCCATCGCCGTCGGGATCGTGGTTCCACCGATACGAGGACACCGCGCCTCGCCCGACCGCGCCGCCGAACGCCTCGGAGACGACGATCGCGCCGGCCTCCGTGATCGCGAAGCCGAACGGAGTCTGGCCGGACGACGCGATCGTCTCGGCGTCGCCGAGCGTGCCGTCGCGCCGGACCGGGAACGTCTCGAGCGCGTTCGCAGCCTTCTCCGTGACGACGATCGCGCCGCCGCGGGGATCGAACGAGACCTGCGCCGGGCCGACCGATCCGCCGCCGAGCACGCGCGTCCCGCCGCTCACGGGCGAGAGGTGGCCGCGCGCGTCGACGCGCAGGCCCGAGACGTTGTTCGGCGCGCCGGCGTTCAGCACGTACACGAGCCGATCGTGGATCGCGACGCTCACCGGCTGGGTGCCGCCCGACGACGCGCGCGAGCGGAGCGTGAGCGAGGCGCCGTCGACCTCGAAGCTCGAGACCTCGTTGCTCCCCGCGTCCACGACGACGAGGAAGCGGCCGTCATCGCTGAGCGCGAGCGCCCCTTGCGAGCCGAGGCCCGCGCCGGTGCCGAGACCGCCCGTGGCGTAGCGGCCCGCGGCCGTGAGCGAGCCGTCGCGCTCGCGGCGAAACGCGAGCACTTCGTTGCCAGCCGCAGCGTTGGTGATGGTGAACACCGCGCCGGTGTGTCCGTTCGCGCTCAGCGCCTCGTCCTCCGAGCTTGAACGCTCGGCCGACGGATCGCTCGGCGCCGCTGAGCAAGCGAGCATGGTCAAGGAAAGAGCCGGGATCGCGGCGAAGCGCCGTGCAAGCGTGATCATGAGAGACCTCCATTGTGGCGTCGACGCGGCCTCCCCTGCCGGGAGGGCGCGGACGCGGAGAGGCCTACGTACGCCGCGGACATCGGTTTCGATCGGCGGTGACGAAAAGCGAAGAGGAAGAGGTCACATTCGATGGAGCACGACTCTACCCATGACCTCCGAAACGGGCGGCGCCCAGCCACCCCTCTTCGGGCCTGCGCTCGCGCGCATTGCGCGCAGAAAGGTGAACATGGCGCTTTCGACGAACAGCAAATGGACCACGGCGTTGGCGGTCTCGATCCTCGCCTTCTTGCCGCTCGCTTGCTCGAGCAACTCGCCGAGCGACGTCGGCTCGGGGCCCGCGGTGTCGAGCGAGCAAGCGGCGTTGAGCGCGATCGAGAAGCTACCGCACCGGGACATCTGCGACCCGGCCTCGCTCCGGCCGGGCCAGGTGCGATGTCACGCCAAAGTGCGCACCGGGCCGGACGGGACGATTACGCCGTTCGCCACGCCGTCGGGCTACGGGCCGGCCGACCTCACGTCGGCGTACAAGGTGTCGGCGGGCGGCGGCGCGGGCAAGACGATCGCGATCGTCGACGCGATGGATAACCCGAACGCGGAGTCCGATCTCGCGACGTACCGCACGCAGTTCGGATTGCCGGCGTGCACCACCGCCAACGGCTGCTTCAAGAAGGTGAACGAGGACGGCGCGACGACGGGGTTCCCGGCGTTCAACAGCGGGTGGGCGAGCGAGATCTCGCTCGATCTCGACATGGCGAGCGCGATCTGCCCCGAGTGCAAGATCCTCCTCGTGGAGGCGAGGCAGCCGACGATCAACGACCTGGGCACGGCGGTGAACACCGCCGTCGCGCTCGGTGCGACCGTGGTCAGCAACAGCTACGGCGGCGGCGAATCGTCGTCCGACCTCACGTCCGATCAGCAGTTCTTTACCCATCCCGGAGTCGCCATCTTCGCGAGCTCGGGCGACAGCGGATTCGGGGTGCAATATCCCGCGGCCAGCGCCGGCGTCATCAGCGTCGGCGGAACGAGCCTCACGAGGAGCACGAACGCGCGCGGCTGGACCGAGTCGACCTGGTCGGGCGCGGGTTCCGGATGCAGCAGCGTGACGGCCAAGCCGGCATATCAAACGGATTCGGGCTGCGCGCGAAAGACGGTCACAGATCTGTCCGCGGTCGCCGATCCGAATACGGGCGTCGCGGTCTACGACTCGTGGAACGGCGGCTGGGTCGTCTTTGGCGGCACCAGCGCGTCCTCGCCGATCGTCGCGTCGATCTTCGCGAAGACCGGCAACGGCGCGAAGAACGGCTCGTTCGTCTGGCAGAACACCGGCGACTTCTTCGACGTCACGAGCGGGACCAACGGAGCGTGCGGCGGCTCGTACCTCTGCGCCGCCGGCCCGGGCTACGACGGCCCCACCGGCTGGGGGACGCCGAACGCGGCGGCGATGGGCGGAGGCAGCGCGCCGTCTGCGCCGCCGTCGACATCGCTCGCCCTCTGGCTGCGCGCCGACGTCGGCACCAGCGGGACGGCGAACGGGAGCGCGGTGTCGTCGTGGCTCGATCAGAGCGGCAACGGGCTCAACGCGTCGATGGCCACGGTGTCGCGCCAGCCGGTCCTCGCCACCGGCGTGCTCAACGGCAAGCCGGTGGTTCGCTTCAACGGCGCGCAGTCGTTGGTCCTGAGTCACATCCTCTCGCCGAGCCGTTTCAGCGTCTTCGTCGTCGGCAAGAACTCGATGCCCACCGAGACGTTCAGCATGATCCTCGGCCCCGGCGGCAGCTCCGCCAACAACCAGCTCCGCTGGGAGAACGGATCGCAGGCGCTCCTCGTCGGCACCGGCAACAACCTCCCCATCGTCACCGCGAACGTCGGGAACACGCGCACGTACCACGCGCTGTCCGCGCGCTACGACGGCGCGACGATGACCGTCTACCGCGACGGGAACGCCGTCACGTCGTCGCCCACGTCGTTCGCGACGACCGGCACGTGGGATCTGTTCCAGATCGGCGCGTGGTACTCGTCGTACTTCATGCAGGGCGACGTCGCGGAGATCTTGTTCTACACGAGCGCGCTCTCGGAGGCGGATCGGGGCACCGCGAACGGCTATCTCCGGAGCAAATACGCCCTGCCGTGATCCTTGCCGGATAAATGCAGCCGCGCGCGGTGATCCGACGCCAGCGCTCGTCCCCAAGGAGATCGTCCGCGAGCTCATCGCGGGAGCTCGACGACGGCGTCGACGCCGATCGCCGACAGAAAGTAACGATCGTGGCTGGCGACGACGAGGCCGCCGGGCCACGCGCGGAGCGCGTCGGTCATCGCGCGCTGGCCGACGAGATCGAGGCTGTACGTCGGCTCGTCGAGGACCAGGACCGAGGCCGCCGGCGCGCGGCGAAAGAGGCATATCAGCGCCGCGCGCGCGCGCTCGCCCGGGCTGAGCGACCGGAGCGGACGCTCGGCGAGCGCGAACGGGAATTTGTGGGCCGCGAGGAGCTTCGCTCGATCGTCCGGCGCGACCGACGGAGCCTCGCGAGCCAGCGCGGAGGTGAGCGGCTCGTCGAGCATCCAATCCGCTCCCCCCTGCGCGATGCTCCCGATCCGCGCGAGATCGCGCGACACCGTGCCTTCCGACGGCGCGCGCCGCCCGAGGAGCGTCTCGAGCAGCGTCGTCTTCCCCGCCCCGTTCGGACCGACGATCGCGACCCGCTCTCGGTCCACGCGGAGATCCAACGACGAAAAGAGGAGTCGGTCGCCGGCGCGCGCGGCGATTCCGCGCGCGACCAGGACGTCGCCGGTGCTCGCGGGGAGCGCCGGCGGCGGGAGGTCGAGGGCGAGGCTCACGCCGAGCGCGCGGCGCGTCGATCGACTCCACGATCGCACCGCTTCGAGGCGCGCCTCACGGATCTTCGCGGCGCGCCCGTGGCTCACCTGCGCCGCTGCCCTCTTCTCGTTGAGCCGGACGCGCGGCGTGCACCGATCGAGCTCGCTGCACCGCCCGTATCGCTTCTTCCGCGCCTTCCGGCGCGCGACGTGCATCGTGTGCTCCTCTTGCGCGACGAGGCGCTGGAGGTTCTTCGCATGGCGGTCCTGCGCCTCGTCGTGCTCGCGCTCGAGATCGGCTTCGAGCTCGGCGAGCGTGCCGGCGAAATACCGACTACCGCCCTCGCTCACGATCAAGAAATGACGAAAATCGGCCAGGAGGCGCCGATCGTGCGATGCGACGACGAGGCAGCCGGGCCAATCGCGGAGCCAGCCGCGCAGCCACGCCACGCCGGCGTCGTCGAGGTCTTCGGTCGGCTCGTCGAGCAAGAGCGTGTCGGCACCCGATCGCCGGGCGTCGTCGAGCGCGCGGCGGCGGCGCTCGCCGTGGCTCAGCGCCGCGCCGGCCCGGCCGAGATCCTGCGGGACGAGATACGGCGAGCTCCTCGCCGATACGCGGCCGCGGTCGACGTCGGCGCGCCCGGCGAGGACGGCGATGAGCGTCGATTTCCCGACGCCGTTTCGGCCGATGAGCGCGACGCGGTCGCGCGCGAGGCGGAGCGTGAGCCCGTCGAAGAGCGGGCGGCCGCCCGGCGCGCGGATCGTCGCGCCGGTGACCTCGATGAGCGAATGCATCACTTCGCCTCCTTCCCTGTACTTTGCAAACCATTTCCACTCGGGTTCAAGAGGTGGCGAACGCGCCCGATCACCGGGAGCGGCCCGCGGATGCGGAGGTGGATCCCGTCGGCCGCGGCGTCCGACTCGATCACCCGGCATTGCCCGTAGACGAGCGCGAAGACCGGCGCCGCCGCGTACGGAACGAACGCCGCGAGCTCGTCTTCGTCCCGGCGCACGGCGCGGAGGATCGCCGCTTCGAGGCCGGCGACGCTCCGCGCGTCGTGCGCGCTGACCACCGCCCACGGGTGGCCGCCGGCGAGTCGAGCCCACTCTTCTTCGTCGGGGATCGATTCGAGCTTGTCGACCTTGTTGAAGACGTAGAGGCGCGGCACGTCGCCGGCGCCGATCGCGTCGACGAGGCGCAGCGTGGTCTCGAGCTTCTGGTCTCGCTCGTAGTCGCTCGCGTCGACCACGATCGCGAGGAGCGACGCCTCGGCGGCCTCGGAGAGCGTCGACGCGAAGCTCGCGAGGAGGCGTTCGGGGAGCCTGCGGATGAAGCCGACCGTGTCGCTGATCACGACGTCGGCGCCGTGGCGCGTGAGGGCGCGCGACGTGGTGTCGAGCGTCTCGAACGGCACGTCCCGCGCGGAGAGCCCGGCCGCGGTGAGCGCGTTCATGAGCGACGTCTTTCCGGCGTTCGTGTATCCGCACAGCGCGACGCGGCGGCACGCGGCGCGCTTTCGACGCTGCGTCGCGGCCGACGTCTCGAGCTTCGCGAGCCCTTTTTTCAGCTCTTCGAGCCGCCCGTCGAGCTTCCGCGCCAGGAGCTCCGACGCGGTCTCGCCCGGGCCGCGCGCGCGCGCCATCCCGCCGGTCTGCTGATCCATGTCGAGCCCCACGCCGCGGATGCGCGGTCGGAGGTACTCGAGCTGCGCGATCTCGACCTGGATCTTCGCCCTCCGCGTCTTCGCGTGGCGCAAAAAGACGTTGAGGATGACCGCCTCGCGGTCGCAGATCGGGATACCTGCCGCGTCTTCGAGGTTCCGTGTTTGCGACGGCGACAGCTCGGCGTCGACGACGAGCATGGTCGCACCGCTCGCCCGCGCCCGCGCGGCGACGTCGCGCGCGGCCCCCTTTCCCATGAAGGTGCGCGGATGCGGCGACGATAGGTGGCAACTTTCGCTCCCGGCGACGCGGTCGCCCTGGTTCTCCACCAGGCCGACGATCTCGGCGAGCTGCGCCGCGCGGACGCGCGGATCGCGCTCCGGGCCGACCGACGCGACGTACGTGTCGTTCCCGTCGCGCGACGGCGCGCGCGGCGCCTGCCGTTCGCTCCATTGCGCGACGATCGCCTCCCACCGCCCGTCGTCGGCAAGCGGGACTTCGGCGTGCTCTGCGATGGGTTTCGAGCTGAATTTCAGCATGATGTCTTCTCTTTTCAGGAAATGGGTCTTTGGGAATCGCGCGCGAATCGGGCATTGGGCACACGTCGGCGCTCGTCGGCGATGAGCCGGACAGGGGAGATCGGCGTGAGCGCGGCGCGCGTTCGAACGCTGCCTCGCCTCCGGCTCCGCCGTCCGCGGGTGCGGAGGGGTCCGGAAAAAAGCGGCGCCAGCGTTTGCTCGAGCGTGCGTCGTGGAGCGCGCCTAGCGGCTGCGTAGCAGCCGCGTAGACGACGGAGGCGCTCCGCGTCACGAACCGGGAGTCACGCGATTCGCGCGACTCGACTCAGGCTTCTTAGACGAACGCGAACAGGAACATGGCGACGGGCTTACCCTAGCTTGGGAATTTGGAAATGCAAGAGACCGCCGTCACGGCGCGATGTCGTCGAGGAGCTGCACGCGCACGACGCGCATCGCGCGTGCGCCGATGTTGCTGAGGTCCGCCCCGGTGGCGGTCGCGCCGGTGGGCATGCCGCCGACGCACTTGCGGGATCCGCCGGTCCCCTCGCACACGCGGTCGCCCCCCGGCGTGCCCGGCACGTCGTCCGGGACCGCGCCGGCCGCCGTTCCGCCGCTCTTCCCGCTCGGCAACGTACGGAGCGCGCTGATCCGGAGGCGCGTTCGCAACCCGTGCGCGCCGCGCGGGAGGCGTAGGTTCTTCCCGGACATGCGCTTCACGATCTCGCGCGCGACGTCGCCCCACGCCGCCGCGTCGGCGGGCCCGGACACGACGCTCGCCGAGACGACCCTGCCGCTCGCGTCCGACTCGATCTCGAGCGTCGCGACGCCGACGTCGGGCGCGAGGATCGGCGACGCCGCCTCCTTCGCGACGGTGATCAGGGCATTTCCCGGGCTGATCCCGAGCGCGCGATCGTGCGCCGTCAGCTCGTCGCGCAGCATCCTGTCGAGCGCGTGCGACAGGTTCGGCGCCTCGGTGGACGGGGCCGCAGAGGGCACCGCGCTCCCGAGGGGGCCGGTCCAGCGCCCGCCGATCCCGAGATCGATCGGCGCGCGGCGCGTGACCACGACGTCGCCGCGGTCGTCCGCCATCGCGCCATCGCCCGTCGGTTCGACCGCGGTCGCGGGAGACTCCGTCGACGGGAGCGGGGCGGACGGACGCGACGAGCTCCGTCGCACGACCCGCGCGTTCGCCACATCGGATGACGATGGCTCCGTCGGCGGCGAGAGCTCGGCCGTCTGGTCGTCGGCCACGACGTCGATCTCGTCGGCCTTTGGCAGTACGACCACGGACGCACGCGGCGCGCGCATCGAGGCGAGCGCGAAGACCGCGATCGAGTGCGCGCACAGCGCCGCCGCGAGCGTCGTCGGAAAGCGACGGGCGATGCGCACCATCGAACTCTACTGCGCAGCGCGCTCCCTCACAACGCGCCGACGAACGTCAGGAGCGTCGCTCGATCAGCCGCCGTGAGCGCGCGGTAGAGTTGCACCGACTCGCTCGCCTGCGAGCGGAGGCTGTCGTGCGCGAGGATCGCATCCTCGATCGTGGGCGCGCGGTTGTCGTGCAGGTACCTCTTGTCGAAGCGGAGGCCGATGAGCGGCGCGGTGCGCCACTCGCGCGAGTGCGCGTCGCCGTCGACGCCGTCGGCCATCCCATCGGCGAGCCCCGGACCCATGTCGTGAAGGAGCATGTCGGTGTAAATCGGCGCCTCCATGTTCGCGAGGAGCGCGATCGGGTAGTCGGGGCGCGTCTTCATCGACGGCACGTGGCACGCGCTGCACTTCGCCCGATCGAAGAGCGCCGCGCCGGCCGCGTCGGTCTTGCGGCGCGGGATGGCGAGGAGGCGCAAGTACATCGCGCGCGCGTTCACCTCGTCGGCGGTCTCGTCGATGCCCGGCTTGAGGTCGTCGGTGAGGCCGTCCGGGTTTGGGAGCTCGCGGGGGCGGAGCGTGCTCGTGATCCCCATGTCGCCCTGGAGCGCGTCGGCGGTGAAGTCGTCGAGCGTCGCGATCTGCGCCTTCGTACCGAAGCGGCCGATGACGCTCTCGCCCTTTTTGTGCATGTGGAAGCGGGTGTCCGGGTTCGGCTCGGACGCGTACGCCACCTGGTTGATGCGCCCGTGGATCGTGTCGGCGCGCGCCGCCTGCTCCGCCTCGACGCGCTGGATCTCGCTGTCCTGCACCGCCTCCATGTACCCGCGGCCGAGCACCGGCGGGCCGACGCGGATCGAGACCTTCACCGCCGGATCGTTCGGCTGGACGATCGGCGTCTTCGCGCCGGCGGCGCGGAGCGGGCGGATCGTGTGACCGAACGCGAGCTCCGACTGGTCCAGTGCGGGGGTGATCCCGTCGGGGAGGACCACGGTCATCTTCTGCACGAACCCGGGACCGCGCGCGGCCCCTTCGTGGCAGGCGCCGCAGGCGGTGTCCGTGTACAGCGGGCCGAGGCCATCCGGCTCGCCGAGCGGCATGTCGAACAGGTCGTCGCCGACGTGAAATTGCATGACGAGGTCGGGCGTCAAACCGTCGATCGGCACGTCGACAGCATTACCGTCGTCCGGTGCACCGCCGTCGGTCACGAGATCGCCTACCGACGGCGAGAAGACGGAGCACGCGCCGCAACTCGCGCCGAGCCCGAGCGCACAGGCGATCGAGGCGAGAGACGCCGACGCGAGTCGTGATCTCATGAGCTCTGCGCGCTCGTGCGAAAGCTGCGTGGCTACTCCGCGTAGCCCGGATTGCGGCGGTCGAGCCGGCGCAGGAGGCCGGGCCAGACCAGAGCACTGCCGAGGCCGCGCGTGACTTCCTTTTGCATCGCGCGCGCGCCGTCGAGGATCGGCTGCGGAACCTGCACCAGCTCGCCGCCCGCCTGCGCTCGCAATTGGATCATGCAGGTCGATTCGAAGACGTACATCGCCAGGAACGCATCGGCGACGCTGCCGCCGACCGTCAGCAGGCCGTGGTTCCGCAGCATCAAGAAGTTGTTGCTGCCGAGGTCGCGCACCAGGCGCGGCTTCTCCTCGTCGCGCAGCGCCACGCCTTCGTAGTCGTGATAGCCGAGCGAGGACAGCACGAAGATGCTCTGCTGCGAGATCGGCAGCACGCCGCCGCGCTGCGCGGATACGGCGACGCCGTTGACCGAGTGCACGTGCACGACGCAATGCGCGTCTTCGCGTGCTGCGTGGATCGCGCTGTGGATGACGAAGCCGGCGGGATTGATCTCGTACGGCGACGCATCGAGCTTGCGGCCCTCGAGGTCGACCTTGACCAGGCTCGACGCCGTGATCTCTTCGAACAGGAAGCCGTAGGGATTGATCAGGAACTGATGCCCGGGACCGGGCAGCCGCGCCGAGATGTGCGTGAACACCAGATCGTCCCAGCCGAACATGGCGACCAGGCGATACGCCGCCGCGAGGTCCGTGCGCAGCCGCCACTCTTCTGCACTGACCTGGTCGCGCAGCGAGCTCCGTGTACTCATCGATTCGCCTCCGCCGGTGTAGGGCCCCCCATCCTGAGCCAACCGGGCGGTGTGGGCAAGGCGTTGCCCGATCGGCGCCGCGCCATCAGGCCGCGTAGGTCCCGAAGCGGACGCGGAGGTCGGGGAGGGCCCCGGCGATCGCGTCGCGCGCGCGATCACGGAGCTCGGCGACGCCCCCTTCGCCGAGGCCGACCGTCGGGATCGGCGCGAGGACCTTCGCGCACGCGTGCGCCTTTCCGAACCAGCGCGAGTGCTTCGGGCGCATCGCGCGCGTCCCGGCGATCGCCACCGGGAGGACCGGCACGCCGGCGCGGATGGCGAGATGGAACGCGCCGTCCTTGAACGGCAGCAGATCGCCGTCCTTCGACCGCGTCCCCTCGGGGAACATCATGACCGATATCCCGCCCGCGAGTGCGCGCTCGCACTCCTCCATCATCGCGCGGACGCTGTCGCCCTTCCCTCGCCGGAGCGGGATATCGCCGCCCCAGCGCATCGCCCACCCGACGAACGGCGGCTTGAAGAGCTCCTCCTTCGCGACCCATCGCATGTCCCAGGGGAGCCACGACAGGAGGAACGGGTCGGCCTGCGATTCATGGTTCGCCACGACGACGTAGGCCCGGTGATCGATGTCGGGCGGCCGTTCGCCCTCGATCGCGAAGCGCCACAGCGGCGTGAGCCGGCCCGCCGTCCTCCCGAGGCGGCGCATCCAGCGGCCCGGCTCGCGCTGCGTCGGGTCCCCGCGGTGCAGCCGGGAGGAGAGCGCGAGGAACGGGAGGAACGCGGTGAGGACGATCCCGAACTCCGCGTACGTGTACAGGCCGGTGGCGGCGTTCTCGATCTTCCATTTCGGGACGGCCTGTATTCGTCGTGCATCCTCCGCCATCGCGCGCCTCCGCACGATGGCTCATACCGCGCGCGCCACCTCACGATTGTCACGATCGTGCAAGCGCCAACGACGCCGCGCGTCAGCGCTCACGGCGCCTTTCGTTACGCGCCGGCTACAGGCCACGGCGACCACTAGGCTCGCCGCCAGCGCAAAAGTCTTATTCATAGTTGTATATCTCCTCGCCCGGCAAACGCAGGCGTAAACTCGTTTGCCACACGCTGCGGCAGAAAGCCGCGACCGCGGCCCAGTCGTGCCAATTCTCGCCAGAGACAACGCCGCAAAAGACGCGGTCCGACCCGAAGGTCAGCCGTTCGCTCGTTGTGGATTCGTTGCGACAGCGGGGCTACGTCGTCGTTCACGCAAACGACACGGAGCGTTCGCTTCGCATTTGCTCGCTCCGAGTACGATGCCGCGCCATCGAGGAGCGCACACCATCATGCTCAGACACTTAAGCTCATTGTTCGCTGGTTTCGCCGGTGCGACCGCGTTGATCGTCGCGACTGCCGCGGTCGGATGCACGGGTAGCGACGGAGCGGCCGGTCCAGCCGGTACCCCCGGCACTCCGGGCAACGCCGGTACCCCGGGCAGCACCGGTGCTCCGGGGAGCACCGGGCCTGCGGGCGGCGGAGACGCCGGCGCGCCCTCGTCGCACCGCGATGACCCGGCCGCGGCGCTCCCCACCGCGACCAAGATCAAGCACCTCGTCGTCATCTTCGGCGAGAACGAGTCGTTCGATCACTACTTCGGGACGTATCCCAAAGCGGCCAACGGGACGGGCGAGCCGCCGTTCGCGGCGGCGAACGGGACGCCGGCGGTGAACAACCTCACGACGCCACTCGACGTGACGAAGGCGTTCGCGCCGCTCACGGGCGTCGATCTCCTCGGCGCCAACCCGACTTCGGCGAATACCGCAAACGGCGCGGGCGCGGCGAATCCGTTCCGCCTCGGCCGCGGGCAAGCGTCGACCCCCGACATGGGGCACAACTACAAGCCGGAGCAGCAGGCCGCGAACGGCGGGAAGATGGATCTCTTCCCCGCGTTCGTCGGCACCGCCGGGCCGCCGCCGAACGTCGACGGCGGTGCGGCGGCCACGACCGGCGCGGTCATGGGCTATTTCGACGGCAACACGGTGAGCGCGCTGTGGAGCATGGCGCAGAACTACGCGATGAACGACAACACGTGGACGACCACCTTCGGCCCGTCGACGCCCGGCGCGATCAACCTGATTTCGGGGCAGACGAACGGGTTCGGCAAGATGAACCACACGCCGTTCGCAGCGACCCACGCGGTGGCCGACGGCAACGGCGGGTTCACGATGATTGGCGACACCGACCCGCTCGGCGACGTCTGCTCGGTCGGCGCCGATCAGAACACGATGGCGGGGCGCAACGTCGGCGACCTGCTCAACGCGAAGAACGTGAGCTGGGGGTGGTTCGAAGGCGGCTTCGATCTCACGCTCACGAACGCGAACGGTACGACCGGGTGCCTCCGTTCGACGCAGCAGACCGTCCCGAACGGCCTGTTCACGTCGGTCGATTACATCCCGCACCACCAGCCGTTCCAGTATTACCCGAGCACCGCCAACCCGAACCACCTCCGCCCGAGCAGCGTGACGGCGATCGGCAATACGCTCGAGGACGACGGGAAGACGGTCGATCCGGCGAATCACCAGTACGACAGCCACGATTTCTTCGACGCGCTCGCGGCGGGGAGGTTCCCTGCGGTCTCGTACCTGAAGGCGCCGGCATACCAGGACGCTCATCCCGGGTATTCGAACCCGGTCGACGAGCAAGCGTTCATCGTGCAGGTGGTGACCGCGGTGCAGGCGAGCGGCTTCTGGGACTCGACCGCGATCGTCCTCACGTACGACGACTCCGACGGCTGGTACGATCACCAGGCGCCGCCGATCGTGAATTCGTCGGCGAGCGCGGTGGACGCGCTGAACGGCGCGGGGTCGTGCACGTCGGGCGTGCAGCAGGGCGGCTCGGCGCCGGCGACGCCGCTCATGGGGAACGACGGGAAGCCTGCGCAGGGGCGCTGCGGCTACGGCACGCGCATCCCGCTGCTCGTCGTCTCGCCGTTCGCCAAGAAGAACTACGTCGATCACACGCTGGTCGATCAGACGTCGGTGCTCCGCTTCATCGAAGACAACTGGCTCGGCTCGGAGCGGATCCAGCAGGGCGGGTCGTTCGACACGATCGCGGGGACGCTCCAGAACATGCTCAATCTGTGAGCGGCGATCGCGTGGAGAGGGCGCGCGTCTCGCGGCGCGCGCTCCTCTACGGCGGCGCGGGGATCGCCGCGGGCGCGACGACGCTGGCCATGGTGCGACTCTTCGGGCCCCGCGCGCGCGGGGCCGCGGGGTCCGCGCTCGCTCCTCCGGCGCGCGGCGCTCCGTTCTGCGGGAGCGCGGCGAGCGCGGCGCCGGCCGCCGTGTCGCCGCCGCGCGCGCCGCTCCACCCCGACGCGCTCACGCCGTTCGTCGACGCGCTTCCGATCCCACGCGTGCTCGCGCCGGCCGGGCGGCGCCCTCATCCGACGATCGCCGGGCGCGAGATATCCCATTATCGGGTCGAGATGCGCGAGGCGACGATCCGCGTGCACCGCGACGTCCCGCCGACCCGGATGTGGACGTACGAAGGGGCGATGCCCGGCCCGACGATCGAGGCGCGGAGCGGCGAACCGATCTCGATCGAGTGGGTGAACGCGCTCCCCGAGCGCCACCTCCTCCCGATCGATCACACGCTCCACGGCGCAGGCGCCGATCTCGCCGACGCACGCGCCGTCGTCCACGTACACGGCGCGCGCGTCCCGCCGGAGAGCGACGGATATCCCGAGCAGTGGATCGCCCCCGGAGGGTCGATCGTCGCGCAATATCCCAACGAGCAGGACGCGGCGATGCTCTGGTATCACGATCACGCGATGGGGCTCGAGCGGCTGAATCAATATGCCGGACTGCTCGGCTCGTTCATCGTCCGCGACGCGGCCGAGGACGCCCTCGATCTACCGCGTGGCGATCGCGAGATCCCGCTCGTCCTGTGCGATCGGCTGTTCTTCGCCGACGGTCAGCTCCATTATCCCGTCTCCGAAGATCCGCGCGCGCCGTGGGTGGAAGACGTGTTCGGCGACGCGCCGCTCGTGAACGGGAAGCTCCGCCCGTACGTCGAAGTCCAGCCGGGCGCCTACCGGCTGCGCGTCGTGAACGCGTCGAACGCGCGGATCTACGCGCTCGAGATGTCCGACGGCAGGACGATTCACCAGATCGGCACCGACCAGGGCCTCCTCGCGTCACCCGTCGCCTGCGATCGCGTCACCCTCGCCCCGGCGGAGCGCGCCGACATCGTCGTCGACTTCTCTGACGCCGCCGGTAGCGCGCTCGTCCTTCGAAGCGGAGCCATCCCGCTCCTCCAATTCCGCGTCGCGCGGGCGGCCGCCGCGCCCCGCCGCGCGCTCCCGCGGCGACTGCGAACGATCGCGCCGCTGTCACCCGAAGGCGCCGTGACGACGCGCACGCTCACGCTCGACGCGTACCACGACCCGGCGCACGACCGGATGCTCATGCTCCTCGGCGGAAAATATTGGCACGATCCGGTGACGGAGCGGCCGGTGCTCGGGACGATCGAGATCTGGCAATTCGTCAACCGCACCGAGGACACCCACCCGATCCATCTGCACCTGGTTCGTTTCCAGATCCTCGACCGCCAGGTGTTCGACGTCGACGAGTACAACACGTCGGGGAAGATGATCCCGATCGGCGATCGCGTGCGCCCCGAGCCGGGCGAAGCCGGCTGGAAAGACACGGTGCGCGTCGAGCCGGGGATGATCACGCGGATCATCGCGCGATTCGACGGATACGTCGGGCGGTACGTCTGGCATTGCCATCTGCTCGAGCACGCGGCGAACGAGATGATGCGGCCGTTCGACGTCGTCGCGCCGGCGTAGTGTCCTCCCTGCGAGCAGGACGCCGTCTCGCGCGTCAACTCCGTGCGTGGTGAATTTCGGCGATGGGCCCCGTGGATTTCGAGAGTCGGCGAGTGCGTCGGCCTCGGCGACCAGCGCGAGGCGACCACGCTACCCACGCGAGCGAGAGCGCGCGGCGAGCGAGCTCCAGCGCTCGCGCGTGATCGCCCATGTCACCGGCCGTGGTGAGCGCGCGACCCGACCGTTACCCAAGCGCCGCGCTCCTCCAAAATCGCCACACGCGCGAAGCGCTGCCGCGCGGGACACGTTCGGAGTCGACCCGCGGAGAAATAGCCTCTGGCACGCTCGTTCGCGCCGTGGCACATCGCCTGCTACGCCCGTTCCGTGCGGCCCCTCGGGTGGAGGCGCGGCGCCCAACAATTGGGCTCCACGCGCGTGCTGTCCGATCGTCGCCACTCGCACGACTCGAGCTTGGACATCGACATATCCCTGGACATCGACATCTCGCCATCGGGAGCTCCAACGATGAATGTGCCGAAGCTCGTTTCCTGGTCCACGCGCGCCGCCGGCACCGCGCTCCTCCTCGCCGCGCCGGCGTGCAGCAGCACGTCGACGATGCCGTCGGCGACCGTGTCGGCGATCGCCGTCTCACCCAACCCGTGCGTGGTCGGTCACACCGACTCGCGGCAGATGTCGGCGCTCGCGACGCTCCCGGATGGGACCAAGAAGGACGTCACGAGCGACCCGTCGACGACGTGGAACTCGGACAACACCAACACCGCGACCGTCGACCCGAAGGGCGTCGTGGTCGGCGTGAACGCCGGCATCACGACGATCACCGCGACATATCAAGGCGCGAGCGGCGACGTGAAGTGCACCGTCGGCCCGTGATGTCGTGACGCCCCCTGGAACACCGCGACGGGCACGCGGACATCCAGCGGTTTCGTGAGGAGGTTGAACCCGACGAGCCTGGGAGTCTAGATGAGGACGCCGAACGGGAGGGTGAGAGCACCGGCCTTGACACTTGGGCTTTCGTCGAGCACCCTCCCGCCTCGTGCGTACCGGACTCCATCATTGCCATCATCACCCCTCGCGGGGCCGGCTGATGGTGTGAGTCCACGCTGTAGGAACTGAACGCCACCGACGCCGGCATCGTCCGGCGTCGCGCGTTTTGTGGTGAGCGCTCGTTGCCGGACGGT
>Ga0207670_10000884_pt1 | contig 15793 bp, 18 predicted proteins | sample KBSS23HmetaG_FD_184339 | JGI IMG/M metagenome (GOLD analysis project Ga0207670, IMG submission 184339) | Switchgrass rhizosphere microbial communities from Kellogg Biological Station, Michigan, USA - KBS S2-3H metaG (SPAdes) (version 2) | ecosystem: Host-associated > Plants > Roots >... | reverse complement strand
AACAAGGACCACATCTTCCTGCACCTCGACCATCTCGATCCGGCGGTGCTGCACGAGCGGCTGCCCGGCATCACCGAGAGCGCGCGCATCTTCGCCGGCGTCGACCTCACCCGCGAGCCGATCCCGGTGATCCCGACCGTGCATTACAACATGGGCGGCATCGCCACGAACTGGAAGGGCGAGGCGTTGACCAAGAAGAACGGCGACGCCGACACTGTAATTCCGGGCCTGATGGCGCTGGGCGAGGCTGGCTGCGTCTCGGTGCACGGCGCCAACCGGCTCGGCTCGAACTCGCTGATCGATCTCGTGGTGTTCGGCCGCGCCGCGGCGCTGCATCTCGCCGAGATCCTGACGCCCAACGACAAGCAGCCCGAGCTGCCGAAGGATTCCGCCGACCGCGCGCTCGCCCGCCTCGACCGGCTGCGCAATGCTTCGGGCAGCACGCCGACCGCCGAGCTTCGCGGCCGCATGCAGAAGGTGATGCAGAACAATTGCGCGGTGTTCCGCACTGGCGAAGTCCTGCAGGAAGGCCACAAGCTGATCCATGAGGCCTACAGCGCCGCCGACGACGTGCGCATCACCGACCGTTCGCTGATCTGGAATTCCGACCTGATCGAGACCTTGGAATTCGACAATCTGATCGCACAGGCCGTGGTGACGATGGATGCGGCGCTCAATCGCACCGAGAGCCGCGGCGCTCACGCCCGCGAGGACCATCCCGACCGCGACGACAAGAACTGGATGAAGCACACGCTGACCTGGATGGACGACAAGGGCAACGTGACGATCGACTACCGCGGCGTCCACACCTACACGCTCACCAACGACGTCGCCTACATCGAACCCAAGGCAAGGGTGTATTGAACATGGTCCAGCTCACCCTTCCGCAGAATTCCAAGATCACCGAGGGCAAGACCTGGCAGCGCCCGACCGGCGCGCGCCGTGTCACGCCATTCCGCATCTACCGCTGGAATCCGGACGACAGCGCCAATCCGCGCGTCGACACCTATTTCGTCGACCGCGACGACTGCGCGCCGATGGTTCTCGACGCCTTGATCTGGATCAAGAACAAGATCGACCCGACCTTGACGTTCCGCCGCTCCTGCCGCGAGGGCGTCTGCGGATCGTGCGCCATGAACATCGACGGCACCAACACGCTCGCCTGCACCAAGGGTATGGACGAGATCAAGGACACCATCAAAATCTATCCGTTGCCGCACTTGGCCGTGGTCAAGGACCTGGTGCCGGATATGTCGAATTTCTACGCGCAATACGCCTCGATCGAGCCGTGGCTGAAGACCAAGACGCCGATGCCGGAAAAAGAATGGAAGCAGAGCCACGAGGACCGCAAGAAGCTCGACGACCACTACGAGTGCATCCTGTGCGCGTGCTGCTCGACCTCGTGCCCGAGCTACTGGTGGAACGACGACCGCTACCTCGGCCCCGCCGCCCTGCTGCAAGCCAATCGCTGGATCAACGACAGCCGCGACGAGGCGACCGGCGAACGGCTCGACAACCTGGAAGATCCGTTCCGGCTGTACCGCTGCCACACCATCATGAACTGCACCAAAGCCTGCCCGAAAGGCCTCAATCCGGCGAAGTCGATCGCCGAGATCAAAAAGAAGATGGTCGAGCGGCAGGTTTAACGCCGGCCATGATCGACCACATCGGATTTCCGGTTTCGGATTACGCCAAGTCGAAGGCCTTCTATACGAAGGCGCTTGCCCCGCTCGGCTATAGCCTCGTGATGGAGGTCGGCGACGACGTGACTGAAAGCCGCGCGCCGGCTGCGGGCTTCGGCGCCGGCGGCAAGCCGGATTTCTGGATCGGCGGCGAAGGCGGCCTGGAGCGGGCGGTGCATGTCGCCATCGTCGCGAAGGATCGCGCCAGCGTCGGCGCCTTCCACCGGGCCGCGCTCGCGGCCGGCGGCAAGGACAACGGCGCACCGGGATTGCGGCCGCACTACCACGCCAACTACTACGGCGCCTTCGTGCTCGATCCGGACGGCCACAACATCGAGGCCGTCTGCCACGCGCCGGCTTAGCCGCGCCAACCCGGCGGCGGTCCGTGCTCGCGGATAGCCTCGACGATCTCGCGATGCTTGCGGTTTTCGCGGTTGTGATAGATCGCGATGACGGCGTGCGCCGACGGCACCAGCAACAGCACATGGAAGATCAGGCCGAAGAACAGGCACGGCACGATCAGCATGATGTTGAATATCGCCGCGAAAAGCTGGCCGTTGAGCAAGAGCGCCAGCGGCGGAACGAAGACGGCGAGGATGTAGATCATCACAGCCACCCCAAGGATCGCTCCAGGTGCGATCGGCGGGGAAACATATAGGAACGCTTCGCCGGTTTGCCAGAAGCGGTGCGTGGGCGGAACTTCGGATGCCGGCGCGACGTTTCCCTCCATTACGGAGCGCCCCATGGCCGACCCAAACGATATCGACCGTGTCTGGGATATCCTCGACGGCCACAGCGTCGGGATGCTGACAACGCAGTTTTCCGGAGGCTTGCGGGCGCGGCCGTTGGATGCGCGCCCCGACCGCGACGCCGGTGCGATCTTTTTCGTCACCGACGTCCGCGCGGCAAATCTGGAAGAAGCTCGACGACATGTGGTGGAGGGGACCGGACGATCCGAACGCCCGTGTGCTCAAAATCGAACCGGTGACGGCTGAGCTTTGGGACGGTCCGTCGAGCTCCCTGGTCGCGGCGTACGAGTTCGCCAAGTGGAGAATGACCGGCGAGAAGCCGTTGCTCGGCGAGAACCGGAAGAAGACGGTGGCGATGGGTTAGGGCCGTTCACTTGCACTGACTTGGAGTTCGTCATGGCCGGGCTTGTCCCGGCCATCCACGCCTTTCTTTGTCGCTAAGCAAGGCGTGGATGCCCGCGACATAGGCGAGCGTAGCGACGCCGTCCTTCGGACGGCTATGCGCGGGCATGAAGGCGGAGCCTGATGCAAATGCTCTGAGCCCGAAAATTCAGCCTTGCGGTGGCCGGTCGTCGCGCGGCGATTTCTTCCAAACCCACCAGGTTCCGACGCCAAGCGCGGTCAGCGCCCAGGAGGCCGCGGCGAAAATAATCGCGGCCGAGAATGCGATCGGCGCGAACACATATTGCACCACATCGATCTTCTCGCCGATCAGGAACACTGCCGCCAGGATGCCGGCGAGGATGAAGGTGCCGGCTGACAGATAAGCGATGACCAACAGACCGCCGGCAATCAGCGCCGAACCCGTCGTCAGCGCGATCTTGCCCATTAAATTCCGCATGGCGTGGCCTGCCCTTCCGGCAACACACGAGCGCGCAGCGGAATGCGGCGCGGTTACCTGTCGAATTTCTTCCGGCGCATACCAAGCGTGCGCAGCCGCAGCGCGTTGAGCCGGATGAAGCCCTCGGCGTCCTTCTGGTCGTAGGCGCCCTTGTCGTCCTCGAAGGTTACAAGCGTGGAGGAGTACAAAGACTTCCGGCTTTCGCGGCCGGCCATCAGCACATTGCCCTTGTAGAGCTTGAGCCGCACCTCACCCTCGACGTGTTCCTGGCTTTTGTCGATCAGCGCCTGCAGCATTTCGCGCTCCGGCGTGAACCAGAAGCCGTTGTAAATGAGTTCAGCGTAGCGCGGCATCAGATCGTCTTTCAGATGCGAAGCGCCGCGGTCGAGCGTGATCGACTCCATCGCGCGGTGCGCCGCCAACAGGATCGTGCCACCCGGTGTCTCATAGACGCCGCGCGACTTCATGCCGACGAAGCGGTTTTCGACGAGGTCGATGCGGCCGATGCCGTTGGTCTTGCCGAGCGCGTTGAGCTCGGTGAGGATCGCCGCGGGTGAAAGCTTTTTGCCATCGAGGCTGACGGGATCGCCCTTGTCGAAGCCGATGCGGACTTCGGTCGCCTGGTCGGGCGCCTCCATCGGCGAGACGGTGCGCTGATAGACCACCGGCGGCGCTTCCTTCGACGGGTCCTCCAGCACCTTGCCCTCGGATGACGAGTGCAGCAGGTTGGCGTCCACCGAAAACGGCGCTTCGCCCTCTTTGTCCTTGGCGATCGGGATCTGGTGCTCGCGCGCGAACGCCAGCAGATCATCGCGGCCCTTGAACGACCATTCGCGCCACGGCGCGACAATCTTGATCGACGGATCGAGCGCGTAGTAGGTCAGCTCGAACCGCACCTGATCGTTGCCTTTGCCGGTTGCGCCGTGACAGACCGCGTCGGCGCCGACCTTGTGCGCGATCTCGATCTGTTTTTTTGCGATCAGCGGCCGCGCGATCGAGGTGCCCAAGAGGTAGGTGCCCTCGTACAGCGCATTGGCCCGGAACATCGGGAAGACGTAGTCGCGAACGAACTCCTCGCGCAGATCCTCAATGAAGATGTTCTGCGGCTTGATGCCGAGGAGAATCGCCTTCTCGCGGGCGGGAGCCAACTCCTCGCCCTGGCCGAGATCGGCGGTGAAGGTCACGACCTCGCAGCCGTAGGTGGTCTGCAACCACTTCAGGATGATCGAGGTGTCGAGCCCGCCGGAATAGGCGAGCACGACCTTTTTGATGTCGCCTTTCGGCATGATGGGGTCCGTCGGTCGAAATTCGCGCGGACTATAGGGGGAATGCCGGGGGGTGCAACACCGCTCCAGCTCAAAGAAACGCCCGCGCAAGTCGCGCGGGCGTCGCAAATTCGCTCAGACTATGTGGTTTAGTCGCAGACTCGGACGCGCGGCCGCACCCATGCGCCGCGATAGCCGTCCCAGACCGGTTCGCCGCGGGTCCAGTAGCAGGACGAAGGTGGCGGGGCGACATAGACCGGCGCTGGCGCGTAGTAACGCGGCTGCGCCGCCGCGGCGCCGAGCATGCCGCCGACCGCAAGGCCGCCGATCACACCGGCCGCCACTGCGCCACCATTGCTGCCTGCCTGGGCCGGAGCCGGCAGGATCGCCGCGCCCATAGCCGCGGCCGTGACCAGAACGATCAAACCCCTCGTCATGATGAGATTCCTCAGGTTGTGGCGACCGACTCTCGCGGCCGCACATGCCATAATCGAAGCACGGACAAGCTTAACAACGGATGAATAACGGCTTTTTTGGGTAGACTGGCCGGCGGTTCGGGTGGGTCGAATGCAAGCGTATATTCAAGGGCGTAACGTCAATCTCACGTTCCGGCCGCCGAACCGGGGGCCAGTGCGGGCGCTGCAAAACTTCGACATCGACATCGAAGAGGGCGAATTCCTGTCGATCGTCGGCCCATCGGGCTGCGGCAAAAGCACCTTCCTGAACGTGCTGCTGGGGTTGATCCGCCCGGATTCCGGCGATGTGCGGATGCAGAACAAGCCGATCACCGGCCCGGGCACCGACCGGGCCATGGTGTTTCAGGAGTTCGGCTTGCTGCCCTGGCGCACCGTGCAGCACAACGTCGAGCTCGGCCTCGAGCTCAAGGGGATGGCGGCGCAGGCACGCCACCAGGTGTCGCAACCGCTGATCGAGATGACCGGGCTCGCCGGCTTCGAAAGCCACTATCCGCACGAACTCTCCGGCGGCATGAAGCAACGCGTCGGCCTCGCCCGCGCGCTCGCCACCGACCCCAATGTGCTGCTGATGGACGAGCCGTTCGCCGCGCTCGACGCGCAAACTCGCGACCTGATGCAGGTCGAGCTCCTGCGCATCTGGCAAACCGCGAAGAAGACCGTGCTGTTCGTCACCCACCAGATCGAGGAGGCGATCTACCTCTCGGACCGGGTCATGGTGATGACCAAGCGCCCCGGCCGCGCCAAGAAAATCTTCAAGATCGATCTGCCGCGCCCGCGCGACTACGAAATGCGGGTGACGCCCGAGTTCAACGAGCTCAAGCTGCTCATCTGGAACGAGCTCAAGGACGAGATTACGGTGTAGCCGATGCTGGACGATGCACCGCGCCAAAGTTTCGCCGGTAAGCACCGCAAGGTGCTGTTGGGCTTGCTTGCCGTCGCGATCTTCTTCGCCGCTTGGCAGGCCGCGTTCCTCGTCTTTCCGTTCAACCCGCTGTTCATCTCCAAGCCCGATCTGATCGCCAATGCCTTGGTCTATATCCTGGTCAGCGGTGACCTTCTGCGCGACCTCGCCATCAGCGCGGTGCCGTTTCTCTACGGCTTCACCGCCGCTGTGGTGATCGGCGTGCCCCTTGGCATCGTCATGGGCTGGCGGGAACGGGTCAGCTATGCGCTCGATCCGATCATGACGGTGTTCTATGCGAGCCCGCTCGTTGCGCTCGCTCCGCTCGTGATCGTGTTCTTCGGCGTCGGCGTCTCCGGCAAGGCGATCATCATCTTCGTGCTCGCGGTATTTCCCTTCATCTTCAACGCCCAGGCCGGCGTGCGTGCCGTCGATCCGCTCTTGATCAACGTGGTGCGCTCGATGGGCGGCTCGGAATGGGACCTCTATCGGAAGGTGATCGCACCGGGCGTGCTGCCCTATATCATCGCGGGCGCCCGCATCGCGGTGGGTCGCGGCTTGATCGGCATCCTGGTCGGGGAATTCTTCGCGGCGTCAGAGGGCATCGGCTACGCCATCGCCCGCTTCGGCGACCTGTTCGCCCTCGACAAGATGTTTGCCTGCATCTTCGCCATCATGGTCATCGCCGTGGTGCTGACCGAGGGCATCCGCTGGGCGGAGCGCTCGGCGTTTCCGTGGCGGGTAGGACAATGACCGAGACGCGCACGCTTCCCGCGGACCTTTCGGCCGGCGAGCTCGGTGCGCCAGGCAAGAGCCTATGGCATCGGCTGGAGCCGACGATTCTCGGCAGCGCCAGCATCGTCATCCTGCTTTTGCTGTGGGAGGTGCTGCCGCGCATCATCACCATGAAGGCCGGCACCAAGCTGTTCTTCACCACGCCGAGCGAGATCGTCGGTACGCTGTGGCGGCTGTTTTCGACCGGCACGATCTGGACGCCGCTTGCGGTGAGCGCATCGGGCTTCGCGCTGGGCCTGGGCCTCGCCATCGTGGTCGGACTGCCGCTCGGCGTGCTGATCGGGCGTTCGCGCACGCTCAATGCCATGCTCGATCCGTTCATCACCGCGTTCAACGCCACCCCGCGGCTCGTTTTCCTACCCCTGGTGATGCTGTGGTTCGGGCTTGGGCTTTGGACCAAGGTCGTTATCGTCTTCATCGGCGCGCTGTTCCCGATCCTGATCAACACCTACGAGGGCGTGCGCAACGCCGACCGAACGCTAATCAACGTGGTGCGCTCCTTCGGCGCCAGCGAATGGGATGTCGCGCGGCTCGTGGTGGTGCCGAACGCGATGCCCTACATCATCGCCGGCCTGCGGCTCGCGATCGGCCGGGCCGTGCTCGGCGTCGTGGTGGCGGAGTTCTTCGGCTCGGAGTCGGGGCTCGGCGTGATGATGGTGCAGGCCGCCGGACGCTACCAGGTCGACGTGGTGTTCTCCGGCCTGATCGTGTTTGCGGTGCTGTCGCTGGTGCTGACCTGGATGGTGCAGCTGTTGGAGAACCGGCTCGGCCGGTGGCGGCCGCAGCGCGCGGGCGGGGAGTAATTCAAATGGCGATGGCCGTCGCGTCGTAGTTGTACAGCCAGTCCATCCGTTCCCTGAGGCGGACCTGCTGCCATTCCCGCGCGACCTCAACGGCGATCAGATCCTTGTCGGCGAGACGTGGCTCAAAGGCGCTCGCCTTGTTTTCGCTGGCCTTGCGAACCACCATGGACGTCCGGTCTTTGCGAATTTCCTCGTAGCGGGCGAACGCAACACCTGGTTCGCCGAAATATTTGTCGAGACAGGCGGCCACGACATAGCCGTCCTCGATAGACATCACGCCGCCCTGCCCGAGGAACGGCAGCGTCGGATGACACGCATCGCCGAGCAAGGTGACGCGCCCTTTGGACCATGTCTCCATCGGCTCGCGGATCATCAAGGCCCATTTGTACGGCTTTTCGATCTCGTCGATCATGAGCTGAACGTCGGCATGCCAATTTCGGAAATCGTTTCGCAGCTCTTCCGTCGTTCCCGCCGTCGACCACGACTCGACCTGCCAATCGGCCCGCTCCGACGTGCTGACGAAATTCATCAGCTCGCCGCGACGCACCGGGTAGTGCAGCACATTGCCGTGGGGCCCAAGCCAATTGGTCCCGACCATCTCGGCAAGATGGGGAGGCAACCGGTCCATCGGGATCAGTCCGCGCCACGCGATGCAGCCGGTGAACACCGGCCGGCTCGGTCCGAACAGGCAGACCCGGACCTTGGAGTGGATGCCGTCGGCGCCGATCACATAGGGCGCCTTCACCACGCTGCCGTCCTCGAACGTCGCTTCCGCATGGCCGCCCGCAGAGCTGACCGCAACGCAGCGCCGATCGAGGGTGATGGCATCGGGCTTCAGAGACCGGACTGCGTTGGCGAGCAGAGTGTGCAAATCGCTTCGGTGCAGCATCAGATGCGGCGTACCGAAGCGCTCGATGCTCTTGTTGCCGAGGTCGAACCAGTTCCATGTTTCGCCGGTGCTCCAGTGACGCAGCACGCGGCGTTCCGGCCGGACCTGAACCTGGTTCAGCGCAGTCTCCAATCCCAATGCAAAGAGAACGCGGCTGCCGTTGGAACTGATCTGGATGCCGGCTCCAATTTCTTTCAGCTGGTTTGATTGATCGTAGATCTGGACGTCGATGCCACGCCGAAGCAGCGCCAGCGCGGCGGTCAATCCGCCGATACCGCCGCCGACAACAACAACATTCCTCGACGCATTCATGGAGCACTCCGCTCGATTTGATCGTTCTGGACCGTTGGTGAAGCTTATTGGCTTTTCACGCCGGATGCCTTCACCACCGCGGCCCAGCGCGGAATTTCCGCTGCGATAAAGCCGGCGAAATCCTGCGATGAACCAATTCTGGTCTCAAAGCCGAGCTTTTTCAGGCTGGCTATCAGCTCCGGCGATTGCAGGGCCCCGTTGATCGCGGCATTGAGCTTTTTCACGATGTCGGCAGGGGTTCCGGCCGGCGCCCACACGCCTGCCCAGTATTCCAGCGACAGCTCTTCGATGCCGAGCTCTTTCATGGTCGGAACCTGCGGCAAATCAGAGCTGCGCTGCGGACTGGAAATGGCCAGCGCCTTGATCTTGCCCTCCCGGATCAGCGGCAGCACGGTCGCAGGCGTGGGCCAGTACATATGGACGCGACCGCCAAGCATGTCGGGAATGACGAGCGCGCCGCCGCGGTAGGGAACGCTGGTGATGTCGAGGCCGTGCAGCCGATTGAAGTATTCGCCGACGAGCTGGGACACCGTCCCCTGCGCAAAACCCAGACTCAGCTTGCCGGGATTGGCTTTCGCATAATCGACGAACTCCTTAACCGAATTCGCCGGCACCTCGGCATTGATCGTCAGCAGGCACGAGTTGCTGGCAACGAACGCAATCGGAGTGAAATCCTTCTGCGGATCGTATTCCATCTGTTTGGTCAAAGCGGGCTCGATCACCAGAGCCGAGCTTGAGAACAGCAGCGTATAGCCGTCGGCAGGCGCGTTCGCGGCCGCCTTCGATCCGATCGTGGTGCCGCCGCCCGGCTTGTTGTCGATGACAACAGGCTGATTCAATTTCTCCTGCAGTTGTTGCGTCAGCAATCGGGCCACCACGTCGTTCGGCGATCCGGGCGTGTAGGGCACGATGATTCGGATCACCTTGCTCGGAAAATCTTGAGCAAGGGCCGGATCGGGTTGACCGGTCAGCACCAGCGCCGCAAGAGCGGCAACAACGGCAAGTCTGGCCATGGCGGCCGTCATCACTTCGGCTTGGCATCCAGCTTGGTCGGCACGTAGTTCATTGCCTTGAGCGTGCCATCCAGCACGTCCCGCGCCAGATACTGCTCTGGATCGGGCAGCGGCTTGTCCTTTGGCCACTGGTTCGCCGCAATCAGGTCGAGCCGCCGGGATTCGAAGATTTCCCGGTAGAGATCGGCCGGCAATTCGGCGGCGAAGGTGTTGTGCAGCTCTTCCCACAACACGCCCGCCTCGGCGTCGCTCTGCACGCCAAGATGCTCCTTCATCGAGGTGTAGGAGCCCTCCTTGTTGTCGCGGTAGTACATCACGCCCTTGGCGATGGCGCGGATGAACCTCTTCACGGTGTCGGGATTCTTCTGGAAGAACGCCTCGGTGCACCAGAACGCGCCGCCGGCGCGCGGCAGATAGTCGCCGGTCCGCAGCAGTACGTTGAAGCCCGCCTGCCTGGCCTGGTAGGCGCGCGGCACCGAGACGAGCGCCGCGGCGATGTCGCCGTTGGCCAGCGCCGCCATGCGTTCCGGCTCACCCTGGAACTGGATCACCTTGTAGTCGCGGCCAACCTTCATGTTGAAGAAGCGATCGAGTGTGGTGGCACCCTCGTCATAGTCGGCCGCGCCGACGCGGGCGTAGCCCAGCGTCTTGCCCTTGAGGTCCTCGACCTTCTTGATCTCCGCCTTGGCGACGATGATGTATTGCGGCTTGAGCGACTGGTTGACGATGTACTTAAGCGGCGCACCCGCGGTCAGCACCGCATTCGCACCTCCCGACGGGATCGGCACGAAGTCAAGGTTGCCGGTCAGCCCCGCCGTGATCATCGGTCTGCCCTGCAATTCGATCCAGCGCGCGTCCAGGCCCTCCTCCTTGAAGAAGCCCTTATCCATCGCGATGTAGCTCGGGATGTGCAGGCCGATGCCGCCGACGATTTTGCCAACGGTGATCTTGGTCTGGGCGATGGCGGCGCCGGACGGCAGCGCGATCGCCACGGCCAGGGCGGCCGCTCGCAAAGTCCTCATGGATCCGATCCTCCCGGGCCCCGCCGGTACCGGCGGATGCCGCGGAGCAAGCCTACACCTCAGCGCGTCGGCGCGTCGAGCTTGGTCGGGACGTAGCCCATGTCCTTGAGCGTCGGATCGAGCAGTGTACGCACCAGGAATTGCTCGGGATCAGGCAGCGGCTTGTCCGGCGGCCATTGCTTGGCGGCGATCATGTCGATGCGGCGCGACTCGAAGATTTCGCGAAACTGTTCGGCGGGAAGCTCGGCGCCCATCGTGTTGTGGGTTTCCTCCCAGACGATCTCGGCGTCCTGGTCGGTGGCAACGCCGAGATGCTCCTTGAGGGTCGCGATCGAGCCTGCCTTGTTGTCGCGGTAATACATCACGCCCCTGGCGATGGCGCGGATGAATCTCTTCACCGCATCGGGACGCTCGTCGACCGTAACCTTGCGCGTCCAGAACGAGCCGCCGGCCCGCTGGATGTAGTCGCCGACCCGCACCAGAACCTTCATGCCCGCGCTGATCGCCCGCGGCGCATGCGGCACCGAGACCAGCACCGCATCGACGTCGCCGTTGATCATCGCTGCGACCCGCTCGCCTTCGCCCTGGAATGAGATCACCTTGTAGTCCTTGCCGACCTCCATCTTGAACGCACGCGACATCACGGCGGCGCCTTCATCGTAATCGGCGGAGCCGGCCCGGCCATAGCCGAGCGTCTTGCCGCGCAGGTCCTCGGGCTTGGTGATGCTTGGCTTCACCACAATGAGCCACTGCGACTTCAACGACTCGCCGACCACGTAGCGGATTTCGGCGCCGCTCAGCGCCGCCTGCGAGCCGCCGGATGGGATCGGAATGAAGTCGATGCTGCCGGTCAGTCCGGCGGTGACCAGCGCGCGTCCGGGCAAGGTGATGAAGCTGGCGTCGAGCCCTTCGGCTTTATAGAAGCCCTGATCCATCGCGATGTAGCTCGGGATGTGAAAGCCGCTGCCGCTGGTGATCTTGCCGACCGTGATCTTGGTCTGAGCTTGAGCCACTGCCGGCCCGATCGAAGCGGCAAATGCGACCGCCGCCAGGGCCATGGTGGAGCGAAGCATTCGCATCTCCCGCCTCCCGTGCTGAACCATCCGGATTGTAGGCCCGGCTTCGGCGCCGAGGCCAGACTGCGCGGGTGGCGAAAATGGCGGCAGAGTGCCGCGTACGTGAGCGCCACGGCCGTCAACCGTGTCGATTAACCGCGTGCCTTAACCTCACGAATGGATCGCGCTACTCGACCAAAGGCCATTCCCTTACATCTCGTCGCAACGAAATTTCTCATGATGCGAGGGAAAAGTGCGACTGCTTAAAGCGTTCTCCGTGGCCGTTGTTTTGTCGTCCGTGCTCGCAGCGCCGGCGCTTGGCGCAACCTGCAACCCGCCGGGCGGTTTCAACGCCTTCCTGACCGAGTTCAAGAAGGAGGCCGCGGCGCAAGGCGTCTCGCGGCGGGGTCTGAGCGCGCTCGACGGCATGACCCTCGACGAGTCGGTGCTTGCCGCCGACAAGCGCCAGGGCGTGTTCAAGCAGACCTTCGAGGAATTCTCCGGCCGCATGATCTCGCGCGACCGCATGACCAAGGGCTTGCGCCTCATGCAGACGCACGCCGCTACGCTGCGCAAGGTCGAGCAGCAGTTCGGCGTGCCGCCCGCGGTTGTCGTCGCGATCTGGGGTCTCGAAACCGACTTCGGTGTCAGCGTCGGCAAGAAAGAAGTGATCCGTTCGGTGGCGACGCTCGCCTTCGACTGCCGCCGCACCGACATGTTCCAGGCCCAGCTCATCGACGCGCTCCGCATCGTCGATCGCGGCGACCTCACACCTGCTGAAATGCGCGGCGACTGGGCCGGCGATTTCGGCCAGACCCAGTTCCTGCCGTCGGCCTATTACAAATACGCGGTCGACTTCGACGGCGACGGCCGGCGCGACTTGGTGCACAGCGTGCCGGACGTGCTCGCCTCCACCGCCAACTACCTGAAAGGCTACGGCTGGAAGGCCGGCCAGCGCTGGAACGAAGGCGATCCGAACTTTGAAGCGATCCGCGGCTGGAACAAGGCCATGGTCTACGCCAAAACCATCGCGGCCTTTGCCGTACGTCTCGAAGGCGGCGGCGCCCGCGCCGAAGAGCTGCGGCGCTGATCGTCTAACTTTTTTCCAAGCTTTCCTGCGACTTCATCGCCGGGCCAATAGCCCGGCGATTTTTTCAGGCTGGCGTCACCGGCGGCTGCGGCACGGGCTGCGGCGGCTTGAACACCGGCTTCCAGAAGCCGGCGCTCCAGCCGGCCACCGCCCAGTAGGCGAACCCGGCCACAATCCCGGCGCCGATCGCGATCAGCGGCTCATCGCTCAAGTCATATGTCTTGTTGAAGGCGCCGATCGACATGAGACTGACCGCCGCCGACAGGCCGCCGTTGGCGACATGGTACATCCACGAGCGGATCGCGAACGCCTCGGCAATCATCGCCCCGAGCGCCGCCGGCATCAGCATGACGCCCGATCCCACCGCCAGCATCGGAACGAGGACCAGAAACGTCGTCAGACCGCCGTCATCGTCGGCGGTCACGGCCGCGACCCGGTTCCAGTGCGCCACCATCACGAACAGCATGCCGACGCAGATCGCCGTGCTGCCGCCGAGCGGCACGAGCAGCAGACGCATCAAAAAGCGGCCAATGAACATTTCGCAAACCGTGAGAGAGTGCTCTGAACGCCAATGGTTTAGTCGGTCATCGCCATAGCGCGCAGCGCTAGGCGCTCGCGGGCGCTGAGCTTTTCGGTCGCGCTCTTGAGCTGGCCGCAGGCGGCGAGGATATCGCGGCCGCGCGGCGTGCGCACCGGCGAGGCGTAGCCGGCGTTGAACACGATCTCCGAGAACTTTTCGATCTGATCCCAATCCGAACATTCGTACTGGCTGCCGGGCCACGGGTTGAACGGGATGAGATTGATCTTGGCCGGGATGCCCTTGAGCAGTCGCACCAGCGCCTTGGCGTCTTCCAGTGAATCGTTGACGCCCTTGAGCATGACGTATTCGAAAGTGATGCGCCGCGCGTTCGACACCCCGGGATAGTTGCGGCAGGCTTCCAGCAATGCCGCGATCGGATATTTGCGATTGAGCGGCACGAGCTTCTCGCGCAATTCGTCGCGTACCGCGTGCAACGAAATCGCCAGCATGACGCCGATCTCGGCGCCGGCGCGCTCGATCATCGGCACCACGCCCGAGGTCGACAGCGTGATGCGGCGCTTGGAGATGGCAAGCCCGTCACCGTCCTGCACCACGGCGAGCGCGTCGCGCACCGCCTCGAAATTGTACAGCGGCTCGCCCATTCCCATCATCACGATGTTGGAGATGCAGCGGTCGCCTCCGGTCGGCAGCCCGGCGCCTTGGGCGCGCTCCATGCCGGCGTAGTCGCCGAGCCGGTCGCGCGCCACCATGACCTGGCCGACGATCTCGCCTGGCGTCAGGTTGCGAACGAGGCGCTGCGTGCCGGTGTGGCAGAACGAGCAGGTCAGCGTACAGCCGACCTGGCTGGAGACGCACAAGGTGCCGCGATCGCTTTCGGGGATGTAGACGCACTCGACCTCATGCGGGCGCTCGCCCTCATGCTCGCCCGGCAGGCGCAACAGCCACTTCCGCGTGCCGTCGACGGAAATCTGTTCGGCGACGACCTCCGGCCGCGCTAGCGTGTAGTGCGTGTCGAGCACCGCGTGCAGCTCCTTCGACACGCTGGTCATCTGGCTGAAGTCTTGCGCCCCTCGCACATAGATCCAGTGCCAGAGCTGCTGCACCCGCATCTTCCGCTGCGACGGCGCGACGCCAATGGCGCCGAGCGCCTCGGCCAGCGCCGCGCGCGTCATCCCGACCAGCGAAGGCTTCGCCGGCGGCACGTAGCGCTCAAGCGCGGTCTTTTCGAGCGCGATATCGGTTTCAAGAACGGCGGTCATGATTTCATCCGCGCGCGGTTTCGCGCGTGCTTAGCATAAATGGGGCTCAATCCGCAGGATCGCCAGTCGGCGGCTTGCTCGTCAGCTTACTTGCATTCCTGCGAGGCCCGATCGACCGCCTGGCCGATGCCCTTGAGCGAGAACGTATCCGTGGTCTGGGTGCCGCGGGAGGTCGTGGCCTTGATCACCACGTCGGCGCCCTTGCGCATGGTGTCGAGCAGCTTGGCCTCTTCCGCCGCGTTCTTGACCCAGGCGCCGTCGTTCTGGGTGTACATCGGGAAGTTAGCGCCGCCGACCGTGACGCTGGCTTCGGAATTCGGCTTGAACACGTAACCCGTGACCAGGATCGAAACCTCGTTGTTCACCTTCTCGGTGGGCCGCGTCGAGATGAACATGTAGACAGGATTGGCCGCGGTGCGGCGGTTCGGCGGGCTGTCGACCGAAGAGGTCGGCTTCGCCAGCGCGAAGCACACCTTCTGGCCGCCGGGGCTCGCCGTATAGGCGCCCCAGTCACCGAATTGGCCGAGCAAGGTCGCCTGGGCGGTGGGGTTGGCCGGGGGCTTGGCCTGCGCCAATGCCAGAGACGGCAGAGCGAGCACGGTGCCTACCGCAAGCAGCGGCAGGGCAAGTCGGTTCGGTGTCAGCCTCATCGGACCTCTCGCATAGGCACGGACGCATCAATCCACGCAAGTATAGCGAAAAAAACGGCAAAATCTGCAATGGAAAGAACGAAGTGTCGCAACCCGCGCGGCGGTGGGGTTGGACCGGCCGCAACGGTCTGCGAGAACCCATATGGAATCTGGAACCTCTGGCCATGAAAGCCCTGCTCTGCACCCGCGCCGGCACCCCTGACGACCTCACCATCGGCGACCTTCCCGATCCCGTCGCCGGGCCCGGCCAGGCCGTGGTGCGAGTCGAGGCGGTGGCGCTCAATTTTTTCGATCTGCTGATCATCGCCGGCAAATATCAGTACAAGCCGGAGTTTCCATTCTCACCGGGGGCGGAGTTCGCCGGCCGCATCGAAAACCTCGGCGCCGGTGTCGAAGGATTTGCGACCGGCGACCGGGTCATTGGTTATGCGCGCTGGGGCGCGGCGCGCG